>Ga0126369_10000066_pt1 | contig 60764 bp, 51 predicted proteins | sample PanSoiMetaPlot_1_FD_109646 | JGI IMG/M metagenome (GOLD analysis project Ga0126369, IMG submission 109646) | Tropical forest soil microbial communities from Panama - MetaG Plot_1 | ecosystem: Environmental > Terrestrial > Soil > Tropical forest > Bulk soil | place: Panama | collected 2016-02-17
GACCGCGTCGACCTCCGCATAGATGGCCGGAATGTCGTACTGACCGGAGAGCAGCGTCGCATAGAGGTAGGTCGGCACACTCGACGAGAAGGTCGACATGTACGCGCCGAGATTGGCGATGGTCTTTACGCGCAGTCCGACAATCTTTTGATTGCCGTCGAACGCCATCTCGGCGTGGGTGACGTGGTCGCGGCCGTGGGCGTCGGTCAGAAAGCTCTCCCTGCGATCAGCGGTCCATTTCACCGGTACACCGAGCCGCCGGGCCGCCCACAGGCATACGGTCTCCTCCGGATAGATGAAGATCTTCGATCCGAATCCGCCGCCGACGTCGGGCGCCACCACGCGCAGCTTGTGCTCGGGCGCAAGCCCAATGAATGCCGACAGAACAAGACGCGTCACGTGGGGATTCTGCGAGGTGGTGTAGAGCGTGAAGCGACCCTCGGCACGATCATAAACCGCCGTCGCGGAGCGGGGTTCGATCGCGTTGGGTACCAGCCGGTTATTGATGAGATCGAGATCGACGCGATGTGCGGCGCCCGCGAACGCCCGATCGACTGCGTCCTTGTCGCCAAGAGACCACTGGTAGATGGTGTTCCCCGGGGCCTCGGCGTGGATCTGCGGAGCGCCTTGCGCCTGGGCTTTGGCGGGGACGACGACGGCCGGCAGCTCTTCGTATTCGACCTCAATCAGCTCGGCGGCGTCGCGCGCCTGATTCTTGGTCTCGGCCACCACAACGGCCACCGCATTGCCGACGAACCTCGCCACGTCCGGGGTCAGGGGCGCGTAGGGGGCGGCCTTCATGGGCGAGCCGTCCTTCGAGTGGATCATCCAACCGCAGATCAGGCCGCCAACCTTGTCCTCCGCGAGTTCCGTGCCGGTGAGCACGCCGATGACGCCCGGCGCGGCCAGCGCCGCGGACGTGTCGATGCGCACGATCCGCGCATGGGCATGTGGGCTGCGGACGAACTCCGCGTGAGTGACATTTTTCACCGGGATGTCGTCGGTATAATTACCTTGGCCGGTGATGAAGCGCCGATCTTCCTTGCGCGGGACTCGCGCCCCGATGCCATCATGTGCCATGTGCGCTCCTCCCTACGCGCTTGCCCCGCCGCCCTGGGCAACAGCCGCAATCGCCTTGACGATGTTGTGATACCCGGTACAGCGGCACAGATTGCCGTCAAGATTGGCGCGGATCGTGGCCTCGTCGGGATGCGGAATCCGATTGAGCAGGTCGACTGCGGTCATGATCATGCCGGGCGTACAGAAGCCACATTGCAGCGCATGATGCCGGTGAAATGCCGCCTGCATAGGATGAAGTTGGTCACCCTTGGCCAGGCCCTCGATCGTCGTGATCTCGGCACCGGACGCCTGCGCCGCCATCATGGTACATGACTTGATTGCGCGGCCGTTCAAATGGATAACACAGGCCCCGCATTGCCCGGTATCGCATCCCACATGCGTCCCGGTCAGGCCCAGCGTCTCGCGCACGAACTCGACCAGGAGAGTTCGATCCTCGACCTGCCGCGACACGGCACGTCCGTTGACCTTGACGTTGATCTGAACCATCTGCGCGCCCTCCCTTTTGAGACACGAATACCTCGGACGATCGCGACTTGGCAAGGAACAGGAAGCCGCGTCGTCGGCGATGATCCCATTTCCACGCCGGCGAGGAGTTCTGGTAGGCTCTTGACCGCGGCACCATATCGCGAGGGAGGGCGCAATGAACGAGCGCGCAGCGTCTTCGCCACTGCCATTCCGTGATCGCCGACGCCCGCCGGCGCCCGTTCCGCTGACCGGTAGGCTCGGGCCATGGCGCTATTACCGTGCCTTGCGCACCAATCCGATCACATCATGGCGCCAGGAAGCCTACGAATCAGCCATCCTCGTCGATCGCGGCCCATTGGGCGATGTGATTGTGGTCAACGCGCCCGATGCCATTCGGCGCGTCTTCCTCGACAATTTCGGCAACTATCCCAAGGATCGGCTCCAGCTGGAAAAACTTGGGCCGGGACTGGGCCGCGGTCTGCTGACGGCCGAGGGAGAAGACTGGAAATTCCAGCGCCGAACACTGGCCCCACTGTTTCAGCCGCAGGCGGTGGCCGATTATCTGCCCGTCATGGTCGGGGCGGTCGGCGAATGGCTGGCGCGATTCGAGATCGCCGCGACCGACGGCACAATCATCGACATGGCAGGCGAAATGACGGGACTGACATACGAGATCATTTCACGAACCGTGTTTTCGAGCGAACTGCAAACCAGCCCCGAAGCCATGAGGGCCGCAATAAGCCATTATTTTGCGGTGCTCGGCCGGATTGATTTGTGGGATTTCCTGAAAATTCCATCCTGGCTCCCGCGGCCCGCCCACTGGCGCGCGCGCTCGTCTACCAGGGTGTTCCGCAACGAGGTGCACCGGCTGCTGGAACGCCGTCGTGCGCGCGAGACCGCGTCCGAAAAGCCGCGCGATATCGTCACGCTATTGATGCAGGCGCGCGATCCGGAGACCGGTTCCGGACTTGGCGAGGAGGTCATCCACAACAATCTGGTCACGTTCATTGGGGCAGGCCACGAGACGACTGCCAATGCCCTTGGCTGGGCGCTATTCCTGCTATCGGAGTTTCCATGGGCGTATGAGCGGCTCGCCCGAGAGGTCGACTCAGTGCTCAACGGTAATGTTCCGGCCTCCCAGGACATTCCCAAACTCGTGTTCACCAGGATGGTGATCGAGGAGGCGATGCGGCTGTATCCGCCAGTGCCGTTCTTGAGCCGTCAGGCGATCGGATCGGATCGCCTGGGCGACGTTGAAGTTCGCCGGCGCTCGCTGGTCGTTATCGCCCCATGGGTATTGCATCGGCATCGCCTGCTGTGGGAGGAGCCCGATCTGTTCGAGCCGGAACGCTTCGCCCCCGATCGCCACGCGCTGGTGCCGCGCTTCGGCTATTCGCCGTTCGGCGCCGGCCCGCGAATCTGCATCGGCGTGGGATTTGCAATGCAGGAGGCACTGGTTGCGCTGGCCATGATCGTGCAGCGATTCCGGTTTCGTCTCATTGCCGATGCCAAGGTGGAGCCGGTCGCTTGGATCACCTTGAGGCCATCGAACGGACTGCCAATGCAGCTTGAGCGGCGCAGCTAAAGCTGAGGGAAAAAACATGTCGCGAGCGCGGCGAAATACATTGAAATGATTTTCTCACCTCTGCTGCTATGCACAAAATTTGCTGAAATGTCGGCTGCGTTACACTCAATGAGCGATGTTAAATTGCTGTAAACAGTTTATTTCCGGACACGATGTCGTGACAGACCACCTGCTTGTGCCATGCGGCATTTGCACTAGCTACCGGTGAGCCGGATGGTTGAACAACATGAGGTTGACTATGACATCGAACCTGAAATTTATCCTGTCAGCGGCCGCAGTGGCGGCTTTGCTGGCGTCGCCGGCCGCTGCGAATGAGCGGCGCCATTCTGGCGTTCACCACGCGCCGAACAATGCGTACGGCTTCGTTGGGCCTAGCCCGTACTATGTGCCTAACAACGCCTATGGCTTCGTAGGCCGCGGTTCGGGAGACACGCTCAGCGACCGGTGGAGAGCGACACACAGCGGCAGCTGGGATGCGACGCACGATCCGCGCGAAAATCCCCAGCAGTGAGTGCTGAATGCGGCTGCTGGCTGCGTATCGTCCGATCTTTTGAAGCACGGCGCTCGTCGCAATGCGGGCGGGCGCAATTCCGGAGGAGAAACCAACATGCAGAAAATCCTGATATTGGGCGCAGCTGCGGCTGCGCTTGCTTCCACCGCGGTGATGTCAAGCGCGCAGGCGCACGCGTATCATCATGGCTATCGACACTACGGTGTCTACGCGTTTGCGCCGTGGTATGCGCCGCGGCACGGCTATGGGCATCGGTACTATGACCGTTTCGGCAGCAACTTTAATCCGGACCGCCAGATGGTCGGCCAAGGCGAATGATGCTGGTCTCCGCCGAAGCAAATGCTTGAGGTCGTAGCGACCTCCGAACCACCAGGGGCATTCTATCCGGCGCCACTGTCACTCAGAAAATGAGTGACAGTGGCGTTGCTTGTATTGGCTCTCCTCAATTCGCTCTACTCGGCGGCCTGATCGATATTGCCCATGGCCGCCTGCGCGGCGGTAAGATCCGGCTCCGATCGGGCGCGGCCTTCGGTACTCGGGAAAAAAGCATATAGCGCCGGCAGCAACGGCAAGGTTAACATCGTGGCACTGATCAGGCCGCCGATGACGACGGTTGCGAGAGGCTTCTGAACCTCTGCGCCCGTTCCGGTCGCGATCGCCATTGGGACGAATCCGAGGGAGGCGACCAGCGCGGTCATGATCACCGGCCGCAGCCGGGTCGGCGCGCCGCGATGGATTGCCTCCCGTTTCGGCACGCCGCTCTCGGCGATTGCCGGATGAAGGTAAGCATCACCAGGCCATTGAGGACGGCAACACCGGAGAGCGCGATGAACCCGACCGCCGCCGAGATGGAAAACGTCATTCCACGGAGCCGCAGCGCGACGACGCCCCCGGTGAGCGCCAGCGGCACAGCGCTGTAGACTAGGCTCTAGTCGATTTCCCTCCAATATTGTCTGCTGTAGGGGCGACCCTTGTGGTGGCCCTCTTGCCGGATGCAACGAACGGGGCGACCACAAGGGTCGCCCCTACGTTACGATGCTTCAATCCCTTCAGATGGCTGAAGCGGGCCACTAAATCAGATGCCGCGGTTCCAGAAATCGCAATAGCGCTCGATGTTGCCAGCGAGGTTCTGGGCGTAGCCCGCTAGATTTTCGTATTTGGGCAGTTTGATCTCGGCGATCGCCCCGGCATAGCACTTGCCTTCTTCGGTCGCCTTCTTCACGGCGGCCGAAAGGTCGAGCATGTAATCGAGATCGGTCTTGACGTCATCCTTGTTGCCGGTTTGCCGGCCGCCGGCGCCGGGGTGTCCCGGGATCAGACGGTCCCAGTCCATGGTCAGGATCTTCTTCATGGTCTCTTCCTGATCAGGCAGGTAGGTGTCCGCCATGATGCGGAACTGAGTGCCCGATAAGGGGAGGAAGTCGACGACGAAAATGATCTTCTCCTTCGGCAGGCGCATGATGAGTGAGTTGTCGCCGTGGTTCTTGCCGAGATAGAGCAGTTCCAGCGTTGTGCCGCCCAGCTCCAGCTTGCCGCCAGTGTCGTCGACGACGAAATCCGGCATTACGACGTCCGGCGGCTTGCGCTCCTCGAGGAGCGACTTGGTGTTCTTGTGAGCGACGAAGATGGCGCCCGCATCCTTGAATGGCTTGCCGCCCGCAATGTGGTCGTAATGGCTGTGACTGTAAACGACGTATTTGATGGGAGCCTGCGTGATCTTGCGGATCTCCGCGATATAGGCCGCTGCCGCCGGCCGCCGCTCGCCGATCGGATCGGTGGCGATCACACCTTCCGGCGTGACTACGAACATCGCCTGGTGGCCTTGATAGCGGAAAATGTAGACGCCATCGGTTCCCTCGACCTTGGTGGTCGAGAACAGGGGCGGCGTCGGCGCTTGCGCGAAGGCCGGCAATGCGGCAGCGGCCAGAACAGCCGCAACCAACGCAGTAGCTGGACGTGACATGACTTTCTCCTGGTTCACTCGGTAAGACCGCTTGTGCGGGGTACGCGATCGTCGCGTTCTCGGGCGGGATGACGGCCGATCAGGTCCGTGGCCCTTCAACTCGCCCGGAGGGGATCTAGCATGCCACACTTCTGAGCGTCATCCGGGGAATGCGGCCGGTCATCGGAGGCCCGGGCACAAAGGCCGTTTGCAGCTGCGCAACAGACCGAATATTTCCTGTATGATCGTCTCGTAAGTCACTATGCGACAGCGTATATTTGTATATGACGAAATGGGATCGCCGCAGCCAGCTCGCATAACGAGGAAACCCATGTCAGCTTTCACCAACAGGATCGCGCTTGTTGTTCTGTCGCTTGGGTTGCAGCCTGCCATTGCGGTTGCCGACCAACTGCCAAAACTGAATGTGACGCCAAGCTGCGTCGCCGCAGCCCGCGGGGCGGTTTCCGCCGGGCGGGACAAGGAGGCCTGCCTGTCGGACGAGCATACGGCCGAAAATGTCTTGGCGCAAAATTGGTCGAAGTACAATGCGGCCGACAAGACCCAATGCATCGGGAATGTGAAGACCGGTGGGCCGGCCAGTTATGTAGAACTGCTATCCTGCCTGGAGATCATGCGGGACTCGAAAGCAATTCGAGAGAGCGATCCGCTGATGGGGTCTGACTCGGCATCGCAGCCGACCCGTCGCCGCCGATGAGCACGCCGACGCGGACGCGTCGAAACGCCACGCAAATCCCCGCAGTGCGGGTAGTCGGCGTCGTGTCGCCGCGATATTATTATTAATTGTGAGGCGCGATTTGGTGGTCCTGATCGGACCTGAACTTCGCGCTTGAGCACGACAGCTCAAAAAAGGGAGGAAATCATCCGCATGGCGGCTCCGGAAGCGGATGCCAAGATTGCTATCGGCGTGCGCGATGCCAGTAAGCTGTTCCTGGACGGCGCCGTGGTGGCGTTCCGTCAGCTGACGCTCGAGGTTCGCCGTCAGGAGATTCTTTGCATCGTGGGACCGAGCGGTTGCGGCAAGACCACCTTCTTGCGTTGCATCGCTGGCCTCACCGATCTGAGTGCCGGCGCCCTTTTGGTTGCCGGCAAAAAGGTCGCCGGCCCTCCCGCTGGCGTCGCCATGGTGTTCCAGCATTTCGGGCTGCTGCCATGGAAGACCGTTTATCAGAATGCGGCCTTCGGGCTCGCCATGGCGGGGGCGCCGTCAGCCGCGATCGACGAACGCGTACGCCATTACATCGATCTGGTCGGCCTCACGGGTTTCGAGAGGCAGTATCCGTATCAGCTTTCGGGCGGCATGCAGCAGCGCGTCGGTCTTGTGCGGGCACTCGCCGTCAATCCGTCAATTCTCCTCATGGATGAGCCGTTCGCCGCGCTCGACGCTCAAACGCGGGAAATTCTTCAGGATGAGTTGCTCCAGCTCATGCAGCGGGCCGATGAGCGCAAAACCATGGTCTTCATTACCCATTCGATCGACGAGGCAATCATTCTCGGCGACCGTATCGGCGTAATGACGGCGCGGCCTGGCCGCATCAAGGAGGTGCTGGAGCTGCCGTTTGGCCGCCCGCGCGATGTCGAGGCAGTACGCGCCGACCCCAGGTTCGCCGAATTGCGCGCCCATATCTGGCGGCAATTGCACACCGCGCGGCCGAAACCTGTCGCACCGGCGAGCGAGGTCGCCTGACCATGACGGTTGAAGCCCGTGATCCGATTGCGGTGTCGATCGCTGCGGCTGATGGCCTCAACGAGGACCGCGAGCGCGCCCAAAGAGTTGCGGCCGTGCGGCGTCGGCGCCGCCAACTCATGGAAATCCTGATCAGGATTGGTTCGCTCACGGCGGTGCTGTCGATCTGGGAGATCTTCGGCGCGCGGATCGATCCGGTGCTGTTCACGACACCAAGCAAGATCGCGGTCGCGGCTATCGGCATGATCGGCAGCGGCGAGTTGTGGAACTACCTGTGGCCGAGTCTCGTGGTGTTGCTGCTCGGCCTGAGTTCGGCAGCGGTCGTCGGCATCGCGGTTGGGCTGCTATTGGCGCGGTTTTGGGTCCTCGATGTGGCGCTCGGCGTCTACATCACGTTCCTTTACTCCACGCCGAGCGTCGCGCTTGTCCCCTTGATCGTGCTGTGGGCCGGCTTCGAGACCACCGCCAAGGTGATCATCCTGTTCCTGTTCGCGTTCTTTCCCATGGCGATCAACACCTATCAGGGGGTGAAGAACGTCGACCCGCGGCTGATCGAGGTCGGGCGCGCGTTCCGCTGCAGCGAACGGCAGCTCTGGCTTAACATCGTGCTGCCAGGTGCTTTGCCATTCATTGTCACGGGTTTGCGGCTTGCCGTCGGCCGCGGCCTGATCGGCATGGTGCTGGCCGACCTTTATACCGCGATCTCAGGCATCGGCTATCTGATCGTGCGGACCGCCTCCACCTATCAGGTCGACAAGATGTTCGTGCCCATCGTCACGCTCGGCATCCTGGGGGTCACGTTGACAGCGCTGCTCCGGGTCCTGGAGATCAAGGTTGCGCCGTGGACGGCGGCCAGCCAGGCGGATTAAACTCCTGTAGCGCGGATTGAGCCACCGGGTCCGACCTTCGGTCGGCCCGATTATAAGCTCCGCGAAATCCGGGAGGGGCCTTTCATGCGGCAAGAGCCGTCCCCGGGTTTCGCTGGCGCTCAACCCGAGCTACAGGCCACTTTGCGGAGAGGAAACGCCAATGACCAACATCTCCAAACCCTTCGCGATCGCTCTTGTGTTGCTGGGCAGCTTGATGGCGAGCGCCGCCGCTGCGCAGAACGCCGGCTGCGCCGGGCCGATGCGAAAGATCAATGTCGGGGTGTCAGTATCGCCGCCCAATGTCGTTCACACGACGATCTACGTTGCCAAGGAACTCGGTCTTTTCGCCAAACGCTGCATCGACGCTAACGTCATCCAGTTTGACGGGGGCTCGTCGCCGGCCGCATCCGTGGCACTGAGCCAGGGTAACACATTCGCCACCGTCAATGATTACCAGATCGGCCGCGGCATGAAGGTCAAGCAGGTGTGGGGCATGGCCCCGAAAGCCCCACAGGCCTATGTGGTGTCAGAAGCCGTCAAGACATTTGCCGACCTCAAGGGTAAGCGGCTCTCCGCTGCCGGCGGCGGCGTGGGCAGCTTTAACTGGCGCATCGGCCGCGAAGCATTGAGTAAAGCTGGGCTCACGGTTGACGATGCCCAATTCATTTCGCAGGGGACCGCCGGTCGCCTGGCCGGATTGGTGGCTGGCCAGATTGACGCCGTCGCGTTGCATCCGGAAGATGCGTTCCTCGCGATGAAGCAGAAGCCCAGCTTAAAAATTCTCAGTCAGGTTGCCGATCTCATGCCGCTCTACGCCTTCAATGCGTATGGCGTATCCACAGACGTGATCGCGCGGGACCGGGCGTTCGTGGTGGATTTCGTCGCCGCGGTGGTCGAGGCCAACCGCACCATCTATCGCGATAGGGACAAAGTGATCCCCATCATGGTCGCCATGACTCAGAAGCCGCGCGAAGCCGTGGAATATGCGTGGGAGACAATGACCAAGGCCTGCATCTGGTCGGTCAACGAGGGCTTCGATCCGGAGCGCACCAAATGGACGATTGATCACGACGCGGCGGCCGGCGACATGGACCCCGACAGAAAGCCCTCTGTCGATCAGGTCTTCGACAAAGAGATCGCTGCCGATGGTGTCACGGCCGCAGGCGGCCGCGTCACGATCGGGGGATGCTCGCTGTGAAGCAGCGCCAAGGAGCCTCCCGGTGTCATCGTCCGCGAAAGTGGACGATCCCGTACGCCGCAGCGCCTCGAAAATAATCGATGTCGAAGGTTACTGGGTGCCCGGCCTTCGCGGGGCCTGACAAGACAGGGTTTATATCGCAGGCAACCGGACGTTGTTTCGCCCGCATTCGAGGAATCACACGCATGAACATCAATGGTTTTCGCCCGCCCGGCGCGGTGTCATGGGAGGAAGTGCGCAGCCGGCTCGATCAGAACGGGCCGTTCGGCAACATGTTCGATACGCCGCTCTATCGCGACGCCATATGGGAGCAGTTCTCCAAGGAAGAATATGCGCGGCGCTATGCAGCACTGCGCGACAAGATGCGCGCACACAAGCTCGACGTCGTGATCGCGCCCGGCGGGCCAAGCCACTGGAGCTTCGGCGGCGGAATGACGTGGCTTACTGGCCATTGGGAATGGCACGCGCTCTCCGCCTACGTGGTGGTGCCGCTCGAAGGCGATCCGACGCTGATTTACTCGATGGGCGGCACCCACGCGGAAGCGGTGCGCCGCCACGTCGAGCCCGCCCTCTCCGATGTACGCCAGAGTCGTGGCGGCCGCTACGCAGAGGTGATGGTCGAGCGCATCAGGGAGCTTGGCCTTACGGGGCCGCGGATCGGCCTCATCGAGATCGATCCGCGCCACAGGGATTACATGCCGGTGAACCAGTACAATGATCTGCGCGCCGGCCTGCCTGACGCCGAGATCGTTTTTACGCGCAGCTTCATTCACGAGCTTGTCGTTATCAAGAGCGAGCCCGAGCTTGACTGTGTGCGGCGCGCCGGGCTGCTGTGCCAACACGCCATGGAGGCGATGGTGGCGGCGGCAAAGCCCGGCGCGACCGAATCCGATCTCCGCGGCGCCGCCGGCTCCGCCATCCTGCGGGGCGGCGGCGACATCGATTTCCTGATTATCGGTTCGACCCCGATGGCGAATCCGGCCATGTTCTTCGGCAATCCACGCCCGTCCGAGCGCAAGCTTCGCCACGGCGACATCATCATTATGGAGCTTGCGGCCGGCTATCGGGGCTACACGGCGCAGATCGGCTCGCCGATCTGCATCGGCGAGCCGACCGACATAGTAAAGAAATTCTGGCACGAGATCACTCTGCCCGGCTACCAGCGCATCGTTGCCGAGATCAAACCGGGCAATCCGATCGACAATGTGCGCATCGCAGCACAGTTCTTTCGCCAGAACGGCGTGCAGTCGCGTCCGACCCAGATCCACGGCATCGACATCGTTAGCGCCACCCCGCATGTATTCGCCGAACGCACCGAGGCGCGCGAGGACGACAAGATATTCAAGCCCGGCATGGTGACTATGGCGGAGCCCAACCCGATCACGGCGGACGGCCTGTTCGGGATTTTTCTCGGCCATACCTTCATCGTCACGCCGGACGGTCACGAGGTGGTCGATAAGTTCCCGCTTGAGCTGGCGGTGGCTTAGCGAGTCGTAGCCCGGATTGAGCGAAGCGTAATCCGGGAGCGGCCCCACCCTGCGGCACTGCCGGCCCCGGATTTCGCTACGCTCAATCCGGGCTACAAGTGCGACTACGAACTGTGACCAAGCGCCGTCTTCATTCGACCGGACTCGCATGCGAACATCTGTTCAACGCGTGCCGACAGAAATGACGGTGCATATCGAAAACAACAGGGAGGACCGCCCGATGCCGACGCTCCGCGCGCACGCCGCGATCGCCATTTCTTTCATCCTCGGCGCGCTCATCGCTACACCCGCCGCTGCGCAGACCTGCACCGGGTCGCTGCGCAAGATCAACGTGGGCGTCGCGGTGGCGCCGCCCAATGTGGTGCATACGGCGCCATATATCGCAAAAGCGCTCGGCTTTTTCGCCAAGCGCTGCGTCGATGTGAACATCATTCAGTTCGAGGGTGGCCTTGCCGGAACCTCGGTCACCGCCGTCGGCCAGGGCTCGGCCATTTCGACCCTGCCCGATACCGCCATCGCCCAGGGCCTCAAGGCCAGGCAAATCTGGGGCCTCGCTCCGCGTCCGCCCCAGGCCTATGTCGTTAGCACTGACGTCAAGACGCCGGCCGACCTCAAGGGCAGACGGCTCTCGGCCGCCGGCGGCGTCGGCGGCTTCAACTGGCTGGTTGGCCGTGAAGTTCTGCGCCTTGCTGGTTTGACCGCCGACGACGCGCAGTTCGTTTCCCAGGGCACCGCCGGGCGATTGCCCGGCTTCGTCGCCGGCCAGATCGACGCCGTCGCGCTGCATCCGGAGGACCTTCACATTGTCCAGCAGCGCAAGCCCGGCGCCCATGTCCTGATCACGGTATCCGACCTGTGGCCCAAATACAGCTTCAACGCCTATGGGGCGTCGGAGGCGTTGATTGCCAAGGACCATGACCTGCTGCGCGACGTGATCGCCGGCATGATCGAGGCCAACCGCGCGATCTATCGCGATACCGGCAAGGTCATCCCTGTCATTGTGGAGGCGACCCAGAAACCGCGCGAGGCGGTCGAGTTCGCTATCGGGGTGCTGACCAAGAACTGCATCCTGTCAGTCAATACCGGATTCGTGCGCGAACGCACCGAGTGGACCCACCAGAACAACATCGATATAGGCGACATCCCGCCGGACAAGAAGCTGACCTTCGATCAGATCGCCGATCACAAGCTTGCAGAGGAAGCCGTCGCCTCGCTCGGCGATCCCGTCGAGATCAACGGATGCCAAGACTGAGGTGTGCGGGTCGAGCCGAAGCATAGCCCACGAAAAGCCGCAATCGAACCTCGGCGACTGCATTCAGGGCGGGCGCGTTGACCGGCAACGGGGTGCGACACTCCGCTGCGGCTTTGTTTGTTAGCCAACACCGGCCCGCCATGGACCACCGGCCCGCATGCCGATTTCGCGGGCTTAATCGGCTTCGCAGGACAGCGAGACGACGACATTCGTTTGATCCGGCGCAACGGCCGTCGGCCGAGCGACAGGCATTATCGCCTCGACAAACCGCCCGAGACCCCTCTAAAAATAGAACCCCTCTAAAGAAAATACGTTCAGAAGTGCAGCATCGGAAAGGGCCCTCTGGCTGGGCGGGGAGAGTCGAAGCAATGGATTACACAGCGTTTTTTACTGACGCCCTGGCCCGATTGCACAATGAGCGACGCTATCGCGTGTTTGCCGATCTCGAACGGCTGGCAGGCCGGTTCCCGCATGCGATCTGGCACACGCCGCGGGGCGAGCGCGACGTCGTGGTCTGGTGTTCCAATGATTATCTGGGCATGGGCCAGCACCCGAAGGTGATCGGCGCCATGGTGGAGACCGCGACCCGGATGGGCACGGGTGCGGGGGGGACCCGTAACATCGCTGGCACCAATCATCCCCTGGTCGAGCTGGAGCGCGAGCTTGCCGACCTGCATCGCAAGGAAAGAGCACTGATCTTCACGTCGGGTTATATATCAAACGAGACCGGCATCGCCACGATCGCCAAGCTGATGGCTAACTGCCTTATCCTTTCGGATGCCTACAACCACAATTCCATGATCGAGGGCGTGCGGCAGGCGAGCTGCGAGAAGGTGATCTTCCGCCATAGCGATCTCCGCCATCTGGAACAGCTGCTCAAGGCGGCGGATCCGTCGCGGCCGAAACTCGTGGTGTTCGAGAGCCTCTACTCCATGGATGGCGACGTGGCGCCGGTCAATGCCATCTGCGATCTTGCCGAGCGCTATGGGGCGATGACGTATTGCGACGAGGTGCACGCGGTCGGCATGTACGGGCCGCGCGGCGGCGGCATCTGCGAACGCGATGGCGCCATGCACCGGGTCGATGTCATCGAAGGTACTCTTGCTAAGGCATTTGGCTGTCTCGGCGGTTACATCAGCGGCACCGCAACCCTGATTGATGCGGTGCGCTCTTATGCGCCCGGCTTCATCTTTACGACCGCGCTGCCGCCTCCCGTTTGCGCAGCTGCCGCCGCCGCGATTCGCCACCTCAAGGCGTCGAACTGGGAGCGCGAGCGCCACCAGGATCGTGCCGGTCGGGTCAAGGCCGTGCTGACAGCCACGGGCTTGCCGCTGATGCCGAGCCAGACGCACATCGTGCCGGTGTTCGTCGGTGACCCGGAAAATTGCAAGACGGCGAGCGATCTCCTGCTGGATGAGCACGGCATCTACATCCAGCCGATCAACTATCCGACTGTCCCCAAAGGCACCGAGCGCCTGCGCATCACGCCCTCGCCCTACCATACCGATGAGCTCATCGACCGGCTCGCAGAGGCTCTCCTCGATGTATGGGAGCGGCTCAGCTTGCCGCTCAACAAGCGCGCCCTTGCGGCGGAATGAGCCCAGCCGGCAGCTTTTTTGATCAGAGCATGTCCCGGTGATATTGACGCGGCGTTAACCTCTCCCCGCTTGCGGCGGGCAGGTCGGAATGAGCGCGTTCTTCGCGCACATTTCGGGTGAGGGGGCCTCTCCTCAGCCTGAGTTTACGAGTATGAGCGTGTAGAGAGGCCCCCTCTCCCCGCAAGCGGGGAGAGGGGGCAGCCATTGCGCGGCACTGTGATTCTACCTCGTCGGAATACGCTCCAGTTACTCAGAGATCGCCGCAACACGGCGAGCCCGGAACGATCGCGTTGCGGAACACAATGAGCGCAGGCCTGGAACGGCCATGCTGCCCTGATGCTCGAAGCCACCTGCGCCGAGGTCTACCCATGTAACGACTATTCCCAGCTGCCCAATCCTTAATCAATTGTTACTGATTGCTGAAAACATCGTTAACAATTTTGAACGGGATTTGGCGGATTTACCTCGATTTGGTGACATCGTCACGAGTGGCGCGAGGTCATGCGCATAGCGATGACGATTGTGCAATTACAGATGTTGGCGCGGAAGCGTTTGCCCGGAAAACGCCGTGAGTTGCTGCGCGCTTTGACCGATGCATTCTTCGATTCGGTGCCGCGCCTGAACGTCATGGAGCGCGCATTATCCTAAATTCGTGAGTTGGAAGCACGCACCTCGCGTAGAAAGCGCTGACAAATCGATGAAACTTCGAAAGTCAACCTACTGCGGAGCAGTTACAATCGGGTGCCCTCAAGCACTCTCTTTCTTGCTTGTGGGCCAAAGACTCGCGAAAACCAGCCACCCCAACTTCCGGATCTAGGATTATTCGATGACATCGTCGAACGCGTGCTCGACGATGTGGAGCCGCTGGCGCGCCGCGAACTCGCTGAACGCCTTGCCGCATTTCCGGATGCGTCGCACCGGGTCGTGATGCGCTCTATTGAAAACACCCAATTAAACGACAATTCGCGTCACGGCCAAGCGCCGCAAGTCGACCGGCCGGGTAGCGACGGTCAGTGCGACGGCCTCTCTGAGCACCGTGACGCGAACCCCGCATTGCCTCCGAAGATTCGTCGCGGCGTGCGCCGTTTCGGTTCAACGACTCACCGCCGCCGTGGCTTGAAGCCGCCGCGCATGCCGGGACGGCCGAGCGTCGAGCGCGGTGCCGGCTTGGCCTGAGGGATGGACTCGACCCCCGGCCCCATCTGGTCGAGCGAGGGTTTGCGCGGGCCTGCGCGGTGCGGACTTGCCCCGCGACCTGCCGACGCCGCGACGGCGCCTTTTGCGGTCGGGTCATCGGTGATGGCAAGTTCGGTCGCCCGCAGGCGCTTGATCTCGTCGCGCAGCCGCGCAGCTTCCTCGAAGTTCAGGTCGGCGGCGGCCTCGCGCATGCGGGTTTCGAGGTCCGCGATGATGGCCTCGAAATTATGCCCGATGGTCGCAACATCGCCGCCGAACTCGCCGGCATCGCGTCCGCCGGTCGATATCAGCACGTGGTCGCGCTCATAGACACTGTCGAGGATATCGGCGATGCGCGCTTTCACGCTTTCCGGCGTAATGCCGTTTGCGGCGTTGTATTCTGTCTGTTTGTCGCGGCGGCGGTTGGTCTCTGCGATCGCCCGTTGCATGGAGCCCGTCACCGTGTCCGCGTAGAGGATCACCTTGCCGTCGATATTGCGGGCAGCGCGGCCGATCGTCTGGATCAGCGATGTTTCGCTGCGCAGGAAACCCTCCTTGTCGGCATCGAGGATTGCCACCAGGGCGCATTCGGGAATGTCGAGTCCCTCGCGCAGCAGATTGATACCGACCAGGGCATCGAAAGCGCCGAGCCGCAGGTCGCGGATTATCTCGATGCGCTCGATCGTGTCGATGTCGGAATGCATGTAGCGCACTCGGATGCCCTGCTCGTGCAGATATTCGGTGAGGTCTTCCGCCATGCGCTTGGTCAGCACGGTGACGAGGGCGCGATAGCCGCGCTGGGCGAGCGCCCGCAACTCGCCGACCAGATCATCGACTTGAGTGCGTGCCGGCCGCACTTCGACCGGCGGGTCGATCAGGCCGGTGGGCCGGATCACCTGCTCGACGAACACGCCGCCCGACTCTTCGAGCTCCCAGGCGGCCGGGGTTGCCGACACCGCGGTCGTCTGTGGCCGCATGGCATCCCATTCCTCAAAACGCAGCGGCCGGTTGTCCATGCACGAGGGCAGGCGGAATCCGTATTCCGCAAGCGTCGCCTTGCGGCGGAAGTCGCCGCGATACATGCCTCCGAGCTGCGGAATGGTGACGTGACTTTCGTCTGCGAAGACGAGCGCGTTGTCGGGCACGTATTCGAACAGGGTCGGCGGCGGCTCGCCCGGCCGGCGGCCGGTGAGATAGCGTGAGTAATTCTCGATGCCGGCGCAGCTTCCAGTCGCCTCAATCATCTCGAGGTCATAAACCGTGCGCTGCTCCAGCCGCTGGGCTTCGAGCAGCCGTCCCGATGCGTTGAGCTGGTCCAGGCGCCAGCGCAGCTCCTGCTTGATGCCGGCAATCGCCTGCAGCAGCGTCGGGCGCGGCGTGACATAGTGCGAATTGGCGTAGACCTTGACGAATTTCAGTTCGTCGGTCTTGTGCCCGGTCAGCGGATCGAATTCCTCGATCGATTCGACCTCGTCGCCGAACAGATTGACCCGCCAGGCGCGATCCTCGTAGTGCGCCGGGAAGATATCGACCGTGTCGCCGCGCACCCGAAATGTGCCGCGTGAGAAATCTGCGAGCGTGCGCTTGTATTGCAGTGCCACCAGATCGGCGATCAATTGCCGCTGGTTGATGCGCTCGCCCTGCTTGATAGCGAACGTCATCGCCGTATAGGTTTCCACCGAGCCGATGCCGTAGATGCACGACACCGATGCGACGATGATCACGTCGTCGCGTTCGAGCAGCGCGCGCGTCGCCGAGTGGCGCATGCGGTCGATCTGGTCGTTGATGGAGGATTCCTTCTCGATATAGGTGTCGGTACGCGGCACATAGGCTTCGGGCTGGTAGTAATCGTAATAGGACACGAAATATTCGACCGCGTTGTCCGGAAAGAAGCTTTTGAATTCGCCATAGAGCTGAGCCGCCAGCGTCTTGTTGGGGGCGAGGATCAGGGCGGGCCGCTGGGTCGCCTCAATCACCTTGGCCATGGTGAAGGTCTTGCCCGAGCCAGTGACACCGAGAAGCACCTGGGTGCGCTCGCCGCGCTCGACGCTCTCCACCAGCTCGGCGATCGCTTGCGGTTGGTCGCCCTTGGGAGCGAAATCGGATTTGATGATGAGCCGCTGGCCGCCCTCGGATTTCTCCGGCCGCGGTGGACGATGCGGCATCCAGGGCTGGTCGCGAAACTCCGGGCGCCCTTCGCGCAACAGCGTTTCCAATGCCCGGGCGGTCGCCGCCACAGCCGATGCGTCCCCCTCGCCGGGCGCGGGCAGGGCGCGAGGGAGCCTGAGCGGGTCCAGAAGAGCCGAACTGTCACTTGGCAACCTGGGAGGTAAGCCTTCGTCGTCCTCGTCGATGAGCCCAAGCGCCTTGGCGAGATCAGGGTCAATCTCGCCCGGCCCGGTCGCCGGTTTCTTGAGGTCCTGCAGCGGCGATTTCCCCACATAGCCGGCTTGGGGGCGTTCACTCAGTCCATCCGCCGTGGAAGCACGCGCGCGGTGGGCGGCGGCAAAATCGGCGCGGCGGTCGCGCGAATTGTCGGCCGGCGGTTGCAGGCCGGACGCCCCCTCCCTACCCTCCCCCGCGCGCGGGGGAGGGTAGGGAGGGGGTAGACCGGTCTGCGACCCTACCCCGGCTTCACCGCGATTGATGGCGGGGTTGAGCAGATCCGCCAACGCGGGCGCGATCTGCGGCAACGCTTCGCGCGCCGCCTTGGCGCGGGTCGGCCGCGCCGGGTCCTTGGGCTTCTTGGGGGGCTTGTTGCGCCGATCGGGAGGATTCGCCATCCCGGCAATATGGGCCGCGGAAGGCGGCGAGGAAAGGGCAGCTTAAGTCACCGTGCGCGCATGCAAAAATCGGTGCACACGCGAGCCCATCAAAACCCCTTCACCACCTCCTGCACGTGCTCGACCTCCGGCGGCGCCGCGAAGCATTGGCCCACCAGCTTGCGCCATTCGGCGAAATCCGGCGAGCCGCGAAAATCGACGGTGTGGTTCTCTACCGTCTCCCATTGGACAAACAGCCGATAGCGGGTCGCCTTCTCGATCGAGCGCTGCAAAGCGAGGCCGCGGCAGCCCTTGGCGCGGCGGAACACCGGTACCGCCTTTGCCACGCCGGCCTCGAATTCCGCCTCCATGCCGGGTTTCACGTCGATCTGGGCAATTTCGAGAATCATGGGCTGTCCCTCTGCGGCAAATCGTTCGAGCCGCCGTAGCCTGGATTGAGCGCAAGCGAAATCCGGGGATCAGGCTGTCCGCGCGGCAAGGCCGCCCCGGGTTTCGCTTGCGCTCAACCCGGGCTACGACCGTTAAGAAATCATCGGCTTTTCTCCACGGCAAATCATTCAGGCAAGATGTCGTGCTGGGCAAAGGACGGCGCAGTCACATGCTGCGCCGTCATGCTCGTCCCACAGGCGCGGCTTATTTCAGCTCGTCGGCCACCTTGTCGATGCCGGCCTTGGCGCAGGCTTCGTCCTTTTCGCCGCCGGGCGCGCCGGAAACCCCGATAGCGCCGATGGTGTCCTCGCCGACCTTGATCGGCAGCGCACCGCGCGCCGTCACTATATTGGTGAGGTGCAGCGCGCCGGCCGTGAAATTGTCCTTGATGGCGTCGCCGAAGTCGCCGGACGACCGACGCTGCGCCCTCGCCGTATAGGCCTTCTTCATGGAGTTTTCGAGCGTATGGGGGCCCGTGTTGTCGCCGCGCATGGCGACTATGACCTCGCCATTGCGTCCGACCACGTTGGCCGACACGTTGTAGCCGTTGGTCTTGCATGTCGCGATGGCGGTCTCGGCCATCGTCAGCGCCATGGCCGACGAAATGTCCTTGCGGGCGACCAGCTGGGCATCCGCCGAACCGGCAATGCCGCAGGCGAAGGACGCGGCGAACGAGAGTCCGGCAACACGTAATGCAGTCTTGGACATAGTGCTTCTCCCTGATGACGGCCGCGCTCGTTGCGGGCTATCGAAAATCGTTTCGGTTGCACCGGATTGGTCGTTGGAACGCGGATTACTTCAGGTCGGCGGACACCTTGTCGATGCCGGCCTTGGCGCATGCCTCGTCCTTTTCGCCGCCGGGCGCGCCGGACACCCCAACCGCGCCGATCGTCTCGTTGCCGATCTTGATCGGCAGCGCGCCCTGCGCCGGGGTGATGTTGGTCAGAAACAGCGCACCGGCATTCGGGTTGCCCTTGACGCCCGCGGCGAATTCGCCGGATGATCTCGAGAAGGTGCGCGCCGTATAGGCCTTCTTCATGGAATTTTCGAAGGTGGCAAGGCCGGCGTTTTCGTTACGCACAGCGAGCAGCACCTGACCCTCGCGGCCCAGCACATGCACTGACACGTTATATCCCTGCGCTTTGCAGGCATCGATGGTCGCCCGTGCGATCGTCGTCGCCATGGCAAGCGATAAGTCTTTGTGGGTCAGAAGCTGAGCGTTGGCCGAAGTGGCGACGCCACAGGCGAGCGCCGAGGCAACCGAAAGGCCCGCAATACGTAACCCAATCCTGGACATGGCTAGACACCTCCCTGTGAGAGCCGCTGCAGCGCGGCGTGCCGCATCATAGGCTATTGCCTTGGATTTGCATCAGCTTTCGAACGCCGGGTGTGGCTGCAATTCGCGCGGGCTTGGTCATCGACGGGCATTGTCAATTCACGCGCCCCGACCCTCATTCCACCTGCGCCCCCGAGGCCTTCACCACGGCGGCCCATTTGGGGATTTCACGCTTGATGTGCGCGGCGAACTCCTCCGGCGTGCTGGAGCTGACCTCGACCCCGAGATCGTGGAGCTGGCGCAGCGTGTCTGGGTCCTTCAGGGCCTGCACGGTGGCGCGACTAAGTGTGGCGATGACATCGCGCGGCGTGCCGATGGGCGCCACCAGCCCGTGCCAGGTGGTGGCGTCGAAGCCCGGCAGGCCGAGTTCCGCGACCGTCGGTAGCTCAGGCATCAGCGAGAAGCGCTTGAGCGTCGTCACGGCGAGCGGCCGCAAGGTACCGGCCTTGACAAAACCGACCACCGAGGCGGAGGTCGCAAACATCAGCTGCACATGTCCGGCGATCAGGTCCTGCAGGGCAGGCGCCGCGCCCTTGTAGGATACCGATACGATGTCGACCTTGGCCTCCGACTTGAACAGCTCCGCCGACAGATGCGCCGCGGCGCCGAAGCCCGAATTCGCATAGTTCAGCTTGCCGGGATTGGCTTTTGCATAGGAGATCAGCTCGGCCATGCTGTTGACGCCGAGCCTGGGATTGACCACCAGGATGTTCGGCTGCGACCCGATCAAGCTGATGGGCGCGAAATCCTTCTCGCCGTCGTAGTTGAGCTTTTTGAACAGGCTTTGGTTGGTCGCAAGGAGCCCGTTGTTGCCGACCAGCAGCGTGTAGCCATCGGGAGCCGCATGCGTGGCCGTCTCGGCTGCGATGTTGCCGGCGCCGCCCGGCCGGTTGTCAATTATGAAGGGCTGCCCGAGAATTTTCTCCAGTTGCCGCCCAACGATGCGGGCGAGGACATCGCTCGGTCCGCCCGGCGTGAAGGCGACAATGAGGTTGACGGGGCGGGTGGGATAGTCGGCGGCAACTGCGCCTGTTACGGCAGCCGTGCAAAGCGTGACGGCAGTGGCGAAGCTGACAGAAATCCCGGTCATAGGCTCACAACTCCGGTAGGATGGGTTGAGCGCAGCGAAACCCATCAGCGGCCAGGCCGCACGGAAATATCCCGGATGGGTTTCGCTCTTGCTCGACCCATCCTACACCTGTCTTCACCGCCCTGCCGCATAACCCTGCATGCCGCGCGGATTAGCGGCGGCCTTGCGGCGGCGACCATCGCGGGACGCTGCGGTGAGGCGACCTTCCGACCACGCCGGGCCGATCTCCACCACGTGGCCGCGCTTCTCCAGTTCCCTGCGGGACTCTGCCGGGACGCGGCTCTCGACGACCAGCACGCCGGGGCGCGCGGTGCGAGGCCAGAACGAGATCGGGAAGTGCTCCGAGTGCCAGGCCGGAGCATCGATCGCCTCCTGCAGATTGAGTTTCCCATGGACGTGGCGCAGGAAAAATTGGGTCGTCCATTGATCCTGCTGATCGCCGCCCGGCGAGCCCCAGGCGAGGTAGGGTTCGCCGTCGCGGAGCGCCAGCGTGGGCGACAGCGTCGTGCGTGGCCGCTTGCCAGGCTTGAGCGAAGCCGGGTGGTTCTCCTCCAACCAGAACATCTGGCCGCGGGTGCCAAGGCCGAATCCGAGCTCGGGTATCACGGGCGAGGACTGCAACCATCCGCCGGACGGCGTTGCCGAAATCATATTGCCGGCGCGATCGACGATGTCGAAATGCACGGTGTCGCCGCGCATTTCGCCCAATCGGCCGACGGTCGGCTCGCCGGCGCCCATGCTCCCCACGGCTTCGCGCGCCCCCTCGGCGCGCCTCAGCTTGACGATCGCCCCGAAGCCTTCGACCGAACCCGGCCGCAGCTCAAGCGACGCCGTGTGGTGGATGAGCTTTCGCCGCACCTCGTTGTAGGCGTCGGAGAGCAATGTCTCGATCGGTACCCGCTCGAACTTTGGATCACCGTAGAACTTCTCGCGATCCGCGAAGGCGAGTTTCGATGCTTCCACCACGGTGTGGATGAATTCCGGGCTCGTGATATCGAGTCCGTCGAGATGAAAGCCCTTGAGCAACGCAAGCTGTTGCAGCATCACGGGCCCTTGCGCCCACGGGCCGGGTTTGCACACCGTATAGCGTCCGTATTGATACGTGAGCGGCGGCTCGATGGTGGCCTGCCATCGCGCCATGTCCTGTCCGGTCAGCACGCCGCGATGGCGCCGCCCGCTAGTGTCCATGATCTCCTGGGTGCGGCAGAAATGATCGATAGCCTCGGCCACAAACCCCTGCGACCACACCTTGCGGGCGCGCTCGATCTCCTGCTCGCGACTGCCGGGGCCGCTCGCTTGGCGCAGCACCCGCGCGTAAGTGTCGGCGATCACCGGGTTGGTGAACAGCGTGCCGGTGGCGGGCACCTTACCGTCGCGCAGATAGACGGCGGCCGATGTTGGCCAATGCTCGCGGAACAGCTTTTCGACAGTTGCGATGGTGGCATTGGCGCGCTCCACCAGCGGATGACCCTCGCGGGCGTAGAAAATTGCCGGTGCGAGCACGTCGGCAAGCCGCATGGTGCCGTAGTCGCGCAGCAGCGTCATCCAGGTATCGAACATGCCCGGCACGCAGGCGGCCAACAGGCCGGTACCAGGCATGATGTCGAGACCGAGACTGCGGTAGTGGGCGATCGTGGCCGCGGCTGGTGCCGGACCCTGCCCGCAAATCACCTCCGGACGCCCCTTGCGCACATCGAACAGGATCACCGGCACGTCGCCGCCCGGCCCATTGAGGTGCGGCTCGACGACCTGGAGCGTGAATGCTGTCACGCATGCGGCATCGAAGGCGTTGCCGCCTCTTTCCAATGTCGCCATCCCGACCGCGGTCGCAATCCAATGCGTCGAGGTCACCACCCCGAAGGTGCCGTCGATTTCCGGCCGGGTGGTGAAAGGATTGGGATTGATATTGCTCATGGGGCTCCGATCACGATCTGTGCCGCCTCGCGTAAGGTCAGTATATCATAGCGTCGAGCCGGGGCGGTGCCATTGCGTACTGCGCATACGCGACCTGAATTGAGCCATGGAAAGCAACGCCGGAAAACCCAGGAATTGTTCGCTCGACCGATTCTATGAAACGGGTCATGTGCGCAGTATGGTCATTCTGCGGCGCCACCGAAGGTGGCGAGCCCGGAACCCGTAACCAAGAAACCGAGGGTATAGATTCCGGGTTCGCCGCTTCGCGGCTTGCCGGAATGACGCCGCAAGATTCGAAATTCAAGAACGCTGAACTCAATGCAATCCGAAACATTCGTTTTGATCGTCGGGGGCGGCCCCGTCGGGCTCGCGGCCGCGATCGAGCTTTCATGGCGCAGCGTGCCAACGATGCTCGTGAATGACAGACCTGAAACGACCCATCATCCCAAATGCAACAACACCAATGCGCGCTCGATGGAGCATTTCCGGCGACTCGGAATTGCCCGCGAAATCAGGGCCGGACAACTGCCGTCCGAACTGTCGCGGGCGAGCGCCTATGTGACGCGGTTTTGCGGATACGAATTCGGCCGTATGAGCCGGCCCTGGTCCGACTGGCCGACGCCGGAACTCCCCTGCAACATCTCTCAGATAGCGCTGGAGAAAATCCTGCGAGGCTGCGCCGAGCGCATGAACGGGGGCAACATCCATTTTGGCTGGCGGCTGGAATCGTTTCGCGTTGAGGACGGCGGAGTACGAGCCTCGATTTTGAGCACCGCCGGCGAGCAGCACGAGATCATGGCACGGTATCTTGTGGGAATCGACGGCGCGGCCAGCACAGTGCGCCGTGCCCTAGGTATCAAGATGCTCGGCGAGGACGGCAGCGAGGTACGCGCCTTTATGAGCGGCACCATGCTCTCCTGGTACATCCGTGCGCCAACGCTGATCGCGGCAAGCAAGCGGCCGCCGACACACATGACGTGGATCATCAACGCCGAGATGCGCGCCATGATGTATGCGCAGGATGGCCGCGAGACCTGGGTCGTGCATTACCAGGTTCCAAAGGGCGTCGACCGGCGCAAAGTTGATGTCGCGGCAACATTGCGCGCGATATTCGGCGCCGACATTCCGTTCGAGTTGATTTCCGGTGGCCCATGGACGGCAGGTCTTGCGCTGGTGGCCGAGCATTACCAGTCCGGCCCGGTGTTTCTTGCCGGCGATTCAGCCCATCTGTTTACACCGCTTGGGGGCCTCGGCATGAACACCGGCATCGGCGATGTCATGAATCTCTGCTGGAAGATTGAGGCTGTCCACCACGGCTGGGCGGGGCCGCATCTCCTCGCGAGCTACGAAATCGAACGTCGCCCGATCGCAGAGCGCAATACGAAGCTTGGCGTGCAATGCACCCGCGTAATGGATCGATGGACGCCACCCGCCAACGCGGAGGATGACACCGAGTCCGCTGCTGCGGCGCGAAAAGAATTCGGGCTGCGCATTATGGCGGACGACCGACCGCAATACCTGACGGTCGGCATTCAGCTGGGCGAGCGCTACGAGGGCTCGCCGCTGATTTCCGGGGACGGCACGCAGAGCCCACCCGATTTGTGGGACGTCTATGCACCCTCGGATCGGCCGGGCGGACGCGCGCCGCATTTCGAAATCTCGCCGGGACGTCCTGCCTTTGACGAGTGCGGGCGCGGCTTTACGCTGTTCGACTTCCAGGGGCCGGACGGCGATTGGACCGGCACGCAAGCCTTTGCGGCGGCGGCGCACCGCAATGTGCCACTGAAGGTCGTCCGCTGCGTGCCGCCGGCGGGCCTTTTTGCGCTGGTTAGGCCAGATTGCCACGTAAGCTGGCATGGCGATACCGTGCAAGATTCCGTAGCGATCATTGATCGCGCCCGCGGTGCTGCCAATTGAAGACACAATAATTCACATATTTGTTTTTATTTCGTCATGACTTTGCTCCCGTCGGCAGCAGATGTAGCGCAAAAGCGACATTCGTCATGGGGGACGTAAAAATGGCAAAACCCGCGGTAATTTTGGTTGGCGCCGACAAAGGCGGGGTCGGAAAAACGACGGTGTCGCGCACACTGCTGGACTATTTCGCATCGCGAAAAATCCCTACCCGTGCCTTCGACACCGAATGCCCTAAGGGTACACTCAAACGCTTCCATCCGAGCATTACGGATGTCGTCGACGTCACGTCGGTGCCGGACCAGATGAAGATTTTCGATACGGTCGAATCTTCGAACGCTCAGGTCACTTTGATCGACATTCGCGCGGGACTGATGACGCCCACATTGCAAGCATTGCGCGATATCGGCTTCATCGAGATGACAAAGCGCGATGAGCTCACCTTCGCGGTCTTTCACATCCTCGGCCCCTCGATCGCTTCGCTTGATGAGATCGCAGAAACGTCGAAATTCCTCCTTGATGCCCGCTACTTCCTGGTCAAGAATTTCATCAACAATACGACTTTCTTCGACTGGGACGAGAGGACCTACAATTCCTATTTCAACAAAATTCCTCATGCGGTCGAAGTCGTCGTCCCCAAGCTCAGCGAAATGGCTTGCGAGCAGGTTGAGCTTTCCGCCGTGCCATTCGCCACTTTCATTGCCGACAAGAAGGCCAATGGTGAGCCGGCTGGAAACTCCTTCGTGCTCAGAGGGTACGTGCGCCATTGGCTCAACAATGTGTTTGCGGAATACGATCGCGTGCGGCTCGTCGACATTGTGGACGCGAAGGACCCGGCCGGTAAGTTGCGTGGTTCGGGCAAGATTACAGAGTTGTCGCCGCAGCGCGCGAATTCCTGATGCCGCATCGCCATACGGATCCCGATGGGGCCGCGCATGAGTGCCCCAAGCGTCGGCAGCTACCTCGCATCCCCACGTCCTGAGCCGTCGCACCGGGGCGGGCCTGCGCCCATTTACGTTGTGTGTTCGCCTAACCGTCAGGTCGGCAAGACCATGTTGGCGCGACTGCTTACTCAGCACTATCTGGCGGACGCACGCCCAGTTGCGGCTTTCGATCTCGCCGATGAAGGGCCGGGACTGGCGGACTTCCTGACGCGTCATGTCACCATCCCGAACATTCGCGACACGCGTGGTCAGGTGCGGTTCTTTGACGGCCTGATCGAGACCGGCCACGTTCCGAAGGTCATCGATTTGAGCCATCGGGAATTCGCGAACTTCTTCACGATCGTGGATAAGATCGGATTGTTCGAAGAAGCACGGCGCCGCTCGATCGAGCCGCTGATCCTGTTCTTGATCGATCCAAGCCCTGTCGCCGTGAAGGCCTATGGCCTGCTGCGCCGCCGTTTCCCCGGAACCTCGCTGCTGCCGGTACGCAATCTCACGGTCGCCAAAGGCGTACCCTATGGCGCCGCCTTCCCGCATGCCAGCACGCTGGTGGTTTCACTTGAAATTGCAGTGCTGGGCCCTGCCGCGAGAGCGATCGTTGAACGCGAGACCTTTTCGTTCCTCGATTTAGGCGACGAAGATTCGCCCCATTCCGATATGTCGGCTCGCACGCGCGCTGAACTCGAAACCTTCTTCCGGCGCGCTCGCTTTCAGTTTCGCGAAATCGAGCTGTCGCTGATCCGCGAGCAGATTTTGACGGCCCTGCAGTAGGCTTTCTGCTCCCTCTCCCCGCTTGCGGGGAGAGGGTTGGGGTGAGGGGCCCCTTCCGCGAGTCTGAGCCTGCGGAGAGGCCCCCTCACCCGGAATTTGCGCGAAGACTGCGCAAATTCCGACCTCTCCCCGCAAGCGGGGAGAGGTAAAGAACAGCTTTTGTACCCTCGACCTGTCTGCCCGGCGCAATACAATCAAACATTTCGAGGCGCAAAAAAAGAGCGGCTTCGTCCCTCAGGTGAAGCCGCCCTTTAGCGCCTATCGGTGCCGCGAGTGCGCTCGCAGTCAGAGCGAATTCGGGGTCAAGCACCGGGAACCGCTAGTCGATCGTGGCAGGGCTTGTCCCGGCCGCCCGAATATTGTGGCTCTGTGCCTTAGGTTCGATCGCCGGGACGAGCCCGGCGACCCCGCCGTTGTGTGACTCAAAGTGATATCCGCCCTAGGGATCCGTACCGACGATCGAGAACACCGCGATGCAGCCGTTGACGTCGGAGCCTCCGAATCCGGCGGTACCACAAATCCCAGTCATTCCGGTGGCGACCGCGGTGCTCGCGATCGGCACGTAGACTTGATTGTGCGCCGAGTCGGCCGCGACCGAATGGTTGGCGCCATGCGGGTTGGCGTTGGCGGCGGTGGTTATCCCTACCCTGCCCGGACCCGGGCTGCCTGCCGGGCAGTTGGCTAAGCCGGTGATGGTATCGGGGTCGTTCTCGAGGGTGAGAGCATTGATCATGCCGACGACCTGGGGCCCGGCAAGAGCATTGTCGGGACTGTTGCCGAATGCCATGCCTAGCGTATCCGCGCTGACATAAATGTTCGCTCCGTAGTTGATTGCGCCGGGAGTTGCCGGGCAGCCTAACGGGATGGGGTTGGGGTTGGGGTTGACGAACGAGTTATTGCCGGAACGGGCCAGATAGTAGTGGTTGTCGCCGGAGTTGAACCAGATCTCGTCGTTGCCCGCTTGGAAATTCAGCCCTATGGGATTGCCGAAGACGCCGCTGACGCTACCGTCGTCGATGAGGGCCGTCGGACGGTTTGCTGCCGCGTTTGAGACCGCGCCGTTACAGCCCGTCAGCATTTCACCGTAATTGCTAAAACCGCTCAAACTACCCACGAGAGGACCGATGGCCAGTCCTTGCGGTCCGCTGCAGAACTCGAGCGGGATGACGAAGGTCGCCGTGACCGTACGGGTCAACGGGTCGATCCGAGACACGCCGCCAGGCACCGAGTTAGGCTCATGGTTGTCTGCCGGCCGGTCGATGTCCGGCACCGTTACATAGATCATGCCGTCGCGCGGATTAAAGGCGCACTGCTCTATTCCGTTAGTGGCGTGCGGGGTGCCGTTTGTGCCGTCAAACACGATCTTGCCCAGGATCGAATGCGTCCTGGCACTGACGGCAGTGATGAACGGAGGGTCGTCCGCGTTGTTCGCCACAAATCCGATATTATGGACCGGATCGAAGCACATCTCGTCCACTCTGAACTTCCCGCCGGTCGAGACGGCGCCCAAGACCGCACCGTTGAAGAGGGACAAGAACTTGAGCGTGCTGTCGCCGTCTCCGGCCCAAATCTCCCTTCTGTTGACGATCATGACGCCGTCAGGGCCCGATATGTCGTTACTGGCTTGGACGCCCCTAAAGGCGCCTTGCCCGGCTATGAACTGGAGGGTGTTGGTCGCTGTGTCGATAACGTCGACCCCTTTGTTGGTGCGGTCGCCCAACACATAAAAACCGGTCACAGAATCGACGAAGCTGATGTCGAAGCTGGTAATTTTGCTACCCGGTATAGAAACCACCTTCTTCAGCTTCAGGGTTTCGGTGGCATGGGCCGCCATCGTGCCCCCCACGACGACAGCTCCCAAAGCGAGCGCACCCGCGAGATAGACGGCAAGGCCGGCCCGTCGAGAAATTGTTGTTCCAGACCCAACGTTCATCGTTGTCTCCTCCGTATCGTTCTCGTAATTTTGGCTTGGTCAATTCCACGGTGACCCCCGGGCCGGGACGAATGCCCCAGAGCAACACTACGGTGTGCAGTGTTTTCCAAAGATCGCACTTTGCCGTCCCCCGAGGCACTCGTGCATATTCTTCAGACTGCTCAGCGTATCAGAGCACTGCGATGGTGGCAATTGTGTAAGGATATTTATTATAAGTTTAACGAATGGTTTCGATTGGAGCGGGTTTCGGCGAATCAAGCCGGCCTGCCAGTTGTTTTCGGGTCATTTCCATGCAAGCGGGAATCCGGTAAGTCCGCAGCATTACCGGGGTAATTGGCCCCTTTTTGTACCGATAGCGCATCGCCGCCGCTTGATTCCATCACACGCTAAATAGTGCACGAACTGCTCGATCTCCTGCACACACAGGCAGTAATTTGAATACGGGGTTGCGACGCCGTGAGCACGCGGAGGTTCGACAATTGAGGCCGGCAAGACTCTGGATTATCAGCAAATTTGATTTCGGAAATAACGCAGGAAACCTGAGCTTGCCGCCTAACATTGCGGACGTCAGACCGCTTGATTTTGTTGGACCGTGGCGAAATTGTCACATCTATTCTTGGCACTGTATGTTAAGTATCACCGAACGCGCTGACCGGGTAAGTGATGCCTACGCGTTCACGGGGGGATGTGATGAGAAAGAGCCGAGTTTTACTGGCCGCTTTGGCCGGGATGACTATCGCCAGTCCAGTGTTTGCAGCTGACATCCCGTTGAAGGCGCCGGCGGCAGTTCCAGCCGTTTCTACTTGGAATGGCTGGTACATCGGCGGTGAATTCGGGGGCAAGTGGGTAACCGACGACTGGGATACGACTTGCGTACAAGGAGGAGGTATCGGAGCGGCTGCGGCCCTATGTGGCAACGCTTTGAATGCCCTGGTGTTCCCGGGAGCACCCGATGCAACTCGGTCGCACTCCTTCACGACATCCGGCTTCCGACCGGGCGTCTATGCGGGCGCCATGTTCCAGGCCTATAGCAACTGGGTGTTTGGCATAGAAGGCGACTATGGGTTTTACAATCAGTCGAGCACCGTCCAGGGTATCCTGGGCTGCAGCACGGCTGCCTGCAGCCCCCTTCTCACCCCAAGCACTCCTGCGAATGACTTCACCACGGTCAAAAACGGAGACGACTTCAGTCTGCGCGTGCGTGCGGGCTTCCTGGTGACCCCGGATATTCTGCTCTATGCTACCGGCGGTGCTGCGGCTCAGAGGGTCGAGGCAACTTTGTCCTGCAATGGAGCCACGAGCCCCGTGTGCAATTTCAGCCAATTCCAGACCGATTCGACTTGGCTGGCCGGTTGGACGGTCGGCGGCGGTCTGGAGTGGAAGCTGGCTCAAAACTGGTTGCTTCGCGGCGAATATCGCTTTGCCGACTTTGGTACATGGAAGCCAAACTTCTTCGTGGGGGGTGGCATCGCCGAGGTCTTTGCCGATGTCAGGGTGAAATCTCAGATCGCGACCGCGGGCATCGCTTACCTGTTCCCCGTTCCGCACTGATCGCAATCTAGAACGTAGCAGAGCCGTAAAGCCCCGGATTGAGATCCGGGGCTTTTGACTTTGCGCGGTCAGCGTCCTCAAGCGCTCATTGGCGCCCGTTGATTTCGGTATTCCCTTGGGCGTTGCCGGGCTTGTCCCGGCCATCCCGATAAATGGGGGCACTGCGCCCTGCTGATCAAGATCGCCGGGACAAACCCGGCGATGGACTATTCGGCAGCCACGCGTTCTGCCCCTGCCACCGGTTGCAGCACGAAATCGTACCGGATGGTGTAGAACTTCGTCTCAACCTTTTCGCCATTCGGTGCAGCGCCCGGCGGGTTTTCGACGAAATCGACGATCAGGGGCGCCTTCACGCCGTAAACCGCGTCCGTTTCCAGATAAGGGCAGCCGCGCTGGAACAGGTGGGTGACGACGCGGTGATAGCCGGGCGCCTCGATGCAGAAGTGAATGTGGGCCGGACGCATCTCGGAGACATTGGTTTGTCTGACGAGTTCGCCGATCGGTCCGTCCATCGGGATCGAGTAGCCGATCGGCGCGACGGTGCGGATCGTATATGATCCGTCGGCCTCGGTGTGAAAGACGCCGCGCATCCACGGCTCGGCAACGTCGCGCTGGGCCTCGTAAAGCCCCTCGCCGTCGGTCTGCCACAGGTCGAGCTTGGCATGGGCAACCGGTGTGCCGTCGAGGCCTTTCACGGTCCCGGTGACGAAGCATGGAATGCCGGGGCATCCCGCCGCCATATTGCCGCCGTCCGGGAAGGCTGGCGCATGAGGCACGTGGAAGGGGCCTTCAACGGTGGTGGGCGTCGCCCCGCTCTCCAGGCGGTGATTGAGCGCATCGATCAGCATGCTGACGCCCATGACGTCGGAGAACAGGATGAATTCCTGCCGTTTGTCATCGCATTTCTGGCCGATCCGCGTGAGAAAATCGATCGCGGTCGCCCACTCGGCCTCGGTCGGTTCAACATCGCGCACGAACGCATGCACGTGTTTGATGAACGACTGCATCACCTGGCGCAAGCGCGGGTCCGGTATCGCTTTCCAGCGTTCGATGACAACGTCGGTCAGATTCTGTTCGGTGACATAGGGCATCGGGCGTTCTCCTAAGGCTTCTCAGCAGACTTCTTGCCGCACGATACGAGCGCCGTCCACCATGGCTTTCATCTTTCCGTACGCCACCGCGCGGGGCAGATATTTCATTCCGCAGTCAGGCGCGATCACGAGGCGGTCTGGCCCCACATGCGTGAGCGCCGCCCGGATACGATCCGCCACGATTTCCGGCGTTTCAATCGTCAAATCGGCGAGATCGATCACGCCCAGAATAATGGTCTTGCCGGGCAGGTTTCTCAAGACCTTGAGGTCGAGCCGCGGCTGCGCCGCCTCGATCGAGATCTGCTGGGCTTTTGAATTCTCAAGCTCGGAAAGGAAAGAATAGCCGGTCGGCTTGTCGTGAACCACCGCCGCATAACCGAAGCACAGATGCACAGCAACCGTGCCGGAAACGCCGTCGAGCGCCCGGTTGAGCGCCCTGAGGCCGAAGGCCCGAGCCTTGTCGGGATACTGCTGCATCCAGGGCTCATCGATCTGCACCACGTTAGCGCCAGCGACGAACAGGTCCTTGATTTCGGCATTGACGGCGTCGGCGAAGTCCATCGCCATGGCTTCCTCGTCGCCGTAGTAGTCGTCCTGTGCCTGGCGGCTCATGGTGAAGGGCCCCGGAACCGTCGCCTTGATCCGGCGGTCCGTATTGGCGCGCAGCAATTGGACGTCGCGCACCTCGACGGGCTGTCGCCGCCTGATCGGGCCGACGATGCGGGGCACCTGGATCGGCCGGCCGGTGCGGCTCATGGCGGTACCCGCGTTGTCGATATCGATGCCATCGAGGGCGGTGGCAAAATGATTGGAGTAGCTCTCGCGGCGCTGCTCGCCGTCGCTGATGATGTCGAGGCCCGCGCGTTCCTGATCGCGGATGGCGAGCAAGGTGGCGTCGTCCTGGGCGACCTCGAGCTTGTCGGGTGCGATCAGCCAGAGATCCCGCGCCCGCACGCGCGGCACCTGCTTCGACAGTCGCGCCCGATCGATCAGCCACTCAGGCTGCGGGTAGGAACCGACCAGACAGGTGGGCAGCATCATGTACTCCTTGGTCTTTAACCTCTCCCCGCTTGCGGGGGTCGGAATTTGCGCACTTTGCCCAAATTCCGGGTGAGGGAGCCTTGCCGCGAGTCCGAGCTTGTGGGAGAGGCACCCCGACCCTCTCCCCGCAAGCGGGGAGCGCCGGCCGTATCCCGGCGCCTACGACCCAGGTTGCCACAAATCCGCAAACTGCGTCGCCACCACGTGCTCGTACGGCACCTCGCCCTTGAGAATGCCCATATCGCGCGCAAAGGCATTCAGGCCAGCGACGAATTCCGGCGTGATTTTCGCGTCGTAATAGGGCAGGTCGCGGCGGATCAGTTCGGCGATCAGCTCCGCTTCTTGCGGCGGAAACAGCTTGCGACCGATCTCGGTTGCAAGCGACACATCCTGTTTCAACGCGGCTTGAGTCTTGACGATAGCGCGCACGGCCGCAGCGGCAATTTCGGGGGTGCGTGCAATCAGCCTGTCGGTCGTGGCGATCGACGCCATGGTGTAGTTGAAGCAACCTTTCGGCCCGTCGCCGCGCCGGACATCGAGCACGACTGTGCCGATGCCTCGCCGAACTGCGACTTCCGCGCCCATTCCGTTGGCCCAGAAGCCATCGATCTTGCGCTCTTCCAGCGCCTTGGCGGCCCTAACGCCGAAATTGACGCCGGTGGCCGGCGCGCCCGCCACCGGCGCGATCTTGACGCCGTCCCGGGCGAGATCGATCCCAGCCGCCATGAGGAGGCGGCGCAATCCCATTTCGACCCACGGGGCGGCGCCGATGCTGCGGCCTTTGACGCTCGCAATGTCGCCGCGCTGCACGCCGAGATCGCTGTGCATGACGAGAAACCAATACATGCCTTGGGCCTGTGCACAGATCAGCTTCACGCCCTGCCATTCCGGAAACGCCGCCAGCGCCGAATGCGCCGATCCGCCCACGAAATCGACTGCACCGTCGCGCAGCGCCGCACAGGCCTTGTCGACCGGAAACAGCAGTTCGACTTCGATGTCGAGCCCTTCCTGCTTGAAAAATCCGAGCTCCGCGGCGGCGATCGCCGGGAAATAGGAGTTCGAAATCATGTCGGGAACGGCGAGTTTCATGGCTACCTCTGCACGGCCACGACCACTATGGGATCGAACAATTTCACCCTTTGATCAGCCATTCACGATCGTCAGCACACTTGCCGCTGTCGCGAACAGCGCCGCATCGCGGTGCGCAAAGCCGAGAAGCTGCAGCCCGAGCGGCAACCCGCCGTCATCGAGAACCGGGAGCGACAGCGTCGGGATACCGAGCATCGAGCCGGGCACGACGAATATCGGATTACCCGTCGACCCGAGGCCCACCGGCGCTGCGCCCGGGGCCGACAGCGTGATGCAGGCGTCGAATTCCGTCGCCAGCGTCTGGTAGGCCGCCCGCCGCTGGTCGCGATCCGCGATGTCGCGGCGATAGTCGTCGAGCGTCATGCCCTCAGCCTGGACGCCGCGATCGAGCATCGACTTGCTGAGCTTGTTGGCATCGCGCGCCCGGTAGGTGTTGATGGGCCAACGCGACTCCCAGGCGTTGATAGCCATGGAGAGTTCGCGCGCGCCTTGGATCGTGGTTTCGGCAGTGGCAACCTGCTTATCGCCGTGGCGGGTAGCGATCGTGACCCCCGCGGCCTTGAGCTTTACAACCGCAGCCTCCAGCGCCTGTTTGGCTGCCGGTGCCGCAACGGCCCAGCCGTCGGTCTCCAAGACCGCAAGCTTGCGCGGCTTGATGGCAGCAGGCGGTGTCGCCGGGCCGTAAAGCCCCGGAAAACCCGGGTCACCGCCGGCGCGTTGCGCGATCTCGTAGGCGACCTGCCACGCCTCCGGCAGGCTCGCGGCAAGCGGGCCGTGCACGCTCTGCGACAGGCCATCATAGCTGCCGCCGCGATTGATGGCGCCGACCGTCGGCTTGAAGCCGAAGCAGCCGCAGAAACTCGCCGGTCGCAGGATCGAACCGAGGACCTGCGTTCCGAGCCCCACGCTGATGGCACCGACCGCCACCGCCGCTGCGGAACCGCTGCTCGATCCGCCGGGCGTGCGCGCCGTATCCCACGGATTGCGCGTGTCGCGCGGCTCGGTCGCGGCGAATTCGGTCGTCACGGTCTTACCGACAATCACGGCGCCCGCCTCGCGCAGCACCGCGACGCTTGCGCCATCGCGCTCGCTGCGAAACCCTTCAAACAGCGGCGAGCCGTTCTGGGTCGGCATATCGATGGTTTCGATAATGTCCTTGATGCCGACCGGCATGCCGTCGATGGCCGACAGCGGCTTGCCGTCCTGCCAGCGCCTGGTCGATTCATCCGCTGCCGCGCGGGCCGCCGCGAGGTTGAGTGTCACGAAGGCGCCGATTGTCGGCTCCCACGCTTCAAGGGCCACGAGACAGCGCTCCAGGAACGCGCGCGGCGAGTCCTCTCCGCTGGCGAAATTCGCGGTCGCTGGAAGATAGGGGCGCATCACCGGCGTTCTGTTATCAGGCGCGTGCATTGGCTTGGCCTCCTCAAATCCCTCCCCGTCTTCGGGGAGGGTGGCGCCGCAGGCGCCGGGTGGGGCAACGCGGCAGAGCCGAAGACCCCACCCGGCCGCGCTCCGCGCGGCCACCCTCCCCGAAGACGGGGAGGGATTACCTCCGGCTCTCGTCGTAATAATGCATCTCGAACAGCATGCATCCGGTGTCGGATTTGAAAGGCCCGTGATAGACACCGGGCGGCCGGCACGCATAAGTAGGCGCGTGAAACGCCTCGCCGCCTTTGCCCTGCGCGTCGTTGCCGACAATGAGGTCGCCCGACATCAGATACACCTCTTCCCAGTGATCATGGACGAAAGGGACCGTGGTGTAGACGCCAGGGTCGAATCGCAACAGCCGGGACCGGCTCCCCATCTTGCGGGCCTCGTCGAGATCGCTCGCCAGAATCTTCTGCTTGATGCCGGCCGGATATCCCGCAGGCGTGTGCCAGCCTTCCGTCATGTCCACCGGATGGAATTCGAGATGCGGTTTATTCATCGGCATGGCAGTTCTCCGTCAAGGTGGCCGGTCAGCCCAGCACCGGCAGGATGCGGACCGAATACGCATGGGTGATCGAGCGCCTGAGAACCGGGTCCTCGATCTCGAATTCGAACCGCTCAGTAGGCCGCACGCCACCGCGCGCCGCGAGCGTGCCACAGAACATCAGCGTGTTCTCCGGCAGCTGCGTCCCGCCCGTCCCTCCAGGGCGGGGGAGGGAGTGGAGGCAACGCCCGATCAGGTCGAGCGGTGCCAGCATCGCGACAACTGACCCCTCCTGGTAGATTTTGCGCTCACCGCTCTCCATCACATGGGCGCGCAGCTTGAGCTGGTCCCAATGCGGCGCGACCTCATCGAACCCCCAGAATACCGGGGCCACCGGCTTGTCGCACATCTGCTTGGACACCGTGACCCCATAGGTCTCGACCTGGCGGTCGGTGTGATCGGAGCCAGCGCCGACCCACAGTCGCCCGTCGTGCCGCAGGAGCACGAACTCGACTTCGCCGCCGGAATGCGGGCCCACCGCCTCGATCTCAGTCCCGGTGGTGAGCCGCGCCGCCGATACGCGGTAGAAGATCGGCGTCATGGCCGGGCGTTTGACGCCGAGCGCCTCAAGCTCCCGGATGTGCTTCTCCACCGCCGCGGAGTCGCGCCCCGTCCAGCCGGCGACGATCACATCGTCGATGCCGACCTCGCCCCGTACCGAGGTGCCGCCACTTTGCAGCGTCAAGGACAGGGTCTGGCGCGCCACGCAAACTCCAGATGGGGACGGCCGGGCAGTTCCGGCATGAGTGCAAGCAACTCTATAGAGGCGGAAGGACGACGCAACTGTCGACAGAAAAACCTCATGACGGCATTCCATCCCCTCACCGTTACCGGTATTGCTCGCGGGCCGGCCCAACTTCGTCAAGGATGGAGATTCCCCGTCTATGAGGACGCTTGCGCAAGCGGCGCACGACCTGGCGACCGGGACGTCGAGCCGGTCCCTGGTGGAAGCATGCCTGGCCTGCATTGAGGACGCGGGCGGGGAAGGACGACGGGTTTTCCTCAAGGTTCACGCCGACCAGGCGCGGGCGACCGCCGATTACATCGACACGCTGCGGCGGCATGGCGCGGCGCCGTTCGCCGGCATCCCGATATCCGTCAAGGACCTGTTCGACATCGCTGGCGACGTTACCACGGCCGGATCGCTGGCGTTGCGCGACGCGCCTGCGGCGACGCGTGACGCCACCGCGGTCGCCCGCCTCCGCGCAGCCGGCTTCATCCCGATCGGCCGGACCAACATGACGGAGTTTGCGTTCTCCGGCGTCGGGCTCAATCCGCATTACGACACCCCGCGCAATCCCTACGACCGCGCCACCGGCCGGATGCCCGGCGGCTCCTCGTCCGGCGCGGCCGTGTCGGTCACGGACGGGATGGCGGTCGGGGCAATCGGCACTGACACGGGCGGTTCATGCCGCATTCCGGCGGCGGTCTGCGGGATCGTCGGCTATAAGCCGACCGCCAGGCGGATCCCGACCGACGGCGTGATGCCGCTGTCGTTTACCCTCGATTCAGTGGGACCGCTGGCGCCGACAGTCGCCTGCTGCGCGGCGCTCGATGCCATCATGGCTGGCGAAGAGCCGAACGAGCTTACGCCATGGCGGCTTGACGGATTGCGGCTCGCGGCGCCGCAAACGATGGTGCTCGACGGCATGGACTCGACTGTTGCGGCCGCCTACGGCGATGCGCTGTCGCGGCTCAGCAAGGCAGGCGCGAAGATCGTCGATATGCCGTTCGTCGAGCTCAAAGACATCGCAACTATTAACCGGCACGGCGGCTTTGCGGCTTCCGAAGCTTATGCATGGCATCGCAAGCTGATCCAGACCAAAGGCGCGCTGTACGATCCGCGCGTGCTGGTCCGCATCATGCGCGGGAAGGACCAGGACGCCGCCCACTACATCGAGCTGATGCGGGCGCGCGCCGACCTGATATGCCGGGTCGCGGCGATCTCCTGCCAATTCGATGCCTTGATTATGCCGACCGTTCCGGTCATCGCGCCGTCGCTCGCCTCGCTCGAAGCCGAGGAGCAATTCCGCACCGTCAATCTGCTTGTGCTGCGCAACCCTATGATCACCAATGTGCTAGATCGCTGCGCGATCTCGATACCCTGCCATCGTAAAGGCGACGCGCCGGTCGGCCTGATGCTGGTCGGGGAACATGGTGCCGACCACCCGCTGTTCGCGATGGCGGCCGCGGTGGAGCAAATCGTGTCACCGGAACGAGGCAAGTCCTGAACATGGCCGATCTTTTCTTCAAGCTGGCCCGACCGGCGCTCACCTTCCTCGATCCGGAACGCGCGCACGGGGTAACCATACGGGCGCTCAAGCTCGGCTTCGCCCGCACCACGCGGCGTCAGCCCGATGACCCGATCCTCGCCACCAGCGTTTGGCATCTCTCCTTTCCCAACCCGGTCGGCCTCGCGGCTGGGTTCGACAAGCATGCGGAGGTCTGCGATGCGGCGCTCGCGCTCGGCTTCGGCTTTGCCGAGGTCGGCACTGTCACGCCGCGACCTCAGCTCGGCAATTCCGGTCAACGGCTCTATCGTCTGGTCGAGGATGAGGCGGTCATCAACCGCTTCGGCTTCAACAGCCACGGCATTGCGCCATTCGTCGCCAATCTCGCCCGACGCCGCAACCGCCCGGGCATCGTCGGTGCCAATGTGGGCAAGAATCGCGATACCACCGACGGCGCGGCCGATTACATCGCCGGGATCGAGGCCGTTGGCGCCTTGGCAGATTATCTGGTCGTCAACATTTCCTCGCCGAATACGCCCGGATTGCGGGCCTTGCAGGCGCGCGCCCAGATCGAGGAACTGCTCATGCGCGTGCAGGAATTCCGGTGCAGCAATGTCGGCCGGCATCCACCTCTCCTGGTGAAGGTCGGGCCTGATCTCGATGAGACAGAGGTGCGCGACATCGCGGAGGTCGCGCTCGCGACCGGCGTCGACGGTCTCATCATCGGCAACACCACTGTTGCGCGGCCGGCGACGTTGAAGAGCCCCAACCGAAATGCACCCGGGGGACTATCGGGCAAGCCGCTGTTCGCGCCCTCGACCGCGTGCCTTGCAGCAATGTATCGGCGAACGGAGGGCAGGATTCCCATCATCGGATGCGGTGGCATCGCAAGCGGCGCTGATGCGTACGCAAAAATCCGTGCCGGCGCCTCCCTGGTCCAGCTTTATTCGGCGCTGGTGTTTCACGGCCCCGAGCTGGTCGGGCGGATCAAGCGTGAGCTTGCGGCGTTGTTGCGACAGGACGGGTTTTCCTCGGTGCGTGATGCCGTGGGCGCACGCACCCATCCCTCCCCGTCTTCGGGGAGGGCGGCGCCGTAGGCGCCGGGTGGGTGACACGGCGGGGGCCGAAGCCCCACCCGGCCTCGCTGCGCTCGGCCACCCTCCCCGAAGACGGGGAGGGAATCTATTTCACGGCGATGATCACCGCTTCGGTGAGGATGAAATCCAAATCGCCGTGATTCTCCCGCGGGCGCACGAATGCCCGAAACGCCGCCGAGCCGTCGAGCAACATGGACCTCAACTCGTATTTGATGTCGTCCGCGACGTTCTGCTGATCGGCCCATGGACCAAAGACCATCGGCTTATCGAGCAATTCCAAGTGACGTTCCTTAAGCCCGGCTCCGGCCACCAGGTCGCGCCATTCGCTCAGCGTCAGGCAGCGTACGTGGCTCGGGTCGCGGAGCCTTTCGAACGCGTTGTATTCATCGGCCGCCGCGGCGAAGGCACCGACGTCTCCTTCCATCATGCTCGCGTCCGGTGAGATGTTCTCGACCAGGCCGAACACGCCGCCGGGTCGCAGCACACGGGCAGATTCGGCCACGAACTGGCGCACATCATCGAAGTGGTGCGGCGCAATCCGGCATGTCACCAGATCGAAGGTGGTATTCGCGAACGGCAGGGCTTCGGCGCGTAGGTCGACGAACGACATGTTGGAGATGTTGCGTTCATGTGCGAGCCGTCGCGCCACATCGAGCATTTGCGGTGTCAGATCCGAGGCCACCACATGGGCGAGGCCGGGCGCGAACGCCAGCGCCATATGGCCGGCGCCAGTGGCAATATCGAGCGCAGTCCACGTCGGCTGCGGCCCCACGAGTTCAACCAACCGGGCGAGGCTGCCGCCCTTGGCATGGGGGCGACTGGTTGCATAGGTCGCCGCAAAGGCTCCGAACCGCTCCTGGGCCAGCGATTTCGATTTCACTTCCATGGTGCCCTCCGCATCGATTTGCGAAACCGCCCGACCGCGAAGACACCGAACTCCGCCGTCAGGGACAATGCAAGGCAAATCATCGGCTGTTCAATGGTCGCGGGGACATGCTTAAATGGCAGCCGGTTGGGACGGTGGGGCTAGAAAAAGTGAACGGGTTTTCTACCGAATCGGACGATGGCGATCCGATCCTCCTCGTCGATGCAAATGACGTTCCGCAAGGCGTCGCATCGAAGATCGAGGTGCATCTGCGCGGACTGAAACATCGGGCGCTCTCGGTGCTGGTGCGCAACCGGACGGGCGATATGCTTCTGCATCGCCGCAATCCGGCAAAATATCATTCCGGCGGGCTGTGGACCAACGCCTGCTGCAGTCACCCGCGGCCCGGCGAGCCGGCTGGCGAGGCGGCGCGTCGGCGGCTCGCCGAAGAAATGGGTGTTCACTGCGAGGTCAGACCGCTGTTCATCGCACAGTACCGGGCCGCGGTTTCCAACGGCTACATCGAGGACGAGGTCGTCCATGTGTTCGGTGGCACCTACGAGGGACCGATCGCGCCGGACCCGGCCGAAGTGTCGAAGTGGAAATGGATGCCGCTCGCGGAACTTGCGGAAGATCTGATGCGACGGCCGGAACGCTACACGATCTGGTTTCGCCATTATTTCCGCGAACACTACGACGTTATCGCAGCGTGGATGAAGAGCGGGTGATTGGGACCGCGGGCGTCCCGCCCGCCTTTCTCTCAAGGAAGAAAAGAGCGCGCGGGACGCACGCGGTCCCGGCCCCGCTCGATCAGCTCCAGCAACAGCGCCGGCGTCACCGGATATCGGGTAATCCGCACGCCGTAAGGCCGCAGCGCATCCTCGATAGCGGAAATCACTGCCGCCGCCGCCGGAATCGTGCCGACCTCGCCGGCTCCTTTGGCGCCGAGCGGATTGAGAGGCGATGGTGTTTGTTTGTAATGCGTTTCGAACAGCGGGAATGTCGGCGCGGTGGGCAACAGATATTCGGCGAAACTGGTCGTCAGCGGCTGGCCGTCATCATCATATTCCATCCGCTCCAGAATCGCGTTGCCGACCCCGTGAGCGATGCCGCCATGGGCCTGGCCATCGACCATCAACGGATTGACCAGCGTTCCGGAATCCTGCAACGCCACGTAACGCAGGATGCGGACCTCGCCGGTCTCGACGTCCACCTCGACTTCGGCCGCGTGGCACGCGTTTGCGTAGGCGAGGGTGTCGGTGCGGAAATTGCAGGCTTCCTGCAATCCGGGCTCCATGCCGGGCGGGAATCCGTAGCCGGGAGCGCCCTGGAGAATGCGAGCAAGTTCGCCCAGCGGAACACCGAGCTGGGGCGCGCCGGCGACGCGCAGCCGGCCGTCCGCAAGCTCAAGATCGTCTTCGGCGACTTCCAGCACATGGCTGGCAAGCTTTCTGGCTTTGCGGGCAACTGCCCGGGCGGCCACCAGCACCGAAGAGCCAGCCGTTACGGTCTGGCGGCTTGCGAAGCCGCCAAGTCCTACCGGCACTGCCGCAGTGTCGCCGGAGATCACCTGCACGGCGTCGGGTGCTACGCCGAGTTCGCTTGCGCAGATCTGTGCGAGCGCGGTCTTGAGCCCCTGTCCCATGGCGGCGGCGCCCGTATAGACGGAAATTCGCCCGGAGGGTGCAATGCGCACCAGGCCGGATTCGAACGGACCGCGCCCAGTGCCTTTCATGGCGTGGGCAAGCCCGATCCCAATTAGCCGGCCTTGTGCGCGCGCCGCCTCCTGTTGGGCCGGAAATGCGTCCCATCCCACGGCGGCAAGGACCGCAGCCTGACAGGCCGGATAATCGCCGCTGTCATACACGATCGTTGCGCCCGCCCGGGTCTTGAGCGGCTTGGTGTAGGGCATCTTGGCGGCCGGGATCAGATTGCGGCGCCGCAGCTCGGCACGGTCGAGGCCGAGTTCGTCCGCCGCGATATCCATCAACCGCTCCATCACAAAGGAGGCCTGGGGATAGCCTGCGCCGCGCACCGAAGACACCGGCACCTTGTTGGTGAGCGTGACGGCGACCTTCATGGCAAACGCCGGAACCGCATAGGGTCCCGTCAGGGTGGACGCCGAGTTGTAGGGCAGGTTCACATCCTGCAGCGCGTAGGCGCCAAGGTCATGAAGCAGCCGGCCACGTAACCCGAGAATGCGGCCGGCGACATCGAGCGCGATCTCCACAGACCAGTGCTGGTCGCGCTCCTGCACGGCGCTAAGAAAATGCTCCCGCCGATCCTCGATCCACTTCACCGAACGGCCGACCAGCTTGGCCGAGGCGACGACTGCGACATCCTCCGCATAGACGCACAGCTTTGGACCGAAGCCGCCGCCCACATCGGGCGTTGCAACACGCAGGCGGTTCTCGTCAAGACCCAGCAACGATGTGAGCGTATTGAAGAGATCATGCGCCTTTTGGGTCGAGGCATAAACGATCAGAGCGCCGTCGGACTTGCGGCTTTCCGCCACGATGCCGCGCCCCTCGATCGAGTGCGCGCCGCCGCGATGAGGCCAGAAGCTTTCGCGAAAAACATGTGCGGCATCGCGGAAGGCAGCCTCGATGTCGCCATAGCCGACCCGGTACGACGAAATCACGTTGGACGAAACCTCGCGCCGCACTATGGGGGCGTCTGGGAGCACAGCTTTGCGACAATCGCCGGCAGATGGCAGCACCTCGTAATCGACCTCGACCAGCGCGACGGCGTCCTCCGCTACGTACCGGTCGGTCGCCAGCACGAGCGCCACCGGCTCTCCCACATAGGAGACCTCGCCATCCGCAAGTGCAAAGGCCCAGCAGCGATCCAGCGGCGTGCCGGAATTAGATGTCCGCACCATGCGACGCTTCGTCATTGCGGGCGCAAGATCGTCCAGGGTGAGGACGGCGAAGACCCCCGGCAGCGCCCGTGCCGCGCCGCTGCGGACGGCTCGGATCAGCGCGTGCGGATGCGGGCTACGAACGAATGCCGCATGGAGCGGCTCCGAGATTGCAATGTCGTCGACAAAGCGACCACGGCCGGTGAGCAACGGGTGATCTTCCAGACGCGGCAGGCGTGAACCGATCATTCCATAGCCGGTTTCGTGAATTGCGATGAACGTAGGGTGGGCAAAGTCGCTTGCCACAGCTGATGAAGTGGCGCACTCGTCTCGGGCGACTTTGCCCACGCGGTCAAACGAGTGATCGGACAGCGTGGGCAAAGTCGCATGAGAACTTGTGCAACTTGGACGACGCGGCGATGCGCCTTTGCCCACCCTACACCGCTACGCCGCCTACATAACCCGATCATTTCAATTCGCAATCGCCTTGGCCGCCTTGGCGACGATGTCCTTGGGCGTGGCATAGATATCGGCAAGCAGTCTGTCGATTTCACCCGCCGATACCGGGCTGACATCGGCTTGCAACTTCTCGGCATCGGCGAGGAACTCCGGATCCTTCATCGTGGCATCGAAGGCGGCGATCAGCGCCCGGCGGCGATCGTCTGGAATGCCGGGTGGAGCCGCATAAGGACGCGCCATGGCCTGCCCGGCAAGAATGAGACGGACCATCCTGGTTTGCTCTTCGCCTTTTACGAGATCCATCACGGCTGGAACATCCGGAATATCGGCCTCCTTGCGTAATCCGAACTGCACCGGCAACTCGACCTTCTTGGTTTTCATCCAATCGGCATGGCGGGCCTTGGCAGTGCTCCAGGAGATGCCGCACATGCCGTTCACCTCGCCGCGCTCCATGGCGAGCGTGCCGTCATTGGTGCCCGGATAGCCGCTGACCAACTTGAGCTTGGCGCCGAATACATTGCGCAAGACCATCGCAAAAATATCGGGATCGGCGTCCTTGCCGAGGCCGGCCACGGTGAACGGCTTCACCAGCATGTCGTCGAACGTTTTGATCGGCGACGTATGCCACATCATGCAGACGCTGACGTCTGAAGATATGCTGCCGAGCCAGGACAGTTTGGTGGCATCGAACGGGGCGTTGGTGAGCAGCGGCGCTACCGCCATGCTGCGCGAGAAGGTGCCGATGACGGAGCCGTCCTTCGGCGCTGCATTGTAGAGATAGAGCGTAGCGCGCTCGCTGCCCGCCCCTTCGCGGTTCTGGGAAACGATGCTGGGCTGCCCCGGGATGTGCTTGCCCAGATGCCGCGCCAACAGACGGCCATAAAGATCGTATCCGCCGCCAACGGAAAATCCGATCACCAGCGTGACATTACGGCCCCGGTAAAAATCCGCGACATCCTGAGCACCGGCCGGGCGCGTAAGGGCGGCGTGCGCTATCATGGCAAATGCGAAGGTCAGAAAAGCGATCTGTCCTTGCCTCATGATGCTCCTCCACAAAGCGGACCGTGGAATGATCCGCATCAACGCTGTGCAAACAGCGGCGGAAACTTTGCCCGCAATCGCGACCGCAAGTGGTCACTCATTCGCTATCCGCCGCCTCTTGTCATTTCAGCCGCTGGGCGGCGTCCCGCACGATGCTGAGGTCAGTGAACTTGTTGACGTCGAAGCTCGCCCTGATGAAACCGAGATCGCGGGTGAGGTCGACATTGCGCTGCAGGGCGGCAAGGTCCGGCAGCATGTTCGGATCGCGATAGTTATCCTTGTTGGTGAAGACCCAGGCGAACCGTTCAGCCGGCTGCTTGGTGATGCGCGCGCAGATATCCATCGCCTCCTTGTGGTTCGCAGGATCGAGATACCAACGCACGATGCGCAGCGAGTCCTCCATGAAATCCGTGAGCGCGGCGCGGTTCTTGTCGATGAAGCTCTTGCGCACCACCCAGACGGAGAACTGCGAAATGCCGACCGCGTCCTTGGTGTCGAACAGCGGCCGTCCGACCTTGCGCAATTCCGGGTCCAGGGAAAACGGCAGCACCGCTGGCACGAGATCGACCTTCTTCTCGGCCAGCATGGCGCGCATGGTCGGAAACGGCGCCTCCACAATGGTGTAGTCGCGTTTGTCCTCGAGTCCGTGCTTGCGCAGCATGGCGCGCATAGCGATGTCGACCGCGCTCCCGTTCGCGTTAGTGGCGGCTGCCTTGCCCTTGAGGTCCTCGACCTTCTTGATGGGCCCATCCGCCAGCACCATGAATTCGTTGCTGTAGTAGCCCGGATTGCCGTCCTGGAACTCGTCGGCGATCACCCGCAGATCGTCCATGCCGGCGTTCTGGATGGCGATCGGCAATGTCGGGTAGGTGAGATCGGCGATCTCAAGCTCGCCGGCCGCCAGCGCCGTGATCATCGGCGGCGTCCCCGCGAACCGGGTAATCTCAAGCTGATAGGATTTGCCGAGGTGCCTGGCGAGATCCTTCTTCTCCACCAGCATGGAGGCCCAGTTCGCGATCGGCACCACGTAGGACAGGCGGATTTTCACCGCTTCGGCGGCCTGGGCCGCGCTTATGCCGAGCAATCCCGCGCCCCATATGGCCGCGGCAAGCGCGGCGGTCAGCCCTGTCCTTGCGAGACGCATGATTTCCTCCCGGAATGCGAATGTGGCGCGAAAATGATGCTTGGCGACATTTGTCCCGCGAAAGCGGCCGGTTGACAAGACCGCGAGGTTGTGGGCTATCGTCGCCAATGGTCAGCGTGGCCCAGCAACAGGCGCGGATAACGAGTTCTCATTGCGCCACTTTCCAGGGGCGGCGAGAGGCGTGTCGAACGTGGAGAATTTCAACGATATCTTCGGTGATCCTGTAGAATATTTTGTACCGGTAGCGTCGGACCACCTTTACACGCACATTTAGATCTTCTGTTCGCTGTGACGACTTAGGTCGCTCCGCGATGAACTGAACTCCCGCATAAACAGCCGCTGAAACATTGAGAGCACCGCTCGGACTTCGTTCATTTAGGTACGCATAAATCTCGCCAATATCCCTTCGTGCTCGGGGGGTATACCGAACCTTCATAAGACGCCGATTTTTTTCCAGAAAGCATCCATCTCTTCATTGGACACGAACTCGCCGCGCCGAGCCTGCCCCAGGCCTTCGCGAACCGCCGCTCGCTCCTCATCGTCCATGACGTAGACGCCTTTGCGTCGCGCTTCGATTTCGCGCGCGACTTCTGCGAGCTCCTCCAGGTCCTCTTGGGGCCAGGAGCGAACGTTCTCTAACACTGCGTAAATCTGTTCCTTTGTCATTTCTAGATAATACCACACTGAGGCGTCACGCGTGGTAGGAATTTCTGATCAGACGTCCGCCCCCGCCTGCCCTTCCTGGTGCCACACCAGTAGTCGCCGCCGCAGCGCCGCCATCATGGCAACGAGCGCGTAGCCGATGAGAGCAATCTCGACGATGCCGGCGAACACGCCGCGCGAGTTGGCGAAGCGGGAGGCCTGCATCATGGCGCCGCCGAGGCCGTAACCGCCCATCTGCATCTCGGTCACTACCACCACGATGAGGGCGATCGGCAGGGCGACCTGCAGGCCGGTGAGAATTTGCGGTAGGGCGGCCGGCAGCAGAATCTGCCACAGCATCTCGCGATCCCTGGCGCCCATGTTGCGGGCCGACCACAGGAGTTCCTTCTCGACACTGGCAATGCCGGCGACGGTGGCGGTTACGACCGGGAAGATTGCGTCCAGCACCACCATGGTGATCTTGGAGACGTCATAGAGCCCGAGCCACAAGATCACCACCGGCAGGAATGCGATCTTCGGCATCGGGAAGCCGACCGAAATGATCGGGTCGAACAGCCAACGCGCCACCACGTTGCGCGCCATGGCAGTGCCCAGCACGACCCCGCCGACCGCCGCGATCGCAAAACCCATAAGCGCCCGATAGAGCGTCACGCCGATGTTGATGAAGAGATCGCCGCCGGCCGCGTCATCGCGAATGCGTTCCGCGACTGCGGTCGGCGCCGGCAGCATGAACGGCGTCACGGCGCCGCTGCGGGCAAAGATTTCCCAAGCGGCAAGGAGCCCGACGATGGGCGCGAGGCGGGCCGCGCTCCAGCCAAGGCGGCGCATGGTATCCGTCACTCCCGCCATCGCAGCACCCGCGTTACCACGGACTGGTAAATGCGATCGGCAAGGAAGCCGATGAACGCCACCGTCAGCACCACGGCGAACATTGCCTCGTAGGAGCCGTTGGCGCCAAGGTACCCGATCAGGTACCCGAATCCCTGGCGCGCCACGATCAGCTCCGAACTTACGAGAAGGATAAACGAGAGCGCGAGCGCGGTACGAACGCCGTTGAGTAGTTCCGGCAGCGCACTCGGTACCACCACGTCCCACAGCACGCGCAGCCGTTGGGCGCCCATGCTGCGGGCTGACCAGAGGAGATGCGGGTCGCTGCCGCGTGCTCCGTTATATGCTCCGATCGTGACCGGCAGCATGCAGCCAAGAAAGATCAGCAGGATCTTCGAGCCGTCGCCGAAGCCGAGCCACAGCACGGTGACCGGAATCAGGGCCGATTTCGGCATGGGATAGAACAGCTCGACCAATGGCCCGAGCATCGCGCTCACAGGCCGCGAGACGGCCATGAAGATGCCGAGCGCGCCGCCTCCGACGATCGCAAGCGCGAGGCCGGCCCCGGTGCGATAGAGCGAGGACAACCCATTGGAGACCAATTCGCCCGATTGAACGAGTTCGACCCACGCTTGCGCCACATCGGTAAGCGGCGGTAGCGCGAGCGACGAAACGAGGTGCAGCCGCGCTGCCGCCTCCCAGGCCAGAGCCAGAATCAGGAGAGGGGCGTAGCGAATAAAGGGATTAGTCATAGCGCGGCTTGTGCCCATGGGGCTCTAACTTTGGAACGGAATTCGTTCGGATGAAATCACAAAGCGTGTCGTCGCCCGCGAAGGAGCGTGTGAAGAAAAATTACGGACCTCATCCTGAGGAGCCCGCGAAGCGGGCGTCTCGAAGGATGGCAGCGCGCTCAGCCGAGCCTGTTGCCATCCTTCGAGACGCGCCCTGCGGGCGCTCCTCAGGATGAGGTCAGAATTATTTCACGCGCTCGAAGGCGGCCGACCAAGTACTCCGGCGATGCTCTGCAATACTGGATTCCCGCTTTCGCGGGAATGACACATAGAATTGATCGCCGCTGAGCGGACTGCTCATGACCGCCGTTTATCGAGCGCCTTGATGGCCTCTTCGCGGACCAGGTTCCACACCTCGTCGACCTTATCGACGAACACCTTGCTGCGGTGAACATCGGGATCATCCTTGTCGAACCGCGTGTCCACGATCGTCTTGATGCGCCCGGGTCGCGCCGACATCACCGCGATTCGCTCGGCAAGGTAGACCGCCTCGTGCACGTCGTGAGTGACGAAGATCACGGTCTTGCGCGTCTTCTCCCAGATGGCGAGCAGCTCGCTCTGCATCAGGCTGCGGGTCTGCGCGTCGAGCGCCCCAAACGGCTCATCCATCAGAAGCATGCGGGGGTCGAAAGCAAGCGTGCGGGCAATGGCGGCGCGTTGCTTCATCCCCCCCGAGAGCTGGGACGGATAGCTCTCCTCGAACCCCGTCAAGCCGACCAGATCGATGAAGGCCTGCGCCCGCTTTTCACGTTCCTCGCGCCGCAGCGGCTGGCGTTCCAGGCCATAGAGCACGTTCTTGCGCACCGTCTTCCAGGGAAACAGCGCAAAGTTCTGGAACACGATGCCGCGGTCTGGCCCGGGCCCGGTCACCGGTCGGCCGTCAACCAGGATCTTCCCGGTCTCGATGAGGAGAAAGCCCCCGATCAGATACAGGAGGGTCGATTTGCCGCAACCGGAGGGGCCCAACAGCGCGAGGAACTCGCGCTCGCGCACTTCGAGCGACACGTTTTCCAGCGCCAGCACGTCTCGACCGACCGCCGGACGATAGTGATAGCAAACGTCCTCGATAATGATCTGGGCCGGATCGCTCATGGATGTCCTTCGCGTACCGCACTCGAGGACTTTAGAGCGGATTTCAACCGCTTTGAACGCCTACCGGAGACCGTCGTGATCGTTTGCTTGCGGCGTGAGCGCCCCTGGCGTTTGCGGGGAGACTTGTGATCTAAGGCTGGAGCCCGTTGCTTGCGTGCATGCTCGTGCCGCAGAATTTATATTCGGTCGGGACCTAATCCCGTTACCAAGATCCCTCGCTTGTCGATGCGAGGGCAAGGGCTCCAAGAACTCACCGCGTTCGGTCTCAGCCGAACTGATGAGGCCGGCTGAGACCGGGAATCCGGGAATTGGCCGCCTTTGCGGCCGGCCGCAGCTCGCTTTAGAATCGCAGCGGCTTTGCCTGTTGGACTTGCGGCAGGGCCTGCACCTTTGCAAGGACATCAGCCGGGACATCGCCGTCCACCTCGATCAGTGCGATCGCACTGCCGCCCGGCGCCTCCCGGCCGACATGAAATGTTGCGATGTTGATACCGGCCTCGCCAAGTACAGAGGCGAAGCGGCCGATGAAGCCGGGTTTGTCGAGATTGGTGATGTAGAGCATGGAAGCGCCGAACTCCGCATCCATGCGTATGCCCTTGATGTCGACAATGCGCGGCCGGCCGTCGGCAAACACCGTGCCGGCGACATCGCGGGTCCTCCGCTCGGTCACCACGGTCACCGTGATGAGGCTCTCATAGTCGCATTCGCCTTCCCGCGTCGTCTCCTCGACGGTAATGCCGCGTTCCTTGGCGACGACCGGCGCTGAGACGACGTTGATGTCCTGCAGCATTGGACGCAGCAGGCCAGCAATTGCTGCTGCGGTCAGCGCATGCGTGTTCATCTTGGCGACCGCGCCATCATAGGCGATCTGCACTTTGAAAATGCCGGTCTCGGTAAGCTGTCCAGCAAACGAACCGAGCTTCTCGGCGAGGGTGATGAAAGGCCGCAGCCGTGGCGCCTCTTCGGCCGTAATGGAGGGGAAATTGACCGCATTCGTGATGGCGCCGCGCAGCAGGTGGTCGGACATCTGTTCGGCGATCTGCAGGGCCACGTTCTCCTGGGCTTCCGTGGTGGCGGCGCCGAGATGCGGGGTGCACACGACGTTCGGGTGACCGAACAGCGGATTGGTGGTGGCCGGCTCCTCGATGAAGACATCAAAGGCTGCTCCCGCCACGTGGCCCGAGTCGAGAGCTGTCCGCAGGGCTTTTTCGTCAACAAGGCCGCCGCGGGCACAGTTGATGATGCGGACGCCCTTGCGGGTCGCGGCGATCGCGCCAGCGCTGAGGATGTTGCGGGTCTTGTCGGTCAGCGGCGTATGCAGCGTTATGAAATCGGCCCGCCGGAAAAGTTCAGGCAGTTCGACCTTCTCGACGCCGAGCGTCATCGCGCGATCAGGCGACAGAAACGGGTCATAGGCGATCACCTTCATCTTCAGCCCGATAGCGCGGTCAGCCACGATCGAGCCGATATTGCCGCAGCCGATGACCCCGAGAGTCTTGCCGGTGATCTCGACGCCCATAAATTTGTTCTTTTCCCATTTGCCGGCCTGGGTCGAGGCGTCGGCCTGGGGTATCTGCCGGGCGAGCGCCAGCATCAACGTAATGGCATGCTCGGCGGTGGTGATTGAATTGCCAAACGGCGTATTCATCACGATGACGCCCTTGGCGGTCGCGGCCGGGATATCGACGTTGTCGACGCCGATGCCGGCGCGCCCGATCACCTTGAGTCGGTCGGCGCGTTCCAGAATCTTTGACGTGACCTTGGTCGCGGAGCGCACCGCGAGGCCGTCGAAGTTGCCGATGACCCCGGCGAGCTTGTCTCTGTCCTTGCCGAGATCAGGCTGGAAATCGACCTCGACGCCCCGGTCGTTGAAGATCTGGACGGCGGCCGGCGAGAGTGCATCGGAGATGAGAACGCGTGGAGCCATGGTATTGACCATCAATTTCGTTGATGCAGATGCGCACTGCTCCCTCCTCCGCTTGCGGGGGAGGGTTGGGGAGGGGGTTCTTGCAGCGAGTCAGTGCCGTGGAGTTGGCCCCCTCCCTGGCCCTCCCCCGCAAGCGGGGGAGGGAAAGAAGTCACGCCGCCTTCGGCAACGCGTCCTTGGTCTTGGCGAAGGCCCAATCCAGCCAGTGGGTCAATAATTCGACGTCTGTTGTTTCGACGCTGGCGCCGCACCAAATGCGCAATCCAGGCGGGGCATCGCGATAGTGGGCGATGTCGTAGCCGGCCCCTTCCTTTTCTACGGCGCCCGCCAGTGCCTTGGCGAACGTCGACTGGGTCTCCGCGGAAAGCGACGTCACGGCCGGGTCGACGATCTTGAGGCAAACCGAAGTGTTGGACCGGATCACCGGATCGCTCGCCAGGAAGTCCACCCAGGGGGTACGCGCAACCCATGTGGCGACCGCTATTTCGTTGGCGTCGGCGCGGGCCATCAGCGCCTTCAGGCCGCCGATTGATTTTGCCCACTGCAGGGCATCGAGATAATCTTCGACACACAGCATCGAGGGCGTGTTAATGGTCTCGCCCTCAAAGATGCCCTCGTTGATCTTGCCCCCCTTGGTGAGGCGAAAGATCTTCGGCAGCGGCCACGCCGGCTTGTAGGTTTCGAGCCGGGTTACCGCACGCGGCGACAGCACCAGCATGCCGTGAGCCGCCTCGCCGCCCAACACCTTCTGCCATGAGAAGGTTGCGACATCGAGCTTGTCCCAATCCAGTTGCTGCGCGAATGCCGCAGAAGTGGCATCGCAGATTGCCAGACCCTTGCGATCTGCCGGTATCCAGTCTCCGTCAGGCACGCGAACGCCTGACGTCGTCCCGTTCCAGGTGAACACCACGTCGGTCGACCAATCGACCGCCATGAAATCGGGCAATTCGCCATAACCGGCTTTGAGCAGCGTGACGTCTTTGAGCTTGAGCTCCTTTTGGACGTCGGTCACCCAGCCTTCGCCGAACGATTCCCAGGCCAGCATGGTGACGGGCCTTGCGCCGAGCAGCGACCACAGCGCCATCTCGACTGCGCCGGTATCGGAAGCCGGCACGATACCGATCCGGTAATCGGCGGGCACTTCCAGCACATCCCGAGTGAGATCGATGGCGCGCTTGAGCTTCGCCTTGCCGAGTTTCGCACGGTGCGAACGTCCGAGAGCGGCGTCATCGAGGGCTTGGAGAGTCCAGCCCGGGCGCTTCGCACAGGGGCCGGATGAAAAATGCGGCACCCGCGGCCGCACGCTCGGCATCACGTTCGTCATCTCTCTATCCTTCCAGATAGGCGCCCCCCGGTGGGGAGGGGTGTCCCGGGAGCGTGGATAGGGAAACGCGCGCGCGGCGTCAACCCTGTTTAACGAACATCAGGTGTTGTGCGTACGGCTCACCAGTAGCCGAGCGCTGGCGTCAGGAGGCACATCGAATACGCGGGTCAGAATTTCATTCCGAGACCGGTACACACCCTCATGGCATTCACATTGATAGGACTTGAGCGCATCGACGATGCCGTCGACGATCTTCTCGACCAGCGACAAATCTTCGCCCTCGCCGACGGCGCCGCGCTTCAAGCCTGGCAGGCGCCCATCGCGACGTGAAAGGTGACTCAATTTACCGCGGCCTGGTTGAGCGCGTCGACGACACCGTCGACGACCTCCTCGACCAGGGATAGATCGTCGCCTTCGCCGGTAACGCGAATGACCGGCTCCGTACCTGAGGGCCGCACAATCAGCCGGCCATGGCCGTTGAGGCGCTCGGCACCGCTTGCAATCGCGGAACGCACCGCGGCGTCCTCGTGGGGCTTGCCGTTGCGAAAACGGACATTCTTGGTGATCTGCGGCAGCGGATCGAAGCGATGGCAAACCGCCGAAACCGGCTGGCCGAGCTTTTTGACTACCGCCATCACCTGCAGGGCAGCGACGAAGCCGTCGCCCGTCGTGGTGTAGTCCGACAGGATGATGTGGCCGGACGGCTCCCCACCAAGATTGTAGCCATGCTCGCGCATCTGCTCGAGAACGTAACGGTCGCCGACCTGAACGCGCAGCAGCTTGATTCCCTGCGCATCGAGATGACGCTCCAGGCCGAAATTCGACATGATGGTGGTGACGATCCCGGGCTTCGCAAGCCGCCCTTCCTTGTTCCAGCTCTCCGCAATGACGGCGAGCAGCTGATCGCCATCGACCAGATGGCCGTGCTCGTCGGCAATCACCACGCGATCGGCGTCGCCGTCGAGCGCGATGCCGATATCGGCACGCATCTCCAGCACCTTGCGGCGCAAGGCGTCGGGCTCGGTCGAGCCGCAGTCCTTGTTGATGTTGAAGCCATCCGGATCGACGCCGATCGATATCACCTCGGCGCCGAGCTCCCACAGCGCTTCCGGAATAACCCGATAGGCTGCTCCATTGGCGCAATCGACGACGACCCGCAGCCCGTCGAGTGAGAGATTGCGCGGCAAAGTGCGTTTGGCGAATTCGATGTAGCGTTCCGGCACACCGTCGATACGTTTGGCCCGCCCAAGCGCTGCCGATTTGGCAAGCTTCTTCGCGACATCGCTGTCGACGAGCCGCTCGATTTCCAACTCTACCTCGTCCGACAGCTTGTACCCATCCGGGCCGAACAGCTTGATGCCGTTATCGTCATACGGATTATGGGAGGCCGAGATCATAACGCCAAGGTCGGCACGCATCGAACGCGTCAACATGGCGACCGCTGGTGTCGGCATCGGGCCGAGCAGGAACACATCCATTCCGACAGAGGTGAAGCCGGCAACCAGCGCGTTCTCGATCATGTAGCCGGACAGCCGGGTGTCCTTGCCAATGACCACGCGATGGCGATGATCGCCGCGATGAAAGGCCAGGCCCGCGGCCTGACCGACGCGCAACGCCAACTCCGCTGTGATGACGCCGTTGGCGCGCCCACGAATTCCATCGGTGCCAAAATACTTTTTAGGCATTTTCCCCTACCCGCTTCCTCAGCCGTTCCGGATCGGCATTCCGGCCTGGGCAAATAGATAGGAAGTCAATCTAGGCCTTTCCGGTGGCGGATGCGTAAAAAAATTCGGCTTACGGCGGTCGGACGACGACCAGGCTAAGAGAGGGCACAGCCCATGGCGCTATCCGTTATGGTGCGCTACGGCTCGCCGACCACGATCACGTGCAGTTTGCGCGGGCCGTGAGCGCCAAGAATGAGGGTCTGTTCGATATCGGCCGAGCGCGACGGGCCGGTTATCATGTTGACGGTGCGCGGCATGGCGCCGGCGCCGAAACGCCCGCGTAGCCGCGCCATCACGGTCTCAAAGTCCGATACCACGTCGCGTGCGCTCACCACCACGATGTGGACATCAGGCAGGAAATTGAGCGTGGTCGGGTTGTCGGCGCCGGACACCAGGACCAGGGTGCCGGTTTCGGCGACCGCTCCGAAGGCATGTGACACCGCCGCAAGGTCGCTGCCGCCGGAAGCGCCGCGGCGGATTTCAAGTGTCCCAGCGCGGTCCCAGGGCACGCCCGAGAGCAGCGGATCGTCACCGTATCGGATGGCGAGCGGAAGATTCTGCTCGCGCAGAAACGTCGCGACGGCGGTCGGAATATCCACCGGGTCGGCTGCGCGTACCACTGTGCCGGCGGCGGCTTCCACCATGCGGGTGAAAAGATCGATGCGCTCTGCTGGCGGCAGCTGCCCGCGTTCCGGCACGACGCCCTTTGGGCGACTGGCGAGACGGGTCGCCACCTCCAAGCGGCGCGGCGCCTCGGTCCCGGTTACACCGAGCGAACGGCGGATCGTTGCCAGAATAAGCTCGCGTGGCGTCACGGCGGCGGTCCCAGGGGTGACGGCTGGGCGACCTTGCTGGAGGACGCCAGGCGTCGTTTCCATTCGGCCTGGAAGGTCGTGCCCTGCGGCGCCGGAAAGTGGCGATGGCGCGTCCAGCCGGAGGCGAGAGGCAACCAGGAAAAGCGCCCCCGCGTACGCCCTGCGACCCCCAGCGCCCGCGCCGCGACTGCGGTGGCGAGGCCGTACAGCCGAGGCCGCTTGGCGAAGAAACTCCAGAAGGAGAGGCCTGCACGCACGGTTGCGGGCGACAGATGCCGCTCGAATTCCCGCTCGCGCCACGCGCGCATCATCCGGGGCAGCGGGATGCGCACCGGACAAACCTCCTCGCAGCGCCCACAGAAAGTCGACGCATTCGGCAGATGCCCCGCCTTGTCGATGCCGATCAGGCTCGGCGTCAGAACGGCGCCCATGGGGCCCACGTAGACCCAGCCATAAGCATGGCCGCCGACCGCATGATAGATCGGGCAGTGATTCATACAGGCGCCGCAGCGGATACAGCGCAGCATGTCGCGAAATGCGCCGGCAAGCATCGACGAGCGTCCGTTGTCGAGCAGCACCACGTGATATTCGTCCGGCCCGTCAGGATCGTCCGGCCGGCGTGGGCCAGTTGAAAGCGTTGTGTAGACCGACATTTCCTGGCCGGTCGCCGAGCGCGCCAGGACGCGAAGCAGCTGCGAAAGATCTTCCAGCGTCGGCACCAGCTTTTCGAGCGAGGCCAGCACGATGTGCGCCTTGGGGAGGGTCTGGGTAAGATCGCCATTACCCTCGTTGGTGACGATCACTGAGCTGCCGGTTTCGGCGACCAGGAAATTTGCACCCGTGATGCCCACATCGGCGGCGAGGAATTTTTCGCGTAACACCATGCGAGCCTCCGCCAGCAGGCTGGTCGGCTCGACCAGGTTGCGGTTGCGGGGCAGGTGAGTGTGGACACGCCGGAAATCGCCTTCGATCTGCGCCTTGGTGAGGTGGACCGCCGGTGCGATGATGTGAGAGGGCATCTCGTGGCGCAGCTGGATGATGTATTCGCCGAGATCGGTCTCGATCGGGGCGATGCCATGCGCAGCGAGGAAATCATTGAGGCCGATTTCCTCCGCCACCATGGACTTGCCCTTCGTCACTGTGCGGGCGCCAAGCTTGCGGCAGATATCGAGGATGATCGCTAGCGCGTCCTCGCCCGTGACGGCGTAATGCACGTGGCCGCCCTGCGCGACCACGCGCTGCTCGTAGGCTTCGAGGTAGAGATCAAGATGCGCCAGCGTGTGGTCCTTGATGTCGCGGGCGGAATCGCGCAGCGCTTCGAATTCCAGGAGCTTGTCGGCGACCTCGCGTCGCCGCGCCGCAAAATTCACCTCGACGAATTTCAGCGCATTCTGCAGGCTGGCATCGGCAAGCGCGGCCTTGGCGTTGTCCTTGAAGTGCGGCGAGGTTACCGCATGGGCGCCGACGTCGGTCATGGTTTGGTCCCGGTCGACGCTCCCGCCGGGCACCCGATTGCGGGCTCGTCTGTCATCCCGGCCAAAACCTCGGCGACGTGGCGCGCTTCGACGCGCGAGCCCTCGCGCTGCAGCTTGCCGGCCATGTTCATCAGGCAACCGAGATCGCCCGCTAGCAAAACGTCGGCGCCGGTCGAGGCGATGGCGGCGGCTTTCTTGCCGACGATCGCATTCGAAATCTCAGGATATTTTACACAGAAGGTGCCGCCGAATCCGCAGCAGACATTGGCATCGCGCATCTCCGTGAGCCGCAGCCCCTCCACGGTGGAAAGCAGACGCCTCGGTTGGTCGCGTATGCCAAGCTCGCGCAGGCCGGAACAGGAGTCGTGATAGGTCGCGGTGGCGTCAAGACGCGCCACAACCTGCTTAACACCGCAGATATCAACCAGGAACGACACCAGTTCATAGGTCTTTTCCGCAAACGCATCGGCGCGCGGCTGCCGGTTGGGATCGCCTCGAAACAATTCCGGATAATGGACCTTGAGCATCCCGGCGCAGGAGCCGGACGGCGCCACCACGTAGTCACAGGCAGCGAATGCCTCGATCACCTGCTCGGCGATTTCGCGCGTAGTAGCGCGGTCGCCGGAATTGAAGGCGGGCTGGCCGCAACAACTTTGCGGAGGAACTTCCACGGTGCAACCCGCGTCCTGGAGGAGTTTCGCGGCAGCGAAACCCACCGACGGGCGAATCAGGTCGACGAGGCAGGTGACGAACAGCCCGACACGCCTCGCCATCGGCTCGGCCATCATGAGACTCCGTAGCGGGTAGCAAAAATCGGCGCGACATTGAAACAAACAGGCAAGTCCCGCAAGCGGGACCGACGGCCGCAGACGCGGTCAAAAAACCTTGCCTTAAAATGAACTCGCCCGGCAAGCGCCGGGCGAGGACCTCGATTGCACGAGCAATCGAAAAGTTAACCTACATCGGCGGGGTCAGGCCGTTCTTGCCGACATTGATGCCTGCGGTTTCAACATCGCCGTTCGGCAGCTTGGTGCCGGCGGCGACGAAAATCTTCGCGCCGGGCTTCAAGTCGGCCTTGTCGCCGTTGACGAACTGGACGATCGTGGCGTTGTTCGGTACCGAGATTTTCTTCTCGCCATCCTTGTATTTCATCGTCAGCATCGGGCCGTCCACCGACGTCACCAGCTGCTCCACATTGGCGTTGGTCATGGTGCTGTTGGGCATGAGGTCCCACGGCCGATGGCCTTCACCGGCGCCGCGCCGCGCTTCCGGGAAGATGTGGACTTCGACTGCTTTCTGGGTGCCGTCCGGCTGCGGCATTGCGGTGATGCCTACGAAAGAGTTCTGCTTGATGTCGGAGAGCATCGCCTTCTCGACGCCCGATATCAAAGCGTTGTCTTTGAGCACGACCTTGACGGTGGCGCCTTCGCGGCTCTTGACGGTCAGCGTATTGCCGTCGACCTTCTCGATCTCGCCGCGTACCCGTGTGGGCGCGGGTTGCTGCGCCGACGCCGAAGCGACGGTCAGCATCAGCGCCAAGCCGGCGGCGCCAACGACGCCGTATCTGAAATTCGTCATGATGTCCTCCACGTTGCCGCCCGGGGGTGTTGCACGCCCTCACTCGAAGCGAATCCCCGAATGCGGATTGGTTCTGGGCGTGTTCTGTGACGGTCGGGCGACACAATAAAAGGATTTTTGGCCGCTGTGTAGATGGAATCCGGCGCTCTGCTACGGGGGATTCAGCATCGCGCAATATCCTGTGTCACTTCTCATCGACGACCCGATTCCGCAGGGTCCCCAATTCTGGCGAGGAGATTTCCACCACATCGCCGGCCTTGAGCCAGCGCGGCGGATCGGCGCGGGGGGCGAGTTTGACCGGCGTACCGGTCACGATGATGTCCGCCGGTCTGATGGTCATGAAGGTGGTGACATAGGCGATGAGGTCCGCGAAGGAGAAGATCATGCTCGCGGTGTTGTCTTCCTGGGTGACTTCCCCGTTGACTTTGACGGTGAGATGCATCGGCTTGGCGGGATTGATCTCGTCGGCCGTCACAATGAACGGGCCGAGGCTGCCGGAACGGTCGAAATTTTTGCCCTGGGTGACGTTGAACTTGCCGTGGCGCAGCCAGTCCCGCACCGTCCCTTCGTTGCACAGCGTGTAGCCCAGGATGTAGTCCTGCGCGCGTGCCTTCGGGACGTGACGGCCCTCGCGGCTGATCACCATCGCGATCTCGCCCTCATAATCGAACTGCACTGACACCTTGGGGCGCACCAGTGCCTGGCCGGAACCCACAAACGAGCCCGGGTGGCGATAGAACATGCTTGGATATCGCGGCACCTCGGGATCGTTGAAATCGGCATTGCGGTTGGCGTAGTTGATGCCGATGCAGAGGATTTTCTCCGGCGCCAGCAGAGGCGGCAGCAATTCGATCTCGGAAAGCGGAAAGTCGGGCCGCACGCCGGTCAGCGCCGCGCGCACCTCGTGGATCGCGTTGGCCCGGATCAGGTCGACCAGCGTCGCAAAGCGCGGGCCGAATCGCACCCGGAAATCCACCACGCCGTCGCCCACCACAGCCCCGAAGCTCGCGCGCCCGCGAGCGATGTAGCTTGCCAGACGCATGACCGCGCTCCACAATCGCCGACGCCGTGCGCGTCGAATCGAAACGGCAATGCCCACCTCGTCGCCATATACACCGAAATACAGATGAAAACCCTCTTCATCGACTGCAATCCGCAATTCGAGAAAGTCTTCCGCAGGGTGCATCGCGCCGACGATCCCGCCGTCACGCTCAACATCCATCCGTTCGGGTCGAGCGATCTGCCGCGACTCCTCGACGGCTATGACATCTGCATCGATGACCATTCCTACATGCCGACGCCGCAGATTGCGCAGTGCAAGTCGCTGCGCCACATCGTGTTCTGCGGTACCGGCGCATCGAGCTACATGGACGTGCCGGCACTGGCCGAGCTCGGCATCACGGTCCACACCTATCGGGGCTATGGCGATACCGCGGTGGCCGAGCACACCATTGCGCTGGTGTTCGCGTGCGCCCGCGATGTGGCGCTGTCCGATCGCAAAATCCGCGGCGGCACCTGGCAGCCGCTCGAAGGCGTGCAGCTGTTTGGCAAGACGCTTGGCGTCGTCGGGCTCGGCGGCATCGGCTGCGAGGTCGCCCGCATCGGGGCGGGCATCGGCATGACGGTGATCGGCTGGAACCGCACGCCGCGGCCGGAGGCCGGCGTGCCGGAGGTGCCGATCGACGAGCTGCTGGCTAGCTCCGACGTGATCTCGCTCAACCTCTCGCTCACCGACGAGACCCGGGGCTTCCTTGATGCCGCCCGGCTCGCCCGCATCAAGCCGGGCGCGATCCTGGTCAACACCGCGCGCGGCGCGCTCGTCGACGAGGCGGCGCTGATCGACGCGCTGGCGTCCGGGCGCATCAGCCGGGCCGGGCTTGACGTCTTCCATGCCGAACCGATCAAGCCCGATCATCCGCTCGCCCGCCTGGACAACGTCACCCTGTCGCCGCACGCCGCGTTCCGGACCCCGGAGGCGTCCGAGAACCTGCTGCGGTGCGCGCTCGATATCGTGCGCAAGGTGCAGGGCTATCCGCCGGTGTGAGGGTGATCTGTCGACATCTTTCAAGGTCACCCGATCGGCAAAGGTCGCGGTATCCTCGAGTTCCCTGCTGGCAGGGAGTTTGGCAGGGAAATTTTTGGAATGCCGCACGTTTTCGCACCTTTCGATATCGCTTCGTGCCGCAATTGCAGGGTTGCTGACAATTCCCTGCTCCGTCGTGGCAGGGAGTTCATGTGACCGGGGCAGGGATGCCCCCCGTTAGGGTAAGGAATTCGTCCGTCGGAGCAGGGAGTCGCCGTGATAGGCGCTGCAATATTTACTCGCCGGCACGTTGAGTATGGAGAATGCCGCCATGACCGAACATTCCCGCGCCATCGCACTCACTGTGAACGGCGAGGAGGTGCGCGAGACCGTGGAGGCGCGCACCACGTTGGTGGATTTCCTGCGCGACCGGCTTGGGCTCACCGGCAGCCATGTGGGATGCGAACAAGGCGTGTGCGGCGCCTGCACGGTGCGGCTCGACGGCGTCATCGTGCGCGGCTGCCTTATGCTCGCGGTGCAGTGCGCAGGCAGCACGGTGGAGACCATCGAGGGCGTGTCGGATGCGGGTGAGATCGCCGACCTGCAGGAGGCGTTCGTGCGCCGCAATGCGCTGCAATGCGGCTTCTGCACACCCGGTGTGCTGTTGAGCGCGCAAGAGCTGCTGACGTCTTGGGAACGCGCGGGCGATGGCGTCCCCAGCCGCGAGGTCATCCGGGTGCATCTGGCGGGAAGCTACTGCCGCTGCACCGGGTATCAGGCGATCGTCGATGCCGTAGAGGCAGTGGCAAGCGCGAGGCTGGGATCGCAGGCGAATACCTCTTCTCCCTCCCCGTCTTCGGGGAGGGCCGGGGAGGGGTCCTTTCCAAGGCACAGCCGCGCAGATGAACCCCACCCGACCTCGCTTCGCTCGGCCACCCTCCCCGAAGACGGGGAGGGACTAAAGACGGGGCCAACTCCACGGCAAGGACTCGCGGCGCGCGCCCCCACCCTGCCCTCCCCCGCAAGCGGGGGAGGGAAAGAGGCCCGCCCATGAAAGTCACCCCCGACCTCGCGTCCGAGCTCACCGCGCTCGACCGGCCGAATTCCTACATCGGCCGCGCGGTGCCGCGGCCGAACCTGGCGCGGCTCACCCAGGGGCGTGGCCAGTATGTGAGCGACGTGACGTTGCCGCGCATGGCGCATGTGGTGTTCGTGCGCTCGCCTTACGCCCATGCGCGCATCAGGTCGATCGACGCGGCGGCCGCGCGGCGGGCGCCCGGCGTGATCGCGGTCGTCACCGGCGCCGAGCTGGCGAAAATCATCACGCCGTGGGTCGGCGTGCTCACGCATCTCAAGGGCATCAAGTCCGCGCCCCAGCACGCCATCGCGGTCGACGTTGCGCGTTGGCAGGGTGAGGCGGTGGCGGCCGTGGTGGCGCGTACGCGCGCCGAGGCCGAGGATGCGCGGGCGCTGGTGGCGGTGGATTATGAGGAGCTGCCCGCGGTCACCGACCCCGAGACCGCGCTCGATCCGGCGACGCCCGTGATCCATGCCGACCTCGGCGACAACCTCTGCTTCGAGCGCCGCCATGAGGGCGGCGACCCCGACGGCGGCTTTGCCAAGGCCGACGAGATCGTCGAGGCGACATTCGTATTCGGCCGCCACACCGGCGTCACCAACGAGCCGCGCGCTATTCTTGCCGACTGGAATCCGGGCGACGCGCGCCTCACCGTCTATCAGGGCACCCAAGCGCCCCACATGATGCAGAACCTGTTCGCGAAGCACTTGGGGTTGGCGGAGCACCAGGTGCGCGTCCTCACCAAGGACGTGGGCGGCTCGTTCGGTATCAAGGTCCACACCTATGCGGACGAGATGGCGACCGTGGCGCTCGCGAAGCTGTTGTGCCGCCCCGTCAAGTTCGTCGCCGACCGCAGTGAGAGCTTCGTCACCGACATCCATGCCCGCGACCATCGCCTCCGCGCCAGGATTGGCGTCACCCGCGACGGCGCCATCACGGCGTGGGAGATCGACGACCTCACCGGCATCGGCCCCTACTCGGTCTATCCGCGCACCTCCGGCATCGAGGCGAACCAGGTGGTGA
>Ga0126369_10000069_pt1 | contig 60458 bp, 50 predicted proteins | sample PanSoiMetaPlot_1_FD_109646 | JGI IMG/M metagenome (GOLD analysis project Ga0126369, IMG submission 109646) | Tropical forest soil microbial communities from Panama - MetaG Plot_1 | ecosystem: Environmental > Terrestrial > Soil > Tropical forest > Bulk soil | place: Panama | collected 2016-02-17
ATGACCGCCACGAACGCGGCGATGAACTCAGGCGAATCGGCCAGCAACATCGCCACGCGATCGCCCGGCGCTATCCCGTGCGCACTCAAGAGCGCGGCGACTCGCAACGTCTCCGCGCGCAGTTCCGCATAGCTGATGGTTCTATGCTCGAACAGGATGGCCGGCCGCTCAAGGCGTTCGGCCGTAAAGATGCTGGTGAAGAGATTCATCTGACGTTGCGCGCCGCAATGTAGCACAGGTCCCGGACTGAACCGATGCCCCCAGGGCACAGCTTTCAAAAGCCGTCGCGGCGGCGCGTCAGTACCCGGAGCAGTAGCGACGAATCAATGCGGCCGGATCGTTACCGAGAGATTCCTCCTGATCCCGTCGTTACCGCTCCGGGTACTGACCCGATATAGCCCGGCCTCACCATCCTGAACGCGTTCAATATTGCGCTTGACAGCCCCTCTCTCGCGGAGTATCGTGGGAACGGTTTTGAACGCGTTCAATTCTCAGCTAGCAGGAAGGAAGCAGGGATGGTGGTCCCCAATCAGAAACATACGAAGACGCCGAAGGGTGAGCAGAGCCGCGCCTTAATCCTGAACACGGCGCTCGATCTGCTCCAGGAGCACGGATATGAAAAAACGACCATGCGGGCGATTGCCAAACGCGCCGGGGTCTCGCTGGGCAATGCCTATCACTACTTCGGCTCGAAAGAGCATTTGATCCAGGCGTTCTATCACCGCCTGCACGAGGAGCACCTTAAGGTCACTACGCCGGCGCTGGCCCAGGAAACCAGTTTGCGGGGACGCCTGATGACCGTGATGCGGCTGAAGATTTCCACGCTCGAGCCCTACCACGAATTTGCCGGCGTGCTGTTTAAGACTGCCGCAGATCCCCAGAGCCCCTTGAATCCATTCGCCGACGCATCAGCGCCGGTGCGGCGCGACAGTATCAATCTGTTCGAGGAAGTGGTCAGCGAAACCAGGGCCCGCATTCCCCCGGACCTGCGCGCGGAATTGCCTTACCTGCTGTGGCTATATCACATGGGGGTGATTCTGTTCTGGATTCACGACTCGTCAGCCCAACGGGCGCGTACTTATCGACTGATCGATCAGACCGTCGATCTGCTCGACAAGTTGATTTCTCTCGCCAGCAATCCCTTGATGCGGCCGGTGCGCAAGCGAGCTTTAAAGTTGGTCGCGGAACTGCGTGGTTTGGAATTGAAGGAGGCTTAACTGAAATGAAGATAGTAATTCCCGGTGGATCAGGTTATGTCGGTACGGTGTTGGCCCGCGCGCTGCACGCCAGTGGTCACGATGTCGTGGTGCTTACCCGCGCCCAGCGAAGTCTGCCCTGGCGGACTGTCGATTGGGATGGCGAGACCCTCGGCAAGTGGGCGGATGAATTCGAGGCTGCCGACGCGATTATCAATCTGGCGGGGCAAAGCGTGAACTGTCGCTACACGCGTGAGAATCGGCGCATCATCACGGAGTCGCGCTTGAAATCGACGAAAGTGGTGGGCGATGCCATCGCCTGCGCCTGGACCCCGCCGCGAGTTTGGCTTCAGGCCAGCACCGCCACGATTTACGCGCACCGGTACGACGCGCCCAATGATGAAGCGACCGGCATCATCGGCGGCGCCGAACCGAACGCGCCCAATACCTGGCGCTTCAGCATTGACGTGGCCACGTCATGGGAACAGGCCTTGAAAGATTCACCTACACCCAACACTCGTCGGGTCGCGATGCGCACGGCGATCGTGATGCATCCGGATCACGGCTCGCCATTCGATATCCTCCTGCGCCTGGTGCGGTTCGGTCTCGGCGGCCAGGCCGGCGATGGCCGGCAATACATGTCCTGGATCCATGAAAGGGACTTCATTCGCGCCGTCCTCTGGCTAATCGAACACGAACATCTGGAGGGTCCGGTGAATCTGGCAGCGCCCCAGCCATTGCCGAATGCCGAATTCATGCAAGCCTTGCGCGAGGCCTGGGGCCATCCGTTTGGACTTCCGTCCCCAAAACCGGTTTTGGAACTCGGCGCGTGGTTATGCAGCAGCGAAACGGAATTAATTCTTAAGAGCCGTCGCGTAGTGCCGGCGCGGCTTTTGCAATCGGGCTTCGAATTCGATTTTCCAAGCTGGCCGGAGGCCGCCCGTGAATTGGTTAAGCGATCGCAGCACTCGAATTACGCGGCCGAAAACATCCTGATGGCCAAGCCGGTGAGCGGACGATCTTAAACGGGTGCGATGTTAGGGGACTACGGTGACGGAGTCAGTACCATCCGCGTCAGCGGATGGGATCATGCAGCACCTTCACTTCCGCTTGATCCCATCCCTGACGCGGACGGTACTGACTCGTTTTCTCAGGTATCAACGACAAAAAATCTTTTCGCTACCTGAAGATATGCGGTCACTAGATCCGATGGCTACCGCTCCCGGTACTGACCTCCTTACAATGCGGATGTCCGGGCCAGATGCACGCCGCCGTTGGTGGTCGTCGCGCGAATGGTTGGTCCACCTGAGCCGAGGTCTATGCTGAGCTGTTTGGGCAGACGGCCGCGCTCATTCAGCTGCACGTTAAGCGGAAAATCCGAAGCCACATTCCCGTTGACCGTGCTGGTTTCGATATGCGCCGAATAATTTTCCGGCATCACCAGGTTGACGCCGCCGTTGGTCGTCTTCACGTTCAGCATCTCGCCCTGCCAGCTGGCGCCCGCGAGTTCGACATGCAGACCGCCGTTGGTGGTCGTCCCGTTGACCGCACCGCCGACGCGGCGCAGGGTCACGCCACCGTTCTTCGTAGTGAAACCAATCCGGCCGGCCACGTCGTTGATGGAAATGCCTCCGTTGTTCGCCGTCAAGGTAAGATCGGTTCGCTGCGGCACAAAAATCTCAAAGCTCACCGACCACTGATGATCATCCTGCGATGCTGGCCCTTCAGCATGAATGTTGAGCCCGGCCGTTTCGATGCGCACTTGTTGGGCCAACGAGTCCGCTTCGGCTTGCGTGGGCGCGTGGGTGTCGATCCTGGCGCGCACAAAGACGTCGTTGCGCTCCCAGCCTTTGATCGAGATGCCGCCATTCTGTTTTCCGTCGACCGTGACCGCGCCGCCGGAGCCGGCCGACTGCTCTTTGATCTCGCAATGGCTGTAGTGGCGATCACCGTAATTCGAGTCCTGGCATTGCAGCGAGGCGGCTGATTTCTTTTCAGACTTCTGTTTGTCCTGCGCTGCTGCGGAAACTCCACACCCGGCGAGGGCCAAAACCAGCAGGAAATAGCGGACCGTTTGCGTCATAGGTTCCTCCTCCCAATTTTTAGATCCGATTCGAAGAAATTGAATTTACGAGTTAGTGATTCTCGATCTACAAATGTCGCGGAGCCGGGTTTTGTGGCAAGAAAGTTTTTTTGCGGATTGTGTCGAAAGCCCGACCGTCAGGCAGGGCATCTCCTGATACCAGCCCACTCTCACGGTCGGGCTACTATTACTACTTACCGCCGCTTTGAATCCTCCCGGATTCTCCTCTATGATTGCTCGCACGCCGCTGGCCGAGGTTCTGGCCGGCATTTTGGGGCCGTAGCTCAGCTGGGAGAGCGCATGACTGGCAGTCATGAGGTCAGGGGTTCGATCCCCCTCGGCTCCACCATTTGCCCGCACTATCCGGGAAACCACTGACAGCGTGGCCCTGAATCCCGCTTCCCGAATCGTCAAAATCGCCTTAAGGATCGGGCTGATCCTCGCAACGTCGTTTGTCCTGATCGAAGGCCTGATGATCGTGCTCGACCCGTATGTGTTCAAGGGCCGCTTTGAATACGACCGCGATCTGGGGTTTAAGGTCCGCGCTTACTACCCGAACGGGTTTGGAATGTACGGTGAGAGCGACGACGGGACGCTGACCAATCGCTTTGGATTTAATGCGCCCGATTATCCGCTGACGAAAGCACCCGGGACTTTTCGCATTGTCGTCGTCGGCGATTCGTTCGGCTGGGCGGGAGGGCTAAAGGGAAACTATACGCACCTGCTGCAACAGCTGTTCGATCAGCGCGGTGATCGCCGCATTGAAATAATCAACACGGGATATCCGGGAACGCATACCGGCGAAGAACTCGCCATGCTCAAGAAATATGCCCTGCAATACGATCCCGATCTGGTCGTGCTGGGGTTCTTTGCGGGCAACGATTTCTTTGAAGCGGACCCCAACCGCAAGCGCATCGTGCTCAACGACTGCCTGCTTGATATCGACAGGCGGCACGAGCGCCAACTGGCGGGTTATCCGCTGGTGTTCACCTCGCGACTCTGGCTTTTCCTGTCGCAGAAATACGAACTCTACGAAAGAGCCAGAGAGGCAGACCGCGAAGCTCAGGAATGGGCTGAGGCAAATGGGCAGGCGGCGCCAAGGCGGACGGATCCCGAGCGGATCTTCTATCAGATGCAGCATGCCAAGCTGGAATTTTTCAATCGCCAGACTTCGGCGACGCAATTCGGTCCGAACATTGACTTCATTTTTCGCAGCATCTCCGAAATGAACGAACTCTTAAAAGCACGTCACGTTAAATTTATGGTCGCGATCTTTCCCGACGTGCTGCAAGTCAGTGCGGCCCAATTCGACGTGCTGGTAAACAGATTCGGGCTGCGGCGCGACGATTATGATCTGGATTTGGCGCAGACAAGGATCAGGAGCTACCTGGACTCGCAGGAGATTTCTTATCTCGATCTGCTCGCGCGCTTTCGGATTGAAGAACAGCAGCGCGAGTTATATCGCTTTCGGAATGCTCATTGGAACCAGGCGGGAAACCAGTTAGCGGCGGAACTTCTCATCGACTATCTGAAGAACTCGCCGGCGGGTCAAAAATTGATGTCGCATTGATGAGGGATCCGAGGCGGCCCGAGGTTGAGGTTAACTATATAGTTATCCGGCGCTCGTTGAGCCCTCCCTCACGGTCGGGCTACTGCCCCGAGGTGATCAGCGGACCAGACGCCGGATCAATGGCAAGGACCGGAGCCGCGAGGGTTGGACGAATGGCGGCCTGGTGTATTTCTCGCAAAAGTAAGGACAATAAGTCGTGTCGCACGGCCGCGGCCCGCTGAACATTTCAAGATTCCGCAACAGGATATTTCCGAGGCTCTGACCTGAATTGCACCGCACCACATTGCCGTCGGGTTCGATTTGCACGAACTTCTCGCCCGCGGCGCATAACTTTCCCTGGTAACTGGGAATGCGCTTGAGAAACCGTTCGTCCGTGAACATGTTGATGCTGGGCGCTTCGCCCATGCGGGCCAGCACGGGAGCATATTGCTGCCGCGCCCGCGCCAGATGTTCCCGAAAAAGACGCCGCTGGGCCGTCGTGTATGAGTCCGGGTAGAGCCGGCCTTCATGCCATCCGCGCATCGCCTTCGGAATAATGCTCAGGCCGCGCGCTTCAAACTGATCTTGCAACTCGTCGAAGACTTCGCTGACCGCCGGCGTCATCACCGACGAAATCAGCAGGTTAAATCCACGTTCTGCAAATCGCCGCGCCCGATCTGTGAAGACGTCCAGCGAGTCTCTCGTCAGGCGTTCGTCGTAATGCAGCGCGGCATTGATGAAGTGCACGCGCTCCGGATCAATCCGGGTAGAGAAATCGTCGAGACATGGGTGCGAGAAATTAGTGTTGAGTGACAGGAAGTGATCGCGCGTCAGACTTTCACACAACTCGACGAAGTCCGGATAAACCGAAGGCTCGCCCCCGGTTATGTGCAGCAACCAGGTTTCACCGGTGGCCTTAAAGGCCTCCGTCCACTGCGAAGGAGTTGCGTAAACGTTTAGCTTTCCGCCCAGCTCTGCCGGCGGGATGCCGCAGTAAGTACAACGAAAGTTGCACGTTCTCAGGAGGACCCAGTCGGCCTCTAATTCATAGCTGATATTCACGGCACATCTTGAGTTAAAGCCGGTCGTCACTCGATCGAAGTTTGCAGACCGGTGAATGTTAAGACCCAGGGGCAAATCCTTCAAGCAGCTTTGTTCTGCGCCAATTGCGCGATAATCGCATCCATCCGCTGGTTAAAAGTGAGCCGGCCGAACCGCGCGCTGGCCGCCAGAGCGCGATCGCCCATCCTCGTCAAAAGATTCTGGGAAGCAGTTAGCTGCGTCGTGTACGCGGCCAACTGCGACAGGTCGTCCCAGAGAAAACCATCAGCGCCGTGATCGACAATCTCGTTTTGTCCGCCGGAATTGATGACTATGGGAACGGCGCCGGCTGTCATGGCTTCGACGGTGGTGTTGCCGAAATGCTCCTGTGCTCTGGGACCCTGACGCGAAGGCACGCCGTAACCGGTTGCATGCCAGTACAACGAAGCCCGGCGATAGAGACCCTTCAGGCTTTCAAAGTCCACATCGAAATAGAAATGGACCGGCAATCCGGCCGCGGCACTTTTTAAAGATTCAACGACTGACGTTGATTGGTGGTCCGGCGCCACGCTGCCGACAAAACACAATTGCCAGCCCTGCTCCTGAATGTCTCTCAACTTTTGAAATACCTCGAGCAAGACATCCTGGCGTTTGAAGAGTTGCCCGTCGACAGCGATAAAACGGCCGACGTGCAGGATGATCTTCTCTTTCGGCGCGGGCGGTCCCATGTTTTCGCAAACTGAATAAATAATTTCCGCATTTCGATGCCACATCTCATCAATCCACGAAGCAGTAAAATGTGAAACCGCGGTGACCGTCGCATACGAACTCAGAAAATCAACCACCCGGCAGCCCAGCACACGCTCCTCCAGTCGATCGACCACGGAACGATACGCGCGGCGTAAGACAGTTGGCGTCGACAAGGGATGCGTGTAAGGGAACATGCACATGTAGATGCCCAGCGGCGCGGGGCACGGCAAGTTGCTGCAAAACGAATTGTTGATAAACAGGTCCAACCCGAAACGTTTGATTTGCCGGAAATGACCGAATAGTCGCGCCAGCACCTTTCGTCTTTCATCCATGCGCGAGACGGGCCGGTTCGCCTCCTGCCGGTCGTCGTCAAGTACGACAATCCGGACGTTGCTCAAATCGACCCTGAAATAGTCCTCCCATGACTCGACGTCGGGAGCTTCATTAACGAACAGCCACACCCGGTGCGTGCGGCTCAGATGGTCGGCCATAACCAAAGTCTTTTTTTCGCCGCCGCCGCGGGCTTGCATGTGGAGGTTGTAAATGCCGATCTTCATATCACCCTCGAGCCTGGGCGCGATTTCGATTAAAGCAACCCGTGAGATCGATCACCTCCTGATCCTCGCGCAACTCTGCGGCGATGGACCGGAAAGCATCACACTCCTTGCCAATCACGATAACTTCGGACAACTGCACGACCTCACGCAGACTTTCGCAAATCAACGATTCGATATTGGGAAGGTTGTCTTCGATGTACTTACGGTTTGCGCCAACGAGCCGCGGCAGCGAAACATCGGGATCAAAAACCTTCACCGCAATTGACCTGGCGTTTAGCTGCGCGACCAGGGAAACCAGCGATGACTCGCGCAAATCGTCAGTACCCGGTTTGAAACTGAGACCCAGGATCCCGACATGCTTTCTACCGCTGGCCACCACCAGGTCGACTGCCCGGCGAATCTGTACCTGGTTGCTGGGATCTATGGCGGACATCAGCGGCATACCCACGCCCAATTCGCGGGCGCGACCCACCAGAGCGCGCAAATCCTTCGGCAGACATGAACCGCCAAACGCGAAACCGGGTTTCAAATAGGCAGCTGAGACATTGAGCTTCGTATCGAAACACAACGTCTCCATGATGCCGCGGCCGTCTATGTTCATCGCGGCGCAAAGGCTGCCAATCTCGTTCGCAAAAGCCACTTTCAACGCATGGAAAGCATTGCAGGCGTACTTAATCATCTCGGAGGTCCGGATGTCGACCACTAAAACTGATGCGTCTATCATTCTATACAGTTCGGAAACGGCGGCGGCGTGATCAGGGTTTTGAGCTCCAATAAGCGTAAATGGCGGCGCGTAGAAATCTTCGATAGAGGTGCCTTCGCGGAGAAACTCAGGGTTATTGCAGACGACAAAATCCCGTCCGGCGCTTTTGCCGGAGACCTGTTCCAGCCGCGGCCCTACGATTTGTTCAATGGTGCCCGGCAAAGCGGTGCTGCGTACGACAACTGTGTGCCGGCCGGTCTTCGCCCCGATCGCCTCACCAATTTCTTCACAGACGCGTTCGACTTGGGCCAGGTCCACCAGGCCGTCCGGGCGGCTCGGCGTGCCGACGCAAATCAGAGATAGTTCGGAATCGCTGACCGCCTGTCGCGCATCGCGGCTCGCCCGCAAGTTGCCTTTCGCGACCACGTGCGAAATCAATTCCGCCAGTCCCGGTTCGACCACCGAACTGTGGCCCGAATTGATCGCATCAACCTTGGATTGGCTGATGTCCACGCCCGTGACCTGATGCCCTTCACGGGCAAAGCACGCGGCCGAAACGGAACCCACGTAGCCCATTCCGAAGACGCTTATTCGCATTTCTGACTCCCACTCGTCATTACTGGTTGTGACCAGCGAAACTTTCTCGAGCAGATCAGCGGCGTCCCCACCGTAAACTCAGGCAGTGCCGTAATTTGGAGTGCGGTGACCGCTCACCGCTTTTCTCCTCTGGAAGACCCAGGCGCCGATGAGCCGGCGCACTCCGGATAAAAGGCGGCGTAAACATATCATGTCTTGACGCATCCGATGATTTGGTTTATAGGTGTTGAAGCCCGTTGATGAACGCTTCTATCGACAACGCCGAAGCGGCGCTCTCTGACTTATTCGATCCCAGGTCCGTTGCCAACCGCCCGCGAGCGAAAGCGCCAGTAACCAAAATCAGACCTCCCCGACGTTGGGAGCATATAGACTTGCGCCAGCTTTGGGCTGAGCGCGAAGTCCTGTATTTCCTGATGTGGCGCGATGTGATAGTCCGCTATAAGCAAACCGTGTTCGGCGCCGCGTGGGTGATCTTGCAGCCGATATTGATCACGGGTGTCTTCGCGATCTTCCTCGGCAAGCTTATCAAGGTGCCCTCGGACGGCATGCCCTATCCGATTTTTGCTTACGCGTCGTTATTACTTTGGACCTTTGTTTCAAACGCGGTGCTGAGCAGCAGCTACAGCCTGGTAACGAACGCGCACATTATCACCCGTGTCTATTTTTCGCGACTGTTGATTCCGGCGGCCGCGATTGGCGTGCGGTTGCTCGATTTTCTGATCGCCGCCGTCGTGCTGATGGGCTTAATGGCTTATTACCACGTGCCCGTGACGCGCACCGCGTTCCTGCTGCCGCTCTTTGTCCTGATGATTACCGCCCTGACGCTGGCCGTCGGGTTTCTCGGCGCCTCATTGAATGTTCGTTATCGCGACGTGGGCACGATTCTCCCGATCCTGCTACAGGCCTGGATGTTTGCTTCACCAATTGCTTATTCATCGGGTGTGGTGCCGGCGCGTTTGCGATTCCTTTACTCGCTGAATCCGCTGGTCGGCATCATTGATGGCTTTCGCGCCGCCTTGTTTCATCTTCCGTTCGACTGGCCCAGCATTATCACGGCAACGGCAGTGATCATTCCGTTATTACTGATTTCGATTCACGTCTTTGGGCGGCTGGAAAGCAGTTTCGCCGACGATGTTTAAAAATTGCCGCCCCGGGGTTCGGTGTTGATGCAACCAATCATCGAAGTTGAGGGAATAGGAAAACGATATTTTCTCCGCGCCCGGGAAACGGTGCAACCGACTTTGCGCGAAGCCTTCAAAACTGCGCTCGATGGGGCTGCCAAAGTCTGGTTACGTCCAAACGGCCATAAGCATCACGCAATTTGGGCCCTGCGAGATATCAGTTTCCAGGTCGCGCCGGGAGAAGTTGTCGGCGTTATCGGCAGCAACGGCGCAGGCAAATCGACGCTGCTGAAAATCCTGGCGCGGACCACCAGACCCACGACCGGCGCCGCAAATTTGTTTGGCCGCGCGGGTAGTCTGCTCGGCATCAGCACAGGTTTTCATCCCGATCTCACCGGCCGCGAAAATATCTACCTGAATGGGGCCATCCTGGGTATGGGCCGGCGCGAAATCGCCCGGAAGTTTGATGAGATCGTCGCCTTCGCGCAGATCGAGGAGTTTCTCGATACGCCGACTAAACGATACTCCGGCGGGATGTATCTGCGTCTGGGCTTTGCCATCGCCGCGCATCTCGACCCGGAGATTCTCCTGCTTGACGAAGTCCTGACGATGGCCGACGCGTCGTTTCAGCAAAAATGCCTGGACATGATTCGCGCCACCAGCGCCCGCGGCACCACCGTCATGTTCGTCAGTCACAGTCTCGACTCGGTAAAGAGCGTCTGCGGGCGGGTAATCCATATCGACTCAGGGCGGATCTGCGGCGACGGCGCGCCGCAAACCGTAATCGCCGACTACCTTCGCCAGATTGACGAACGAGAAGTCATTTCGGTCTGAGCTTCAATGCCACGGGTAAGCGTCATCATTCCGACTCATAATCGCCCGGCCCGGCTGCCGCAAGCCGCGGCCAGCGCCGGCGCCGCCGGGCATGATGTCGAAATAATCGTGGTGGACGATGCCTCGACTGATGAAACCGCCGAGGTCTGTCAAACGCTGGCCGGCATTCGCTATGTGCGGATTGAGCGGAATCAGGGTGTGGCCGGCGCGCGCAACGTGGGAATCTTTGAAAGCACGGCGCCCTACATCGCCTTTCTCGACGATGACGATTTGCGACTGCCGGGCTCGTTGGATTTGCAGGCCGATGCGCTCGATCAAAATAGCGACGCCGGATTTGTTTGCGGCGCGATGATCATGGCGGATCAAAACCACCAGCCCACCGGCGAGATTATCCGGCCCCGCCATGCGGGCGGCGATGCGTTCTGGGAATTGCTGGAGCTTGATTTTCCAGTCATGCCGTTGAGCGCGTTGATTCGTAAGGAATGTCTCCTGCGAGTTGGGCTGCTCAACCGGCAAGTCACCACCATCGACGACTGGGACATCTTTACCCGCATCGCTGAAATTCATCCCGTGCTCACCATGCAGGAACCGGTGGGCAGCTACCGCCGGCCGACGCCTGATTCAGCTCAGGGCTCATCCGCCCGGGCCTCGCAACTGAGACTTGCGGCGCGGCACCAGCGCCGGCTCTTTCTTCTCCCGCGCGCCGCCGCGCTTACTTGGAAACAGCGTGGCGCTATCCGGAGACGAACTATCGATCGGGTTTGCGAAACGCTCGCCTGGAGCACAGTTAACGAACATTTGCCGGCGCGGCGTTTGCGCGCAGCGCTGGAAAACATCGGCGCGGCCCTGGCGCTCGATCCGGCATTTGCGCTACGCGCGGGGTTTCGCCACAAGACGGCCCAAAAGCTGCGACGGGAGTTTCGCTCAGCATGAAGACTCCACGAGCCAGCATCATCATTCCGACGCACGACCGGCCCGATAGATTGCGCCGCGCGATCGCCAGCGCATTTGCCGCCAGCAAGGATGTTGAGGTGATCGTCGTGGACGACGCTTCGGCAGATGAGACAGCGCAACTATGCGCCTCGATCGCGGGCATAAAGTATGTGCGCGCCGAACGCAATCAGGGCGTCGCCGGCGCACGCAATCTGGGGCTGGTGGCCAGCCGCGGCGAGTTCATAAGCTTTCTTGACGACGACGATCTGCGTCTGCCAAATTCGCTCGACGATCAAATTGAAGCCCTGTCGCGATCGCCCGCGGCGATGCTCTGTTACGCGCAAGCCATCCCGGAAGACCAGACCGGAAAACAGGGGCCGCCTTTTCCCGACGCCTGCCGCCAGGGCGATATTTTCTGGGATCTGCTCAAAGGCAATTTCATTCCCTGCGGCAGCGTCGTATTCCGGCGTCGCTGCATCAGTAGTGCAGGCCTGCTCGACGACAGTATCTCGAGAATTGACGACTGGGACTTTTGGCTGCGGGTGACTGAGCTGTTTCCGGTGATTGGTTTGAAAACGCCGGTGCTAGTCTGGCGCGCGCCGGCCCGCAATTCCCGGCAAGGCAGTTCGGAAACCGTTGAAGTGATCGAGTTGGCAATCAAGCATTTTCGCCGTAACTGCCGGCGAATGCCACGCGTCGCCAGAGCTTCCCGTCGTCAACGCCAACAGTCCTGGCGCGCGTTTTCAATGAACCTGGCCGACCACCTGGCCTGGGAAACGTTCCGTAGTCTTTGCGCGGCCGACTTTTCGCGAGCGTGGGTTTGCGCGCGGACGCTTTTCAAATTGCATCCCGGCGTCCTGGTCCACTTGACCTGGCGCTGGACCCGCGCCTCCACGATCAAAACATTCATAGCCGGCCAACACGAACCAGAAGGAATGAAAATCCGTTTCAAGGAGATCCGATCAATACCCGACACCTGATGAAGATCATCCTGGGCAAAAGCCACCTCGATGGACCGATTAGCGGCGCTGATGAAACTTTGGTGACCTACGCCTCCCAATTGCAGAAGGCGGGCGCCGCTGTTTCTGTTCTCCTGATGTATCTGCATGCGGAGGAAGACCAGTATTACCAACGGCTGCTTGAGTCCGAAGTACCCGTTTCCTGGATCGCTTCCAACCTGACGCGAACCTCGCTCGGCGCCGGCCGCCGCGTGGCGGCGCGAATGTTCCTGAGTTTCCCCGGTTCAAAACCCTTGCTGCGCCGGCGAACCCAGCCGATGTTGACCGCGGTCGCCAATCACTACTATGGCGAGTGCCGGGCTTACCTGGAAAAGGAACGTCCCGATGTCGTGCATGTGATGACACCCAACGCCGGCGCCACCGTGATGATTCGCGCGGCGCATGATGCGGGGATCCAGGTGATGTACCAGGAATTGGGAATTCCCTACCATCCGCCCGGGTTTGACTATTATGAGGAATTCACTTCAGTCTTGCCGTTGTGTTCGCAGGTAGCCGCGCTCTCGCCCAGTTTGTTCGCGGAATGTCGTGAGAAGCTGACCTCGTGCAAGGCGCTTTCGATCCTGCCAATCATGTCGCAGGGATTTGTAAACGGTAACAATCACGCGCCGAAGCCTACCGAAGGCAAGATCATTTTTGGCTTCGCCGCCCGCATAGAGAAATTGAAAGGCGCCATGGTCTTGATTGAGGCGCTGGGCCGCGCCTGCCGGCAAGAACCAAATCTCTTCGTAAACATCGCCGGTGACGGATCAGAGCGACAGAAGATTGCGGCCCGCGTCAAGGCCCTGAGCGTAGCCGGTCATTATCGCTATCACGGCGTCTACACCCATCCCGAAGAGTGCCGCGCGTTCATGGACAGCCTCGACGTTTTCGTCATGCCGTCGTTTACTGAAGGCACGCCCAACAGCATCGTCGAAGCCATGGCTTGCGGCAAGCCCGTAATTGCCTCCGCCGTCGGCGGCATTCCGGACATGGTCGGCGATGATGCCGGCCTGCTGGTGGCGCCGGGAGACGTGGATGAACTGGCCTCGGCGATGTTGCGGCTGGCCCGGGACCACGGACTAAGAGAGCAGATGGGACAGGCAGCGCGCGCGAGATACCGCCGGCTTTTCTCGCCGAAGGTCGTGACGCCGCTGATGCTCGAGACTTATCGGCAGGTCGTTAACAACGGATCAGCTCGCGCCGGCGCTCAACGCGGTGGACTTCATCCGTGGGCCTGCGTCTAAATAGTAATTGTGAAGTCAGCCCTTAAGTCAGCGCCCGCATATTCGGCGAACAGCTTTGAAAATCAACTGCTCGCCAACGTGATTGAGTGGTTGGCAGTGGCGCTGCTGGCGACGGCTACCGCCATCGTTGTCATTTGGCAGAACCGGCGCCTGGCGGTGCTTTGGGACCTCAGCTATACCCTGAACAATTCGTATCGCATCGCGCTCGGCGATGTTCCTTATCGCGATTTTCCGTTCGCACATCCGCCGCTGACGTTCTTGATTCAGGCCGCGATCATCAAGTTAACCGGTCCTGTCTACTGGCATCAAATTGCCTATTGCGCGATCACCGGATCGCTCGCCACCGTGCTCACCTGGTTAATTCTGCGAACGATCCTCAAGGGGCTGCCACCCGCCAGAATAATCGCGCTGCTGTTGCTGCTCCCGCTGGCGCCTTTGGGCATTTATTGCGTCTTCCCGCATCCGTTTTACGATCCCGATTGCACGCTGGCAATTCTTATCGCGGTACTGCTGCTGTTACGCATTGACCGGCGACCCCAGGCGATCGCGCTGCCGGCCATCGCCGGTTTCGCGCTGGTGGTCCCGCTCTTCGTCAAGCAGAACACCGGACTTGCTTTCTTGCTGAGTTCATTCGTGCTGCTGGCCGCGTTGATTATTTGGCAAAGATTCAAGCGCGAACCGGTGCGGCATTACGCGATCGTAGTGGGCGCCGCGCTGCTGACTCTCGTCTTAGCGATACTGCTGATTCGACATTTCGCCGGCCTCGGCAACTATTGGCGCTGGACCATGCAATTTGCCGCCGCCCGACGAACGCCGGCGCGCGGTGAGATGCTGGCGATCTATACGGACAAGCTGAATCTTTTGTGGCTGGGACTGATCGGCTTCGGTATTGCCGTAATTCGATTTACCCGCCTGCGAAATCGGCTCTGGTTAATTCTCGCGACCATGCTGCTGGCGGCGCCGTTTGTTTGGCCCGCGATCTATCTGCTGCGCGATTCCGACGCGTCGGAGCGCGCTGAGAGATTGATCAATATATGGCCCGTGCTGCTGATCGTCTCGTTCATAGCAGCCGCGCTAAATATCCGACGCCGGCCCGGTATTTCGAAGATCTGCCCGTTCGTGATCATGGCGGCGATTCAGGGCTGCTTTATGTCGCAACAACTCTGGGGGTCGACCTACGGCATCTGGCCGCTTTTCGCGATCCTGTTCGCGATGACCCTGGTTGATTTCGCGTCGCTCCACGGTTCAGACACGAGATTGGCTTCGTCCACGGCGCCTGGTGTCGCAGCCGAACCGCCGCCGGACCCGGATAAGAGTCCGTCCGCTAAATGGTCCAACATCGACTGGGTCGCCTCAACCACTACTGCGATGACTGCTATCTCGCTATTAATCGCCGGCGGGTTCTATGTCCGCTCGCACGAGCGTTTAAGCTATGCGAATCTCGACGACGGCGAACTACACCGCACGACACTGCCGCGACTAAAAGGATTATCAACTCGCGGAGGGTGGATTCCGAGTTTCGAAGAATTGGTCCGCTATGTTAACGGGACGATTCCACCTGACGCCGGCATTCTGCTTTTGCCGGGCGAAGATCCGTTCTTCTATGCCACCGGCCGCCGGCCACAGTTTCCGGTGGTGCTTTTCGATCACACAGTCAATCCGTACTCTCCTGAGGAGATCCGCGCCCTGTGCCGCGAGCGAAACATTCAGTGGCTGATCGTCAAACAGGAAGAGCAGGACGAGGAAGACGCGATCGATACCGAGAAAGATCAAATAACCGATGCGCTCGACGAGGATTTCGAACTAGTCGATACGTTGAATAACTACGACATCTACCGGCGCATTGATCCGAACGCCAAAAAAGATTCCGCTGATGACGATGATGACGATGACGACGACAAACCGTGACTGCGGTTGCGTTAGCCCTTTGCTGCTGTAATCATTCCGCCGACCGATGCAACCGCACGACTACGCGTATCTCTACGAACTGGAAGAAAACTTTTGGTGGTTTGTCGGCATGCGCGACATCACCAAACGTCTGCTCGATCCGCTGCTGCCTCGCGGCTGTGATCGACAAGTGCTCGACGCCGGCTGCGGCACCGGCGGGATGCTGCCGTGGCTGGCGCAGTACGCCGGCAGTCATCAGGTCTCCGGCATCGACCTGTCGGCAACCGCCCTCGATTTCTGCCGCCGGCGGGGACATCAGCAACTGACGCGCGGCTCGATTGCGGACCTGCCCTTTGCGAATTCCACCTTCGATTTGGTTACCAGCTTCGACGTCCTCCAGCACGTATTCGACAAAAGAGATGTGCCGGCAATTGGCGAGCTCTATCGCGTGCTGCGGCCGGGGGGCGTCGCCCTGGTGCGCGTGTCTGCTTACCAATGGCTGCGGAGCGCCCACGACGATGCGCTCAATGTGCAGCAGCGGTATTCACTGGGCGAACTCACCGGCGAAATGCGCCGCGCCGGATTCAACATCCGCCGGGCAACTTACGCCAACACGTTGTTGCTTCCGGTTGCGGTAATCAAGCGGCTCGTTTTTTCGCGCGCTGGCGCTGAGCACGCCGAGTCGGAAGTCAAACCATGGCCGAAAGGATTTGCCTGGCTGAATGGGCTGCTGACCATGCCGCTGAAGGTCGAGGCAGGTTTTCTGAAGAACCTCGATTTGCCGTTTGGACTCTCAGCGATTTGTATCGGCGAGAAACCAATCCATATAGGGTCAGTACCATCTGCGTAAGCGGATGGATTAAAGCGATACCTTATGCCCACCGGCGTCCTTGATCCCATCCGCTCACGCGGATGGTACTGACCCCTAGGCGGTTGGTACTGGCCATATGCGGATGGCGCCGGCCTCACCCGTTAACGGATTTCGCTTTCTCCGTTTAGTCTAAATGCACGGCCGGTCGTTGCATCGAACGCCCAGGCGGTGATGGTCAGCGGCGGCGGCGGCAACTGCTCCGGAGTAAATCGCACCGACCAGGCGCCGGTCCGGGCAAAACCCAGGGTGATTGACCACGACCGCTTGGTAGGATGGGTCATGGTGAAAGCAATCGGATCTCCATTCCCGTTGTCATATGCCAGGATGATCGCATCCGTCACGCGCACATCTGACAAAGTGCACGACCCCGACACCGTGTAGCCTTCCGCAGTTTTTTCCAGATTCAGCACGTCGCCATAATGGCCGCCATTGGAGGCGGCGAATTCCTGCAAATGATTCGTCCTGACCAGGGATGGCCGAAGCAGTCCCAGCCGATCCAGCGCGTTGGCCTTTTCCGCCAGGAACTGCACGTTGGGATAAAGGATCCTGGTCAGACGAGAATCCGGCAATTGATTGATCAGCAGAATACTCGCCTTGGCCTGCAACAGCCGCGTCTGCCAGGCATCGATCTGCCGCAGCGATAAGACCAACATGAATGGCTGATACAGCACCAGGATGAGGACGGCGCTACCGGTGAGCAAGTCAAGTCCGTGCCAATTCACGCGGCCATGCCGTCGCTGCATGTCCTGACCAACAATATGGGCCAGAAATAACAGCGCCAGGAGCAGATATACCGAGAAGCCCAGATACCTGGGAACCTGTGACGGTCCGTTAGGCAGTCCGACGCGGCCGGCGGTAGTCATCATCGCCGTGACCAATGAGTATCCGGCGATTACGAACCAGCCAATCGTCCGTTCAATCAACAATCGATCACTGCGGCGCCGGATAACATACGCGACCGCGGCCACGAACCCCATCATCATCACGGCGCCCGCCGCCAGCGACAATTTCGCGCCTTCCAACCCCAGCGGCCCGCCGACAAACCCAAGGAAATAAATGAACGCCCGCCAGGGATGATAGACGCCGGTTGCCGGACTCGGCGTCCACCAAGGTTTGTGATAATCGTACAAGTACAGCGCCACACATAACGCCGTGGCCACCATCCAGGCCAGGCTCAACCAAACGACGGCGCGGCGCGCCTTCATCCACTCAGTGAAGATCAAAAGCGGCAGGACGACGATCCAGCAGGCGACACCGTTAGCGGACGAGAACATGCTGACGAAAGACAGCGCCGCACAAATCGCGAACTTGGCATAGGTGTGAAGATTGGTTCTGGCCACCACCACGCAGGTGGTGACGCACAGAATAGGCATGTAGTAAACAAGTTGCTGCGCCTGGAACCAGTTTTCGTATTGCGTCAAAGAAAAGATTACGAGGTTCGCCGCGAACATGAGGATCGCAAACACCGCTTCGCCGGCATCGGTGGTCAGCAGCGCGAGCCGGCGCACGTTCAGCGAAATCAGGGCGGCGGCAATAAAGATCAGGATCATTTCATAGCGCAGGTCCCAGTGGGTCAGTTTTCCCAGCGCCACGAAGATTACATTAGGAAAGAATTGACGGTACTCGTTGACCTGCTTGAACAGCAGGCCAATGGTCAGCGTGCCCTGGGAAAGGTGTTCAAAAAGCGTGACCGAATCCCATTCATCGTACTGCGGCACATCGACCCAGTAGAGTGGCAGAAGCACCGCCAGCAATATCGCCGGCGTAAAGGGAAGATAGCGAAGCAGACCACGCTTGATGGCGTCAGGAGTCATCATCCGCGGATCAGTGGATTACCGATGGCGCGCCTCATGGCCGTTAAAGAATCTCTCCGAAAGCGCGCCTGGCAGAATCGCACATACGGATAACCAATACGAGCCAACAGCGCGCGCGGTTTCGAAGCCGCGCGGATCAGATAGGTCACTTCGTCTGATTCGCGATTAATCGAAACCTGAAAAAGCTCTTCACCCATCTCAGCGTGGTTGGTTAGCGTCCCGTATGCAAATCCGAATGATGATTCGTCGCCGACACTATAAACAACCCGGCATCCGTTAAGCGACCAGAGAACGCCGTGATGGACCAGCACGGCGACAAACGTGCCCGGTTCGGCGGGGGCATTCGGCGGAAACAGTTCGACCCAGCCAAGCTCGAATTGCCGCCAATGACGCAGCGCGTCTTGAGCGCGGGCAAAGTCAGCTTCGCCTTTTCCAACGACGGCTTCAGCGACATCAAGCCGGAACCCGGTTGGAATATCGCGGGCTATGCCGACAGGTTCGTAGGATAACGGAAGATCGCGCGCCTGGGTGAGGAATCGCTCAACTTCAGCGGTGGTGGGGCGATGGGTCAGAAACATTTTGCGCGAGTACGTTCTCGGCAGCGGCGCATTTACTCAAACAAAAACTTCAAGGCATCGCGGGCTGCGCTCAAGCCGCCCAGGCGTTCTTCATCGGTCGGGTGGTTCAGGTTGAACGAGGTAATGGTCAACGTCGCGCTGGCAGTCCCGTGCCGCAGTTGTTCGCCGCGCAGCTTTTCCTGCTCAAATTCAATTTCGTGACGCAATTTTTCGTTCGCCAGATTCATGCCGCCGCCCCGCAGGAACTCGACGATCTGCCGCAGCTCATCGCGATCGAACCAGGTCCCGTGACCTTTGCAAACATCGACAATCACACCCGAGCATTTAGCGAAATTAAGCCGGTTCATCAACTGCCGGCAATGCGGACAGGGAACATAGCGGACCTGCTCCGGGGGCGGAAGGTGCGGCTGCTGCTGATTAAATGCGTCTCCCAGGATGAGTGATTGATGTTCACGATCGGCGCAAATCAGCTGAAAGACGTTCACGTCGAGCCACAATCCGCCACAACGATCGCATTCACGGACGGGCGCCTTGCCGATCATCACCGACTTCATGTCGATGACGCAGCGCGGGCATTTCAAGATCGAAAGCTCGGCCGCGGTGGCTGACACTGCCGCGGCGCCGCAATGCGGGCAGTGCTTATTGCCGATGAACAGCATCCCGAAACAGGAGGCGCAGGCCACCGTGGCGAGTTTTGATTCGCAGTATTGGCACTGCGGCGCGTCCGACGAAATCGCCGCGCCACAGTTTGGACAATTAAGAGTTTGCGCTGGCATAGGAAGCACGCATCCGCGTGGTTGGCAGGCGTCCCGCCGCTCCGACTTTACCATCCGGGACACATCGCAATCTACAGGAAACTCCGCTGGACGAACTCCTGACGGCTGTGCCATGCTCACGCTTCATCCGGTCAGCACCAGCTTCTTTTAACGACTTTGCGTCTGCGCGCTTAAACGTTTCTTCGCCAGGGGCACGAGCTATCGATAATTCCGCGACGCTGACTTGAAACTTGAAACCTGAAACGCGAGACTAATTCCATGAGCGCACGAATGCAGCAGGGGACCAACAGTTCCCCCGAACTCGATCAACTTTGCATCAACACAATTCGCACCCTGACGGTCGATGCGGTGCAGCAAGCCAACTCCGGCCATCCGGGTTTGCCGATGGGCGCCGCGCCGATGGCCTACGTGCTTTGGACCAGGTTCATGCGCTACAACCCGCGCAATCCGCGCTGGGAAAATCGCGATCGCTTCCTGCTCTCCGCCGGACACGGCTGCATGTTGCTCTACTCGCTGTTGCATTTGACGGGCTATGATTTGCCGCTCGAGGAAATCAAGCATTTCCGCCAATGGGGATCGAAGACACCGGGCCATCCGGAAAATGTGCTGACCCCGGGCGTGGAAATTACTACCGGCCCGCTGGGCCAGGGTTTCGCCAACGGCGTAGGCATGGCCATGGGCGCCGCGCATCTGGCCTCGCGCTTCAATCAGAAAGACTTTCCGCTAATCGATCATTACATCTATGCGATCGTCTCGGACGGCGACCTGATGGAAGGTGTCGCCTCGGAAGCCGCGTCGCTGGCCGGACATCTGAAGCTGGGGAAACTGATCTATCTCTACGACGACAACCGCGTCACCATCGAAGGCTTTACCGACCTGGCTTTCTCAGAGAGCGTGCCGCAACGATTCGAATCGTACGGCTGGCACACCTCCACCGTGGCCGACGGCAACGACCTCGAGGCGATCGATGCGGCCATTCGCGATGCCCAATCGGTTGGCGATCGGCCGTCGCTGATTTCGGTCAAGACCGTCATCGGTTATGGCTTGCCCACCGCGGGCACGCGCAAAGCGCACAGCGATCCGCCCGGCGAACAAGCAGTGCGCGAAGCGAAAAGACACCTCGACTGGCCCGAGGACAAACAGTTCTATATCCCCGATGCAGCGCTGTCGCATTTTCGTGAAGCCATCGATCGCGGGGCCCGCGACGAAAAGGAGTGGAACGATCTGGTCGCCAGCTATGAAGAGAAACACACCGAGCTCGGTGGGCAGTGGCGGCAAACCGTTAGCGGCGAGCTGCCGGAAGATTGGGAGCAGCACCTGCCGTCGTTTGCCGATACGGAAGCAATCGCCACGCGCGTAGCCAGCGGCAAAGTCATCAACGCGCTGGCTCCACATATGCCGATGCTGATCGGCGGATCGGCGGATCTCGGGGTCTCGAATAATACCGACATTAAGGACGGCGGCGATTTTGAAGCTGCGCATTACGATGCCCGCATCATTCATTGGGGCGTGCGCGAACATGCGATGGGCGCGACGCTCACCGGCATGGCGCTCAACGGCGGGCTGATTCCCTACGGCGGCACTTTCATGTGCTTTTCAGATTACATGCGGCCGTCGATTCGTCTCGCCTGCCTGTCTGAAGTTCAGGTCATTTACGTCTTTACGCACGATTCCGTGGGACTGGGCGAAGATGGGCCGACGCATCAGCCCATCGAACACTTGGCTGCCTTGCGGGCCATTCCCCATCTGTTCGTGGTCAGACCCGCAGACGTCCACGAAGTTCGCGAAGCATGGCGGCTGGCCATCCTGCGCCGCAACGCTCCCACCGCGCTCGCCCTGACGCGGCAGAAAGTCCCTTTGCTTGATCGCAATAAATTCGCGCCCGCCGAAGGATTGCGGCGGGGCGCCTATGTCCTGGCGGAAGCAGAGGTCTCAAACAATGGGGTCAGCACCGGGAGCGGTAGCGACCGGGTCGAGCCCCAACTGATAATCATCGCCACGGGATCAGAGGTCGCCCTCGCGCTGGCCGCTCGCGATCAACTACAAGCCGGCAATATCGCTACGCGGGTCGTGTCAATGCCGTGCCTTGAACTGTTTGAAGAGCAATCGCCGGAGTATAAAGAAGAGGTGCTGCCGCGATCAGTGACGGCGCGCCTGACGATTGAAGCCGGTGTCCGTCAGGGATGGGACCGTTACGCCGGGCCGGACGGCGACGTAATCTGCCTGGATCGGTTCGGGGCATCGGCGCCTGGCGACGTGGCGCTCAAGAACCTCGGGTTCAATGTCGATAACGTAGTCAGCCGCGCTCGGGCTATCGCTCGGCGTGATTGAACGTCGCGTCGCGGCTTACCGCCATCAGGCGCGGTCGATGACCTCGACAAAATGTGGAACCTTAGTGGTGTAAGTATCAAAGACTTCGCCGGCCGCGTCTGGAGCGAGATGCAGAAGGACGACGTTCTTGGCTCGGCCGCCAAGCTTGCCTACTACTTTCTGCTCGCTCTCTTTCCCCTGCTGATTTTTCTGACCTCGATAATGGGACTGGTGCTCGGATCGGGAACCGGCCTGCGGCACGCGCTGTTCAACTATCTCTCGCAAGTCATGCCTTCATCGGCCTTTGAACTGATCGATAAGACGATGTTGGAAGTCAGCAATGCGAGCGGCGCGGGCAAGCTTTCTTTCGGCTTGCTGGCAACCTTGTGGGCGTCGGCCAGCGGCGTTGGGGCGATGATGGAATCGCTGAATACCGCCTACAACGCAAATGACACCCGGCCCTGGTGGAAGAAACGTCTGATTGCTCTGGTGCTCACCGTGGCGCTGTCGGTGTTGATTATCGGTGCGGTCGTAGTCATTTTCGGCGGCAGCAAAATCGCCGAACATCTGGGGGCGAGTTACGGCTTCAGCGACGCTTTCGTCCTCACCTGGAAGATTCTGCAATGGCCCATTGCGCTCGCTTTCATGCTGCTGGCCTTTGCGCTGATTTACTATTTTGCCCCGGACCTGCGCAATCAGAAATGGAAGTTGCTTACTCCCGGCTCAGTTATCGGCATTACCCTGTGGCTGCTGGTGTCCTTCGCCTTCAAGGGCTATCTGCACTTCTTCGATTCGTACAGTAAGACCTATGGCTCGCTCGGCGCGGTCATCGTGTTGATGCTCTGGCTGTACCTAACCGGGGCCGCCGTGCTCATCGGCGGCGAAATTAATTCTGAGATCGAAAACCTCGCGGCCGCTAAGGGCGCCGCCGGCGCGAAACGAAAAGGCAAGCAGACGCAGGAGAAAAGCTAGCCAATCATAGCGGTTTGTGCCAAGCTCTCGCGACATTGGAGGAGAACCGCCTTGAATCAATCGCCCCGACCGATTGCCGGCAACTCGTGCGCCCACTACCACCCGAAATATAAACGCCTGGCCGCATCGCTCTTTGTCGCGATCGCTATAACTCTCTTGGCCTTATCAGCCTGTGCACAGCAACCATCCGAACTCAAGCTTGTCGATCTTGATGGCAACCTGGTGCTGCGTATCGACAAGACCGGCGCCGCCTTTGACCAGATCGAGAACAAAGTCGCGGTGGTAAATTCCGACGGCACGTTCACCTGGACCAGGACAAACGAAAAGACTCGCTTCAAGGACGACCCGGCCGTCAAGCGGGACAACGACCACTACGCGGTGCAATTCGCCGACAGCAGCTTTGACGTCAAACCTGACGGCACGGTCCTGCTGAACAGCCAGCCTTACTGGCGGGTTTCAGGTTATGCGCAGAACGATGCGCAGCGAGAGCGATTCATGGCGGCGCTGGTCATTATTCCTTTGGCCACCGACGCGCCCACTGTCGACGGCAATTCTCCCGGAGCGCCGCGCGATATAAAGAATGGCCAGGCTGATGCGGCAATCCGCAAAGAATCGATCGTCTGGATCTACAAGCCAAATGAAATCTACTTTGATAACGCGCGGGTACCGGCCGCCGATCTCAACTTTGCCGCGGCTGAGGAATTCCTCAAGCGCCGCACTGATCCCACCAAGCCGGTCTACATTTTCGCCGATGCGTTCGTCGAGTATGGGACCGTGGTAAAAGTCATCAGCGCCATTCGCAAGTTCTCCAAGGACCAGGTTCGCCAGGCTGGATTTATCGTCAGGGGACGTCACGCCTGGGAACAGCTTCCGTTACAGATCCAAGCCACCAGAGATCCGGATGAAGATCCTTTCAAAACGCCTCCCGATCCGCTTTCGCTCGTGGTAAAGATCGTGGGCGACCAGGTACAACTCGATTCCGCGGCCTGGCCGCTGCCTTCCAGCGCCACGCATACCGAGGCCAAGGGGACCGTGGCAAATGCCTCGAGCATCGCCCAGTCATTGGAAAAAATACTCGGGCAGCGCGCGCCGGCTGCCGACAAAACAGTGGTGATTAAGGCTCCGCGCGCCACGGATTATAATGACGTCATCAAAGTCGTGGATGTATTGAAGGGCGCGGGCGCCAAACCAATTCTGATGCAGATCGACGATCTGCCTTGATACTGATTAACCATGTACGTTCTCAAGATCCGTTCACACCAGCGCGAAGAACTCGTCGAGTTCACCGACGAGGTCCAGAATAAATTAAACGAGTCCGGCGCCCGTGAAGGCATAGTCGTGCTCTATGTGCAACACACCACCGCCGGAGTTACGGTGAATGAGAATGCCGACCCGGACGTGCCGCGCGACATGCTGCACGCGCTGCGCACCTTGATTCCGCAGCACGGCATGGGTTTTCGCCACGGCGAAGAAAATTCAGATGCCCACATCAAAGCCAGCCTGGTCGGGCCCAGCGTCACGGTTCCCTTCAACGACGGCAGATTGCTGCTGGGACGTTGGCAGGGAATTTTTCTGTGCGAGTTCGACGGCGCCCGTGAACGAAAAGTCCTGATGATGATTCGTTAGATCTCCGTCAGAACCGCCTGCGGTAGCGGGCGGGCCTCGTCGTGACTCAAAAGAAAGAGGCCCGCCCGCTACCGCAGGCGGTTCTGACCAAGCTAATCGCGGACTCGCTGCTTCATAGCGTCAAAGGCGGCACTGGCGAAATGCGAATCCGGCGGCGGCAGCTTCACAAAATTCGCTTCCCACGACAGCGCCAGAAACCGCTGCGTGTCGGGAGGATGACTGCCAAACAACAGCATCAGAAACTCGTCTCGCCAGTATTCCTGCTTGCCCTGATCTTCCTTCACTTTCGTCGCATACAGCTTGAGCATGGCCCGCAACGCAAGCGGGTTATATCCGGCCTTGTAGGTGTTGTAGAAAGCTGCGCGGTCCGCTTCGAGTTCATCGAATCGAGAAAAGCCAAGCATGGTCTCGCCTAATTTCGCGATTGGTTGGCTGGCGTAGGCGGCGTGCAGTTTCTCCAGGCTGTCTGTGACCTCATTTTCGTTTCGCACCTTTCTGATTCCAGTCATCCAAAACAGCTGCCGCGTTGTGGTTTTGCCGGGATGAGCAAAAGCATCGTGCGCAATCTCATGGGCCAAAACTCCCGCCAGCTGGTCTTCATCTTCGATTAGCCGCAGCATGCCGAGCGTGATGTAAATACGACCATCGCCAATGCTCCAGGCATCCGGACAATAACCGTGAGTAACAATAAATTTATATTCTCTCGCCGGCGCGGTGGAATACTTCGCAACGTGGCGGCCAACCTGCGAAACATAATCGCTGACCAGATGGTCGCTGATGGAAACTGACGAACTGCCCAAATTTCCAATCGCATCGGCGAGCCAGATCTCAGCTTCGCCTTTGAAGATGTTGTGCCCGGCATGCGGTTTCGGCGCCAGCGGCGTCCTGGCTGTGCGCGCCAGCGGCGCAACCCATACAGATTGCGCAGACGCCCCCACGGCAGTTGTCAGGACCACCCAGACAATGGCGTTCAACGCCAGACCGGTTGTTATCCTTTTCATCATGACGCGGAAGCGTAACAACTCCAGTGCCGCGTATAGACTGCACCAGATGCACGATCGGCCAGCGGCAAAGGACGCAGCAGTGAGCGGACAGGAGTGGCCGGAATGTTGGCGGCAGTGGGAATTGCTGCAAGCATCCTCAGTCCCTTCGTTCTGAATTCGGAACTCACGACACAGGTCAATTGTCTAAGTGGACGAGCTATTCGATTAAATGGAGGTTAAGAACAATGAACTTTGCAGCGAAAGTCTTGTTGCTGATTTGTCTCAGCCTGATGGCGCTCGGGGGCTGCGCCAGGAAAACCAGCCGCACTACCAAGGTGACGGTCGCCGGGGAAGCTACCTCGCGAGTCGAACCTGACACCGCAACCTTGACGATTTCGGTGATAACTCAAAGCGCCCAGGCGCTAAACGCCCAACAGGAGAATGCCCGGAAGAGCAAGGCCGTTTCGGACGCCGTCAAGGCGCTGGCCCCGTCGGCTGAGATTAAGACCAGCGACTATACGCTCCAGCCGCAATACGATTACCGCGACAACAAGCTGCCAAAAATCACCGGCTACAACGCGCGCAACAGCGTGATCGTGGCCATGACTGATTTGCAGAATGTAGGCGCGGTAATCGATGCAGCTTCAAAAGCCGGCGCCAATAGCATCGACGGCATTGCCTTCACCTTGAAGCAAACCAGCCCGGCACGGGGCCAGGCTCTGGCGGACGCTACGCAGCAAGCGATGAATAAGGCGAACTCGATTGCCCAGGCACTGGGTGGCCGCGTGGCGCGCGTGGTCGAGGAGAATGAGGCGTCCACGGTTAACGGTAGCGGCTACAACCAATATCTTTACGATCGGAATGGGAATATGAATTCGGCGAGAGCTTCCGCTTCAGCACTCGCGACGCCAGTCGAAGGCGGCCCCTTGAACATCAAGGCGAACGTCCAATTAATCGTCGAAATCGAAGGCTAGTCTTCCTCAGTTCGGGGAAAGGCGGCGACGAACTTCTCGACGTCAGTGCGGGTGGTCTCCATGCGGCGGCGGCTCTCGAGGTAGGCCTGCCATTGCGGCGTCAGGGTCAGCGCCTTGGCGGTTTCCTGATCCAGCGCCTGGGCCATCAGGGCAATCAAATCGCTGACGACGCGTGTGTGATCCAGCAGCGCCTCGATGATTGAGTGGGCCAGTTCGCTTTGTTCGTCAGTTGCCACTGCTGCCCGTGCTGATGGGGAACGGCGTGTTGTCGATTAACTCGTACCAGGTGCCGCGCACCAGCGGCAGGTCAGCGCAAACGATGCCTTCGATGGTGCGGCCGCCGGCCTGCATTTGGATCGGCGTCAGCATCTTCAGGTAATCAAACTTCATGTACGCCATGGCGGCCGTACAGCCGAGATGCGGCGAGATCACCCAGGAAGTAACGCGCCCGGCTTCCTGACCATCTTCAGAGTACACGGTCGTATCCTCGATATCGAACGAGTCGGTCGGGAACCTAATCCCGGTCAGTTTTTTGGCCACGTGGCCCCGATGCTTGATGCGGATGATAATTTCCTGCCCGATATAACAGCCCTTGGTAAAGCTGATCGCTTCGGTGATACCTGTTTCGTTCACGACCGTATTCGCATCGATGTCGACCCCGTAACGGGGAACGCCGGCTTCAATCCGAAGTATCTCTAGCGTGTCATCGTCGACCACCACGCCGCCGGCATCGAGAAATGCCTGGCGCAGATCGGTTATCTTGGCGGGCTCAATAAATAAATCAAATCCGTGTTCGGCGGTGTGGGTGGCGCAGACTATTTTCGCTACCGACCCTTCGAAATCGACCAGCGAGATGTTTCCGTTTTCCCAAGGCAGCAGTTGGGCGGGGGGCGTGCCCTCGCCGAAAACTGACGCGACCACCTCCGGCGCTCGCCGGCTTTGCACGCTCAGGCAAGCCGTCAACTCTGTCATGTCGGTGACGCGAAAATCTCCCGCGAGCGTAAAGCGGCTCAGCAACTCCAACACCACCGCGTAAGTCGCGCTCTCAGTATCAATCAGGAAGTGATCTCCCAGATTGAAGATGCGGACCAGCGCGATGACTCTGCCCTGCACCGTCGGAAAAATCGCCGGCATCCAGGTATTCACCGCCAGCTTCTTCACATCGTTGGTGACCAGGCCGTTGAGAAACATCGCCGCATCGCTGCCGCTGACGGCAATTCGCCCGCGCCGCGAAGTCAGGTCGATAATCCCCACTCCGCCGTCGCGAACCGCGGAGTACGCTCTGGAGAAAGATTTACTGGCAGCCGTTTCTGTCATGACTCACCTCAATCTGCACGCAGCGCACGGGCAATAACCTGATAATCGCGTAGCTGGGCCTTCTCGGTGCGGCTAGTGATCAGCACCTGCGGGCTGGGATGATACAACGGAATCAGCAGATGGCCGTCCCATTTATGAATTTTGGCGGCATCATCTGCGAGCCTGAAGTCATGATAATGAATGAGCCTGAGCGCCTCAAGAGCCACCGTGCCCAGGGTCACGATAATTTGGGGAGCAACCAGCTCGATGGTGCGTGCGAGAAAACCGGAGCAATTTCCGAGTTCAGCAGCGCTGGGGCGGCGATTTGCCCCTGAGGCAGCGCGTGGATTACACAAAGCCGCGCTGGTGACGAAGATGTCTGCGCGGGTTAGATCAATGGACGAAAGAAAGCGCTCGAAGTTGCGTCCGGATTGATCGCCGGAAAAGGGCACGCGGGTGCGGTCGGCTCCTTTGCGTCCCGGGGCCTCGCCGATGAACATGACCCGGGCGCCAAGGCTGCCATTCAATTCGCTGAGCACGGCCGCGCGTTCGGCCAGCGCCGGACAGCGCACGCACGCCGCGGCTTCCCCGCACAGGGACGCGAATCGTTTCTCTTTGTCGCTCAACTCTCAACCGGCGTAACCAATCCAAGCTGGCGGCGGCGCGCCAAACCCGCAATGCCGCAACCGCTGATTGCGATCAGGCTTGGCTCAACCGCCCACCGGTGACGCCCTTCCACATAATACAGACTCTGCAGAAATGAAAGGGCAAAGAGAAACACACCAATCAGAATCAAATGCTGCCGCGCGGGCCCTCCGAATCGCCAGGCGGCCCAGACGCCGAAGACCGCGCACAGGACAATGAGCAGGTAATAACCCATGTACGCGATGGCCCACCAGTGGGGATACTCAATGCCCGTCTGGGCTCCCATCCACCAAAATCGCAACAGCTTCAGCAGCGTGAAACCGACGAAATGCAGCGGCTGCTGGCGAATGAACGCGTGCGATCGCAGACTAAACCAATCCGCCTGCGCAGTTTCGTCAGGTTGATGATACAGGTCGGCCCGTTCGCGGACCGGCAAAGCGTCCACTTCAGTTTTGCCGACATCCACATAGGCGCCACCGGTGGCGTTCGGATTGTTACCGCGCCAGAAGTTTTCCGCATCGGTGGTGACCATAAAAGTGAACCGGTGGTGAAGCAAAGACGTGCGAATCGTCCAGGGACAGACAATCATGGCGGCGCAGAATCCCGCGACCGCAATTGCGCGTACCGTCTTTGCATTACTTGAAGCCGCCACGATTAACCAGATCGCCACGATTGGCAGAATGATTATCAGTGTCGCCCGGCACAACGATCCGATGCCGACAATCAATCCGAACTCTACCGCGCGCCTTAACGAGAGCTGCTCGCGTAAGCGCAGCGCCAGCAGCACTGCCAGAGTAAAAAAGAGCGCGTCAAAAGTCAGCGGATGGGCTTTGGCAATTGAGTAGAGAACCAAGCCGGGATGAATGGCAACCAGCAAACCGGCGCCGAGCATGGCAATCCTGCCGGGATACAGCCGCTGCGCAATCCTGGCCGCAACTACCGCGAGATACGATCCGGCCACGATCTTCAGCGCCATCAGCGGCACCAGAGAATTGAACAACCAATAGCTGGCCGCGGAGAGCCAGGGATACAAAGGCGGGGCGAACGAGTGATACGGAACATTCAGATGCCGATAAACGAGGCCATTCCCCAACAATAGCGATCGGGCCATCCCGTCGTATTCGAAGGTTTCGGGGTGGGCCAGGCCGCCGGTGTAGACGGCCGCCGCAACGCGCAAAATCAGCGCGATTCCGAAGAGCGACCAAATAAGACGTGTAGTGGCGGCGGTAGAGCTATCGGGTTTCTGGGCTACGGTCATTCGCTGGGTCGAATCTATTGGGGCGAGCTGCGGTAATCAGCAATCCCACGCCTGAAGTTTTATGCCGGCTGATGTTTCTGTCTTGCATACCGCAAGTCTATTGTCTAAACTCGCGGCCTGTTTAGACAAACGGGATGGATGCCCCTTCGAAAAGCCTCGGCAGTATAAGTATCTTTTTCCCTGCCTTCAATGACGAGCAAACCATCGGCGTACTCGTGCGGAACGCCCTGGCGATTGCCCCCGCGTTCGCCGATGACTACGAAGTACTGGTAATTAACGATGGCAGCAGCGACGGTACGGCAGCGCTGCTGGACGAATTAAGGCGACAAGACCCGCACGTCAAGCCGATCCATCATAAAGTAAATCGTGGATACGGCGGAGCTCTCCAAAGCGGCTTCGAGCATGCGACTAAGGAATTCGTATTCTACACCGACGGCGATGGCCAATACGATGTGCGCGAGCTGGCGCGCCTGGTCCCGCTCATGACCGACGGCGTCGACGTGGTCAACGGCTATAAAGCCAAACGCGCTGACAGTCTTTATCGCGTCATCATCGGCAAGATCTACAACCGCACCGCTCGCCTGCTATTCCGCCTGCCGATTCGCGATGTTGACTGTGACTTTCGGCTCATTCGCCGGTCAGCCTTGCAGGGTCTCGGCGAGATTTCCAACAGCGGCGCAGCCTGCCTCGAAATGATCCGCAAGCTGAAAGCGACCCAGGCCGTCTTCGCAGAAGTCGAGGTGAGCCATTACCCGCGAACGCACGGGCATTCGCAATTCTTTACTTTTCAAAGCCTCGCCCGAACCTTCTATGACTTCTGCGGTCTGTTAGTGCAAGCGTGGATTTCAGCTTTCGCTACGGCCACGCCGGCTTCCAGCCAGAAGAAAGAAGAACCCGGTAAAGAACCGATCGCTTCCGAGATTGTTACCGTCAAATAACTGTCGCCGGCAGCGAAGCCCAATAGCTATTTGGCAATGGTTATTTCTCGCGTGGTGGAATTGTATCCACCGTTGTCGACAACGTTTCCATCACGATCCACGAGTTCAAGCTTCACGCTGTGCTTGCCGCTAATCCATCCGCTCAACCAGATGGGCTCCCACTTATCCAGGAACTTTGCTTCACCACCGTCGACTGAATAGCGCACCCGATAGTCGCCGCCTTCGCCTTGCAGTGTGGCATTCAGCAACCAGAAATCGAGCATGACAGGATCGGCATCCGCGCCCTTGTATTCACCCTTTGGCCGGCTATAGGTCAGCAACGGCTTCGCCCGATCAACGTCGCCGCCCTGGCTCGGGTTGTAGTCCTTGCCTTCACGCGCGGGAGCCGGACTGGCGCTCGCAGTTTCCGATTTATTCGACGGGCCGGCCATCTTTTCGCCCCTGTTGGTCGTGGTGGGCTTGCCGGCATCGCCGCCGCCCTGGACAGTGAACTCTACCAATTGAAAGGCGCCCTCGTTCTTATAGCTTTCGTGCCACGGCCGCGACGGGAAAACGCGCAGCGTGTGCTTCCCGGCCGAAACATTGCGCAATTCGAATGGCTGTCCGAGTTCGTAGTATGCCTCGTAGGGCTGGTTGTCGAGGATCACGTGAATGTGATTGCCTTTTTGGGTGGCCGGATCTTTGTGCGGCATATAGCCTTTGAGATCGCCGCTCAATTCCAGCTTAACCGGAACGGTCGCGCCGCTGATCGTCGCATTGTTGGCCGGCGAAACGACCCGCAGCGCCGGCTTTGCCTGATCCTGCTCGCCGCGGTCTTTCATTGCCTGCTCGATGATGGCGGGGCGCGGCGCCTGCGTTAGCTTCTGCTCACCGGGCGGCGTGGCGTTTGAAGTTGCCGTGGTGTTCGCGTTGGGCGCAGCGGACTGACAAGCGATCACAGACATCAAGAGCAGCCCTGCGAATGGCCACCCGAAACGGATCGACATTTTCCAGGCTCCTCCAGCTCAGTCGATAACGGACGTGGAATTGGCCGCGGCATTATCGCAAAAAAATAGCAGGGCCGTAAGCCCTGCCAGAGCTGTTGAAGTATCGAAACCAATGGGAATCAAGGCGCCGTCGCTGTCCGATGAGCCGCGACTTTGCCGGCGCCCGGCAAAAACTTTACGCCGCGACTGGTTGGGCCTTCCGCTGCTGCAATCGCCGTTCGACGATGTTCCATTCGATATTCGTAAAGAATGCCTCGATATACTTCGGCCGATCGGCGGGCTTGTAATCGAGAATGAACGCATGCTCCCAGACATCCATTACCAGCACCGGAGTGAAGCCGGCGACATTTCCCGTCTCATGAAGGGTGATCCAATGATTCGACAACGCGCCGTTCATTGGATTTTGATAACAGATGGCCCAGCCTACGCCGCGCATTTTTCCAATGCCTACGAACTCGGCCTTCCACGTGTCATAGCTGCCGAAGCTTTGCTCCGCTGCCTTTCTGAACGCAGAGGCGCCGGCCGGGTCGCCTGTGCCGCCACCGGTTTTCAGGTTATCGAAATAGTATTCGTGCAACACCATGCCGTTATATTCAAAACCCAACCGGCGATTAAGTTCCGAGTATTCGGCAAATTCATCCTGGTCCACTTTCCCGTCCTTCAGAAATTCTGAAATTTTCTCGTTGAGTTTGTTTGTCTCTTTCACATAGCCTTCATACAGTTTGAAATGCATTTCCAGCGTCTCGTCTGAAATGCCCTGCAAGTTGCTAAGATTAAACTGTCGCGGTTTGTAAACATCGATTGCCATTTGAAATCCTCCCCAGAGTGCGTATTAACGTGCGCGAGTGACAAAGTCCGCTTCCGCCGCGTGCGCGGTCCAAACCAAGCGGACAGCTTACTCCGCTGCTGCGCGTGTTGGCCGACCCTGTCTCGCTCCTGATGATTAGTGATTGTCTCGCTAAAGTGTGACGAAGCGATGGAAATGCCGAACCAATCCTGTTGCGAAAAACCAGAGCGGCACAGACTTCAATCCGGGGGCTTAAGACCCGCAGCTGAAGCCTGTGCCGCTCTCGAAACGCCTTCACAGACTATTTGTCTGTGCGCTTAACGTCCGCCAAAAATCAGCCAATCGCCGTGCGAAGTGCCCATGAATAGCAGCATCGGGAGCGACAGCCAGGCGTTTGTACGTGAAGCGATGAACGCTTGCCGTGCGAGGGCCGGCGCCTGTTCCGGAGGCACCGCCGGTCCACCCTGCATGGCGAACAGCGAGCGTTTGTTATTGGGCCAGATGATGCCCCAAACATTCAGCAGCATGATCAGGCCGAAGGCGCCGCCCACGCCAATCGACAGCGTCTTGTTGCTGGCAAAGTGCTGTCCGTTAACGGTGAGGCTGCCGTCGAGCCACTTAATAATCACAAACCCCATGGCCGCGAACAGAATCGCCGCGACCACTGCGAACACGCGGCCATCTTTAATCAAAGCCGCAACCTTCTTGATGATCAGAAACTCGATGAGGAACGTAATAATCGGGATGAAGAACCAGACAATCAGAACGATGCGGCCGCTGACATTGGCGCCGGTGGCGTTAGCCAGGCCGACATCCGGCCGCAAGATGTACATCGCGTAATAACCAAAACCCGCGAGCACGGTGACCAGCGCGCCCCAACGAAAATACCAGAGCGCCGGCAACAGCAAATCCGGATTGACCTTCTTCTTGGTGTCGGCGTCAAGCTTCTTCTGTAGCGGCACATTCACCAGGTTGAAAAAGTAAAGCAAACCGATCCAGGTGATGCCGGCGACAAAATGCAGCCAGCGCAAAATGATGTGAGAAATCTCCGCGCCGCTCGGCGCCTTGAAAACACTCTGGAGCATTCCCAGCGCCAGACCGACATGATGCGTCGATTCGATAAGCATAGTTTCCTCCCAAAATCGATCAGCAGTTCGACACCGCCTACACTGACTTTCGAGTACGACAATTCGTTGTAGAGCTAATTGAATTGCGGCAAATTCGGGCGAAGATTACACCGAGAGTGGTTGACGGCGCAACATCGCGATCAAGCGGTTGACGCTCGCCGCTGCGCAATTGTCGCGAAGATCACGATTAAGGCAATGACGGTCGTGACCAACGCCGAAAGCAAACAGTACTGACAGAAGTGATGGATGACGTAAGCCTGCAGATATAGCAGCCACAACGTCATGACGAACATAATGGCGACGAGCAGCTGAAGCAATGGTCTGGCAAAGGCATATCCAAACACGATCAAAACTGCGAGGCTAAAGACTGAGAAATATGCGGCCGCCCCAACGACCGCCAGCGGGATGCCGGCTATGTGCGCGTACTTGCTTCCCAACACTTCAGCGCAGCCAGTGATTATGGTGCAGCGCAAATTCTGCCCGGTCAGGTCCTGGACAGTCAGATAGATCGCGTCGGCAAGTCCGACGAGCGACAGGACCGCCACCAGCGCATACGGCCAAATCGAATTCCGATTTGCGGGTCGATGATCAGGCATTATGTTGTCGATAGCCACCCGGACAATCTACAACAAAACGATGGAGTCGTCTTTCCGGCGCGGGACAGAAACAGGCGGCGGTTCAGGCTCTTCGGGTAATTCAGGCGCTTGCGGCTGGCTGCTGTACTCAACTTCAGTTCGCCGATGGGGACAGAAATCACAGTAATAACCGGCGCTGTCTTTTCGATCCTGACAGTCATTGCACTCCAGAGCCTGCCCCACCTTCATCAAGGTGTCTAACAACGGCACGAGCCGGCGCCCGCGCTCGGTTAATTCATATTCCACCCGGCGCGGCAAGCCGCCGTAATTGTTGCGCAAAACCAGATCGTCATCTTCCATCTCGCGCAGGCGGGCCATTAGCGTACGGCTGCTAATCGGATGCAGGTCTTCGAGCAATTCAGTCGTGCGCTTTGGACCCGCAAACAGGTCCCGCACCACCAGCATGGTCCACTTATCGCCGATCACTTGCAGCGCGCCGGCAATGGGACAGCCATCGATTTTGCGTCGTCGCACAATTACTCCTGCGCACAAAAATACGCGTAGTCGAATTTTCTGACAACTAGGTTTATTGTTGGTAATCGGTGCGGATGAAGATTTGTAAAAGGGTCGCCCAAAAATAGTCGCCCAAAATACAAGCAACCCGAAGGGTGGGACTTCGGGTTGCTGCCTGGTGAGCTGACAGGAACTTCTGCTGGTATGGACGCTGCCAGCTTCACCTTGTCGGCGTGGGGATAAGAATTTTCAAAAAACCGGCGCTGAGGTTAGGTCGCCGAAAAAAGCCCCCCTGGTTCGAAGTTCTTTTCTCGCGGTTTACTAGTGCGATTAGCGTGCCGCACACAAATGCTCTAACGATTAGCTGCAGAATGTGCCAGATACCCCACGTTTATTCATGAATCCCGGCTCTTGTTTCTCCGCCTCGGAAAATCACGGCTGGCTTTTTCCTATCAGAAATGATAGTAAGGCTATCACTTGCGATAGCGCGCGGCTGGTTCGGCGGCGCCTTGGCTGACAACCATGAACCCCAGACTGGTGGCAATCAACGGAACCCTGAAAGGAGTGACCTTTCCGCTCCCCTTAGAGGAGACAACCATTGGGCGTGAGTCCGCGAGTGTAGTTTGGCTGAATCATGCTTCCGTCTCGCGGCGCCACTGCGTGATTCGCTGTGATAACGGCAATTTCAAACTGTTTGACCTCGACAGCTACAACGGCACCTTCGTTAATGGAATTCCGGTCAAAGAGCAAATGCTGGCCCACGCCGATCAGGTCAGGATTGGCAAAATTGAACTTCTCTTCCTCCTTGAAGAAGGAGATGAGACGACCTCCGGCCACTTGATCAAGTGGGACGATTTCAACCCGCTCACCGAATCAGCCAAACAGCTGCGCCCGGAAGCGCTGCTGAATAAGACCGAGCAAGCGGTCGTGGCCAGGCCCGAGCATGAACGGATGGCGCGCGATCTCGGCGTGGTGCTGAGGATCGCGCAGCGCATAAATCGTCTGCGTCACACACAGGAACTGGTCCGAGAGATTCTCGACGCCATCTTCGAAGTCATCCCCGCCGATCGGGGCGCGGTCGTATTGGGACGCGGCGCGAAAGATTTTTCGTCCGTTTACGGCAAGCATCGTGAGGAACAAAGCTATCCTGTGCACATCAGCCGCACCGTCGTCGAACATGTCATGCGCGAACGCGTCGCGGTTCTTACCAACGACATCAAGACCAGCGAGACTTTGAAGTCCGCCGAGAGTTTAGTCACCGCTCAGATTACCTCTTTGATGTGCGTTCCTTTGATCGTAGTCGAGAAACTGCTCGGCGCGATTTATCTCGATACCAGCGACCCGGTGGTCCTGTTTGATGAAGCGCATTTGCAGTTGTTGGCGGGCATCGCGGGCATGGCAGCGGTGTCCCTGGAAAACGCCCGGCAAGTCGAATGGCTGGAAGACGAGAACAGCCGCCTACGATCGACGCTGGCAATTGAACACAACATGATCGGCGAGAGCGCTCCCTCCCAGGAGGTTTATCGCTTTATTCAACGCGTCGCTCCGGCCCGAGCCGCAGTGCTGATTTTCGGTGAAAGCGGCACGGGCAAGGAATTAGCCGCCCATGCGATTCACACCAACAGCCCGCGCGCGGCGCAACCGTTTGTACCGATTAATTGTGCCGCCCTGCCTGAGACCCTGTTGGAAAGCGAGTTGTTCGGTCACGAACGGGGCGCCTTCACCGGCGCTGTCGGGCGCAAACAAGGCAAGCTGGAAGTCGCACAGGGGGGCAGTGTTTTTCTTGATGAAATCGGCGAGTTACCGTTGACCATGCAAGCGCGGCTGCTGCGCTTCCTCCAGGATCACAAAGTGGAACGACTCGGGGGCACGCGCTCGATAGATCTCGACGTCCGCATTATCGCCGCGACCAATCGAGATCTGGAGGAGATGATCAAGGCCGGGACGTTCCGCGACGATCTTTATCACCGTCTGAATGTAGTGAAGCTGGTTATGCCGCCGCTACGCGAACGTAAGGAAGATATCTCGCTCCTGGCGAGCTACTTCACCGCTAAGTACGCGAAAGAGTGCAAACGGTCGGTCAACGGCATCAGTCCCGAAGCCCGCTCCGTGCTGCAGAGTTACAGTTGGCCCGGGAACATTCGCGAGCTGGAAAATACGATCGAGCGCGCGGTGGTCCTGGGTTCGGCCGACATTATCGGGGTTGAGGATTTGCCCCGGCGCATGTTGGACAGCGACAGCAGCCAGTTGCCCGCAACTTATGATGAGGCGGTCAAAGATGCAAAGCGCCACATCGTCCTGAACGCGCTGGCGCAGGCCAGGGGAAATTACACTGAAGCGGCCAGGACGCTGGGCATTCACCCCAACAATCTGCATCGAATCATTCGCACGCTCGATCTCAAAGCCGCAACGGTCAAGTAGCCCGTCTGCAGCGAAGCCGCCAGGAAGCCGGGAACTCCGCAATCAAGCCTCAAGCGCGCATGTTGATATTATAAGTTTTGATTTTTGAGTTAAGGGTGGTTGGGTTCATCCCGAGCAATCGGGCCGCGCGTGATTGGTGTCCCCCGGTCTGATCGAGGGCACGCCTGATTAGATCGATTTCAAACCGTCGCACCTCGTCGTAGAAATTAATTCCACGACTCACATCAATCGCGGATCCGGCGCCTGCTCCTTCGCGCAACACGGCCCGGGCCGCTTGCGGATCAGCAATTTCCGGACGCAAACATTCGCGGCTAACTTCATCGCCAGGCGCGATCACCACGGCCCGTTCGATGGCATTCTCCAACTCGCGGACGTTGCCGGGCCACGAATAATTCTCCAGCAAAGACAGCACCTCAGGCGCAATATGTTCCGAGACCTGTCGGGCATTCTCGGCGTTATATTTCCTGATAAAGTGCTGGGCCAGAGGCAGCACGTCCTGACGGCGATCGCGCAAGGGCGGCAATTCGATTGGCACCACCGAAAGCCGATAGTACAAATCCTCGCGAAACATGCCCTGGCGAACTGCTTCCCTGAGATCGATGTTGGTGGCGGCGATGATGCGAACGTCGACGCGGCGGGGACTGGTATCGCCGAGCGGCGTGAATTCGCGCTCCTGAATGACTCGCAGCAGACGCACCTGGGTCTCTGGCGGGATATCGCCGATTTCATCGAGAAAGATTGATCCGCCGTCGGCCACTTCGAACAAGCCCTTCTTGGCGGCCACGGCGCCGGTAAAGGCGCCGCGAGTGTGGCCAAAGAGTTCCGATTCAAGCAGTTCGGTGGGAATGTTCGAACTATTAACCGTCACAAACGGTTTGGCGGCACGCGGGCTGGCTTCGTGAGTCGCCTTGGCAATCAGTTCTTTTCCGGTGCCGCTCTCGCCGGTAATCAAGATAGTCGAACGCGCGGCGGCCACCTGTTCCACCAAACGGAAGACTTCCTGCATCACCTCTGAGCGGCCGATGATGGCGCCGCGATCGACTTCGCGGCTCATGGCTTGGCGCAGTGAGCGGCGTTCTTCTTCCTTGCGCCGGCGCTTGACGCCTGCGGCGACCGTGGCCGTAATGTGTTCGTTTTGGAAAGGCTTGCGAATGCAGTTGGCGGCGCCTTTCTCCCAAGCCGCGATGGCCGTGTCGAAAGTCGCGTAGGCCGTGATCATCACGATCACCGCATCCGGATCGAGCTTCAAGAATTCTTCGAGCGCGCGCAACCCGCCGATACCCGGCATCGAGACATCGAGCAACACCACGTCGTAGGCGCGCTTGGTATAGGCATCGAGTCCTTCTTCACCTGTCTTTGCGAGATCGACACGATAACCCTCAGCCGAGAGCAGCGTCTCGAGGACGTCGCGCATTATTTCTTCGTCATCAACGACGAGTACGGATCCTTTTCTAGCCATAACTAGGTGGTCCAGACTTCAGGCTGCAGCCAGGAGTTGAGTTCGTATTTTTTGCAGACCAGACAGATTAGCATTCATGTAAGCGAGCAATCCAACCCGGATGGAAACGGTGTCCCTAAAGCGCGGCGGCTTGCAAGCGCGTGCGAGGATCGCAGGTGGGCAGGGTGATGCGAAACGTGGTGCCCAGTCCGGGAGTGCTGTTGACGCTGATGTGACCTGAATGTTCCTGCACAATGCCGTAGGTGACGGCCAGGCCGAGCCCGGTGCCGCGGCCTACGCCCTTCGTCGTGAAGAACGGATCGTAAATCTTGGCGACATCTTCCGGATTAATACCGATGCCGTTGTCGCCGACTTCGACAGTCAGCGAATCCTCTTCGCCGTTGTGCGTCGCCAACACGATGCGGCCGTTACCATTCGCGATCGAGTCGCGCGCATTCAGGATCAGGTTGGTAAAGACCTGCTGCAGCTTCACCGAATTACCATGCACGGTCGGCAGTCGGTCATCGTATTCGCGCACGATCTCGATCTGGCTGCGGCGAAGTTGAGGCTCCAGCAATTGCAGCGTGTCGTCGAGCACCCGATGAATGTCGAGCGCGCTGAATTCAGCCGCATTGCCGGTCCGCGAGAAATTCAAAAGGTTATTAACGATGTCGGTGGCGCGATCTGCCTGGCGCCGCACCTTCTCGAGCAGGGCATGTTTCGGATCATTTTGCGGCAGCATGTTCAGCAGCATTTGGGTATACGAGGAAACGCCGGTCAACGGCGTATTCACCTCGTGCGCCACGCCGGCGGCCAGCAAGCCAATCGACGAAAGCTTTTCCCGCTGCTGCAGTTGATCTTCGAGCCGCAGCCGTTCCGTCACATCCTCGAACACCACCAGGGCGCCGGTTTGCTCCTGTGAATCAGCCCACAAAGGCGCGATGGCGACGTTCAGCACCAGTGCGTGGCCGCCGCGCGTCGCGGTATGCAGTTTGTAAATGTTCCGGGTTTGAATTAACCGCCATCCGGGTTCGCCTAAAACCTGGCGCAGGGTGTCGGCGAAATCTTCGGCAAACAATTCCTCGACCTTGTTGCCGACGACCTCTTCGCGATCGGCCGCGACAATTTCTTCCAGCGCCGAGTTCAATCGAGTAATGCGGCCCTCGAGATCTACAGCCATCAATCCCACATTGATCGACTCGACAATTGATTCGTTGAACTCCTTCAGCAACTCGAGCTCGGCGGCGCGTTGTTGTTGCTCCTGATAGAGAACGCTGTTCTCAATGGCCACCGCGATATAGCCCGACACGGTCCGCAGAATCTCGACGTCTTCCGAAGACAAGAGCGCGCCGTCAGCCGAACGGCCGAGCCCAATCACGGCCACCATGCGGCCGCGCACCACGCACGGCACGTAATAATGCAAAACGCGCCGCACATATCCATCGCCTTCGGGGGCAGAGTCGAGATCGTCGGCGCGCACGACGCCAGTCTCAGCGGAACGCGTGCGAATCATCTCGCGAAAATCTACCGGGACGCTGATGGGCGCAGAGAAGCCGGCGGTGCGGGCGACGTTATAACCACCGGTCGCATCCGGGTCTTCAATGAAGATGGCGAGCCGCTCGACGTTCATGACTTCCTGCAAACGCGTGGTCAGCGAATCAAGCAAAGGTCCAAGCGCGGTGGTGGCGGAAATAGTGCGACCGAAATCCAGCAGGCTGTGACGCAAGTCGTAGCGCCGGCCATAGAACAGGCGATCAACTCGCTGTTGCAGAAAATTCTTGACTGGCGCCGCGATCATTACGATGCAAGCCATCGCCGTGACCGACAGGATTAAGCGCAGAGTGATTTCGCCGGTCGTCACCTGACCGCTCAACGCATACAAGCCGGCGAAGTAAACGATGAAGCCAATCGCCAGAGCGATTGCCAAAGTGGTCAGCGCATAGACCGCCACCCGCCGCACGACCAGTTCGACGTCCATCAATCGGTAACGAACAACTGAATAACCGAGTGACAGCGGAATCAGCATGAGCGGCAGAAGGGCCACGTCGGTGAGCGGCCCCTCCGTCTCTCCGAAGATATAGCCAAGCGCATATAAGGCGGTGAACGGGGCCACGGCCAGGACAGTCCCCCACACAACCCATTTCAGTTGTTGCCGGGCCACCGTACTCTTGCTGACCACAAAGCGGCGCACCAGCAGCACCGAGCTCGCCAGCAGCGCGACGACAAATTGAATAAACGAGGCTTTGTAAAACCAGGCGACAAAGGCCGGCGAGTACTCCAGAAATCGATCCGGTATTACTGTGTTCAAGTAGTCGCGCAGGAAAATGACCGCCGCAATTCCCACCAGCACGAAGGCCGGCGCATACAGGAAGCCAGTGCGCCAGCGTCGAACTTCGAACAACCGGTAGCGCACGGGATAGATCGCGCTAAAGTGCAACAGCAGCGGCGCGAACAAAATGAAAGCGGCGCTGTCAAGAAAAGCGACTGCCAGATCGAGATCCCGGTATGTTCCAACCGCCGCGTAGAAGTGGAAAACAAAAGCGGTGATGCAAAGTCCGGCGAAGTGCAAAACGAAAGGAGCGCGTCCGCCCTGACGGAAGATGACAAACAGGGCGATGAAAAGGTAGACCAGCCCGATCAAATTCACATACAGGGCCCGCGCCGTGATGCTATTGACCGCAGCCAGATTGTCGAGGTCCGCGTAATAGAAGCGCGTCTCAGGAGGAAATGACGGACGCTCGATCAAGTAATGGATCTGCCCGCCGACTCGCGCCTGATCCAGATACATCTGGACTTTCTCGGTTCCGGAAACCTGATCACACCTGACTCCCCGAGTAACGTCTTCGCATTTTTGCTCCGTCATGCTGATAGCCAGCAGACGGTCGCCCGGATTCATGCGGGCCCGCGCGGCAGCAGAACCCGGCGCAATGGATTTTGCCGTTACTCCCTGCGAGCTATCGACCCAGGTAACGCCGTCAGTCGGCGGGCCCTGAGTGTGGGCACGTTGCCAGAAATTGATAACGCCGGCAACAAATAATAGCCCTGCCGTCGCCAGCAGAAACCATGTTTTCGTTGTCAGTATTGAACCCTTCATCGGGCTAATTTATGCCTTGCCAGCATTATCACGGTTTTGAGCACACACACGATCGAATAACTTCAGGCAACCGATGTTCCAATTGGCCCAGCTGAAAACGAACGGTTTACCGGCGCGGCATCCCGACTTTGTCGCCGTTTCCTGCAGCGGCGAATTTAATCGAAAGCGGCCGACGTTCATCTTTTCGTACTCGTCCGAGATTTTGGAAAAAGCGGCAGCAAACTGCGACAGTGAGGCTTAGGGAGTCTGCCGCGTTCCAGCGCTAGAACCGAACCAGAATTCCGCCGCGAACCGAACGGCCAGCCGAGCCGACTTCCAGAAGCGTATCGGCGTTCATGGTCCGGGTTTGAAAATCAAAAAGGTTGCGCGCGTCGATGACTGCCTGGGCCCTCAGCGGCAAACCAAAGGTCGGCAGGTCCTGGGTTACCTGCACGCTCAAAGACGGATCGTAGACGGCGAGCCGGCCCGCAAACGGATCGATCGCGAACACCGTAGCTTCAGGTGAAAAGCGAAATACGGTTTGCACGTGAGTGCCCTTGGCCCAGTCACCCGCGAATTGCACTGCGGCGGTATGGAAGAAACCGTTGCTGAACAAGTCGGACGGATCGTTTACTCCGGCAACCGCAAGTTTTTGTCCTCGCCCGAAGGAATAACCTGCCGAGGCGCTCCACACATGATTGAGCCGGCGCGTGTACACCAGGCGCATTCCGCGCGCGGAACCATTCTGATTGGCGACATTCAATATCGGCAGCGAGGCGTCTCCGCTAAAGGCCGACAACGGCATCGCCATCAAACCGACTCCGCGGCCGTTGGTCATATCAAGAAACGCGGCGGCATCGAGATTAGAATGATTGTCGATTACGCGCTGCACTCCGAATTCGAGGCGACGGCTCTCGCCCATCACGGCGCGTCCGCCAACAAAGGCGACCGGCTGTGAATCCGGCCGGCGGAAGAAGACGTCCATATCTTCAAATGAAGCGGTGCTTTGAATCGACGTTTCGTCGCCGCCCGGCGCATACGAAGCGCGCACGCGAGTGCGCGCATTGGCGTCAAACTGTAATCCTAACCGCGGACTGATCGCTGAGTCTCCGCCCGCGTTGGTAAAGCGGGAGTAATCCAATCCCATCACCACCACGACACCATCGCGCACCAACCATTCATCGACGGCGCGGACTGACATCTGCCCCAGGGAGTGCCGGCCGCTCGTCTTATCGTCCGCGGCAAACACGCGCGCGCCGCCGCCGTTCAGATCCAGGCGATGGCGATCGTTAAGTCGCACGCGCGCCGTCGTCTCAAACCGCTGCGGCGCCGCGACCCCAATTCCCGTCTGGCCGGCGAAAATCAGATCAATGGTTTCTGAGGCCGGCAAAGCGATGGCAAAGTTGACGCCTTCATAACCGGGAGTCAGTGGATTAGATGAACTGGCGAAATATTGTTCGGCTACTCCCTGCAGGCGGACTCGACTGCGCTCGTCTGTGGTCGGAGCGTTTTGTTGGGCTTCGGTGTCATCAGCGGACGCCTCAACCGCGGCTACCGTTGCGTCCTGTCCGGGGTTTTCCTGGAAGATTGATTTTCGGTTTTGGTTCGAACGCAGCGTCCACTTCACGTTGTCTCTGTCAGAGCGTTGATTGACGAGTGTTCGCGGCGAATTAGCCGGCTCAAGATTGAACCGATAGGCAATTTCCGCGGAAGGGTTCACCTGAACTGATTCAAAAAGGACTTCACTGAAACCTGAAGCGATGGCTTTGAGAGAATACTTACCCGCGGGAATCTTCGCGGTAAAGGTACCGTCGGCGGCGGTGTAGGTCTGCTTGACGACTTGCTTTGCGCCTTCACGAATCAACTGCACCAGAGCCCCGGCGAGCGGAGCGCCCTTATTGTCGCGCACCGAACCGGTAATCGTCGCCAGCCCGCGCGTCCCTTTGGGAGGAACCGCACTGACTGCCGACGCCGTGGCGATAACAATCGCCAGCGCGCAAAGTCTTGAAAGAATTTTCATCACGGCCGGACCTCCTGTCGAACCTCGCCGATGGTTCGCGCGGCTGGAGTAAAGCAAATCCGCTTGTCTGTTATGCCTTCGATTCCTAATGTGCTTCTTTCAGATGCCTCGGGGCAGAAATTGTCGTGTCCATCTCGACTTACCTACCCGGGGCGAAGGGAGACCGTCACCCGTTTGAATGTGGTAATTCTCAGGCACGCTCTTCGCGAATGTCAAGCAAACACACGGGTCCGGGCGCTAAATTTTGTCGGCTGTCGGGCGCATGTTACGATGGCACCCTGCCCCGCGATTACCAGATTTTCTGATATCCATGATCGATAAAGTACAAATAACCCGTCTCCCGAATGGTCTGGCAATTCTGTCCGAGCCCATGCCGGAATTGCGTTCGGTGAGCCTGGGAATCTGGTTGCGACGCGGCTCGCGGCATGAAACACCGAGCCAAAACGGCATCTCCCATTTCATCGAGCACGCCCTGTTCAAAGGAACCCGGCGCCGTTCAGCGCACGATATCGCCATGGAATCGGACCGGCTCGGCGGCCATTTCGACGCCTATACTTCGCATGAAATGACGGGATTTGCCGCGAAAGTGGTCGATACCGAGATGCCGCGCGCCTTCGACCTGCTGGCTGATCTGGTGAGCAATCCGCGGTTTGACCCGAACGATCTGTTGAAAGAGCAGAAGGTGATCATCGAAGAGATGAAGATGATCGAGGACACTCCCGACGAACTGCTCGCGGAACTGTTTCACGCCGCTTATTTTCCGGATCATTCCCTCGGCCGTCCGATTGAGGGCACCGAAGAGACGGTGTCGTCCTTCGATCGATCGATTACCGAAGAATTCCACGGGCGCACATTTGTGCCGCGCAATCTGGTCATCGCAGCTGCGGGCAACGTGGTTCACGACGAACTGGTCAAGCTGGCCGGCCGCACCTTTGGCGGCGAAAACGGTCTGGCGGCGGTTGACGGGAATTCACCGCGACCGGACGTGGCGGCGCCGATTCTAATCGAGCGCAAGGGGGAACTGGAGCAGGCGCATCTGATTATCGCCGCGCCCTGGCCGTCCGCGACTGCCGAGAACCGCTATGCCGCCAGCATGTTGGGAACCATCGTCGGGGGCGGAACCTCGAGCCGGCTTTGGCAATCGATCCGTGAGGAACGAGGTCTTGCCTATTCGATCGGGGCCGGGGGCAACACCTTCCGAGACATCGGCATGTTCACCATCTATGCCGGCACTTCGCCCGCGCAGATGGACGAGGTTTTTGATTTGGCTCTGAACGAACTGCGGCGAGTGGTGCGCGAACCGGTCACCGAAGATGAATTGAACCTCGCCAAACAACAAGCCACCTCGTCTGTCTTGTTGAGTCTGGAATCATCCAGCACGCGCGTCGGCGCTTTAGCCAGACAGGAAATCGTTCACGGTCGCAGAATTTCTCCCGATGAGATTATTAGGTCGATTAACAACGTGACTCGCGAAGATGCGCAAAGGGTAGCGCAGGCCTGCTTTACTACCGGCGCCATCTCCGTCGGGGCGCTGGGAAACCTTAACGGATTTGCCGTCGATCGTTCGCGTTTGGAAATCTGATCATTTTGATATTTTGTGATTTGATATTTGTGATTTGTCATTTAATCTGATCGCGCCGCGGCGCAGACGAACATGACTCGCAAATCTCAAATATCAAATTACGTTCGCGAACCTGTCCCGTATTCAATCCATGAAACTTTCGGTCCTCGGTAGCGGTTCAACCGGCAATGCGGTTTTGTTGGTGGCCAACGGTACGCGCGTGCTGGTCGACGCCGGCATGAGCGCCCGCGAAATTGTGCGCCGCATGGCCTTGCTGGGCGAAGACGCCAATGCGCTGGACGGAATTCTGATTACCCATGAACACGGTGATCATTGCGGCGGGCTGCGCGTGCTCATCAGGGACATCGACTGCCCCGTGTTCATTTCGCCGAAGACGCGCGACGCCTACATCATGGAGCGGGGCAACGTAGCCAACGACGAGCCACGCAAGCGGGCGGAGGCGTTGCGCGACAAAACCGTGGAAATCGATTCAGGCCGCGACTTCCAGATCGGCAAGATCGAGTTTCATCCATTCACCGTGCCCCACGACGCCGTAGACAATTTTGGGTTTACGGCCACTCACGACGACGTCAAGGTCGCCACCCTGCTCGATTTTGGTCACGTTACGACTTTGATTACCCAACGCCTGCGCGGCTGCGCGGCGATTGTGATCGAATCGAATCACAGCCGCGACATGCTCAAGACGGTCGAGCATTACCCGTGGGAATTAAAGCAGCGGATCCTTTCGCGACTGGGTCATCTGTCTAACGAAGACGTGGCGGAATGGCTCGTCGACGGCTTTGATGGGCAGGCCCGGCATCTGGTGCTGGCGCACTTGTCCCAACGAGCCAACAATCCTTATCTGGCCAAGATCACGGCGGAGACCGCTTTGCGCGAGCGTGCGCCGCTGTTTCCCGTAACCACTGAAGTCACTCTCTCTTTTCCTAAAGAACCAACGCCGTGGATTGAGGTCTAGCGCCGGCGCCGTCAAAAAGATCACCGGGAAGCGTTTTCAATTTTTATCTGTCATTTGTCATCGGCCATTTGTCATCTGGCCATTGAATGGGATCCTCGAAGAATTGGGGTGCCTTTTTTGAATGGCAAATGGCAAATAAAGACTATCAGACCCAACTACCTGGTTGGCCGGCGTAGCATCCTACTCTGCTGAGACGATCAGCCCTTCGCGCGACACCTTCCAATTCAAAACCTCTGCGCCGGCTTCAGCGGCCAAGGCTCGTTCGACATCCTGCTTGCGCCCCTCAGCGCAAAGGAAAGCGATACAGCCGCCGCCACCGGCGCCGCAGACCTTCGCCGCTTCGGCGCCATTCGCCAGAGCTTTCTCAACGATGGCTTCCATCTGCGGGGTGGTGATGTTGGGCGCCAGCCGCTTTCGGTTTGGATAGGCCGCCCGCATGATCTCTTTCACCGCGTGCCAATCATCCGCCAACAAGGCGTCGCGCATTCCCTCAGCCGCGTCGCGAATGCGTTCGAAGATTTCAAACAGGTCGCGGTCTCCGTCGATGTGACGCTTGAAAACCTCCCAGTTGTTGATGCCCGACAACCTGGGCTCGCCGGTGTAGCAGACGACAAACCGTCGATCGATTTCATCGGTATCAATATCCAGATGCTCGCGTTCGACTCCGTCAGCGCGCAGGTGAATGCATGAAGCCGCGCCGTATTGGGCCGGATAATAGTCCTGAATTCCCGCCGGAACTTTAATCACGGTCGTCTCTACGTTGGCGGCGATGCCGATGTAGCTGTCTTCATCGTAGCGGTCGCCGACCAGGCGGTTAAGCGCGCCAATCAAAGCGATGGCCAACGCCGAAGAGCCGGAGATGCCCGCCCCGGCCGGCGCCTCGCTGTTGGTCGTCAAATCAAAGCCAACCTGGGGCCGGAAGAAATGCACCATCTTTGACACGATTTCCAGTTCCGCGTCCGTGGCGAGTTCGTCGATTTGGTCGAGCTTTGTTTGGACAGTGACGCCGCGGTCGCGCGAGGCCAGCACGATGTGATCGTCTTCGCGAGTTTCAATCCGCACGCTGGCGCGTAACGACAGCGCGAAGTTAACTGTGGTTGCGCCGGTATGAAAAAGATAAAGAGGCCAGATATCTATGGTGCCGCCGGCAAGGTCGACGCGGGTAGGGGCCGATGATTCTATGATCATAAGTTGGTTGTGTCAGCAGCCTAACTGTTAGGGACGAGCGCTTTCGCAGGTTGTCCTCCTTAACGGCAGGGTTGCTGACACTCATTTCAAATGTATCTTCTCTTTGATGTCGTCTTTAAATTCTCTCACGCTCTCGATAGCCTTGTGTTCAATTTGTTGCAAGCGTTCCGGCTTGATGTCTTCGACGCGCCGGGAAACCCAGCGGCGCTTTACCAGGTATACGATTATCACGCCGCCAATCAGGATGCCGAGCAGGATTTTGCCGACGTGACGAAAATCGCCGATCAAACCCATCACCGCGCTACTGAAAAAGTATCCCACCCCGCTCAAGAGACAGACCCAGACAAAACAGCTGCCGAGCGAGAGCGGCACGAACCGTAGATAGGGCATGCGGGTGATCCCATAGAAAGTACACGCCGCCCAACGCAATCCGTAAACATATTTCGAGATGAATATTGACAGGGTGCCAAAACGATTGGTCAGGCGTTCCAGACGAGCCTGGGCGTGGCGGTAGAACCGAAAAGTCCGCACCGTCCCGCTGAAAGCCCGGCCGGCCCCGTAGGCCAGGTTGTCGCTGGCAAATCCGGCGAGGGTGCCCCACAGCACGACCTTCGGAAATCCATATCCCTTGAGCAATCCATCGTCAAAAAAACCGGTGTGGGCCAATACGCCGGCCAACAGCAGCGTGAGGTCTCCCTCCAGCATCACCAACACAAAGACCCCGTACATCCCGTACATTTCGATCAGATGCGACAGGATTTGGAGGCTGGTCATGGGTTAGTGAGCAGTGAGCGGCGAGCAGTGAGCAGACAGAATTTCGTTGGATCGCGACTAAGGGTGATTGGCAGCGCACGCAGTCAAAAACTGCTCACTGCTCACCGCTCACTCTCTTCCTCCTCCTCCTCAGGTGGGGGTTTCACTACCAGCACCGGACAGCGCGCGTGCCGCACCACTGCTTCGGCGGTTGAGCCGAAGATGATGCGGCCCAGGCCGGTACGGCCGTGGGACGAAATGACGATCAGATCGACCTGGTGTTCATCGGCCACGCGCACGATCTCGGCCGCCGCATCGCCGTGGCCAATCACCTCTTCGACTTTCAAGCCGCGCAATTCTTCACAACTCATCACGTCCGGCAATTCGCGTTCAGCCGAGTCTTCCAGCTGCTCGCTCATTTCGGCAATCGGCATTGCTTCGGCCATTCCCGTATAACCGACGGCCGGCACAATCGGTTCGACCACGTTCACGCAGATCACCGTCGCGTTCGTAGCCCGCGCGATGGTTGCGGCGTACGGCAACGCGTAATTCGCGCAGCCGCTAAAGTCGGTCGGCAACAGAATCCGGCGCAATTCCAAACCAGCCGGACCAGTCCCTTGAGCAGAGTTCGTCATGTTTGTGCGGGGCATTCTACACGCAGACGCGTCTGTTTGACAGCCCTTTGACCGTCGCATAATATGGCGACGAAATTCCTGCCCGCAACCTGGACCTCGTGCAAAGGGTCTCATGAATGCCAGAAAATTCTCAGCAAAATTTTGCCGGAATCGAAGTCGCGCTTAAAAGCCTGCGCGGAGTTTTGCTCTCTGCCGATGGACGCGTCCTCGATACCCGCGAGTCAAGTTACGAACCTGACGACCTGATTAAAACCATTGTCGCGATTACGGAACACTTCAAACAATCCGCTGATATTGCCTCAGTTGGTTTAGCTATTCCCGGCCTGGTCAACCGCGAAACCGATCGCGTCCTGGTCTCCACCGGGCTGCCGTTCACGGCGCGCGATCACATCCATTCCGATTTGACGGCCGCGACGGGTTTGCCCTTCGAATTCGAAAATGATGCAAATGCGGCCGCCTATGGCGAATATAAAGCCGGGGCGGGACGTGGAGCCCGCGACATCTTTTATATCGGAATCGGCGACGCGATCGGCGGGGCAATTATTCTCGACGGAAAATTGTGGACCGGCACGTCCGGCTGCGCGGGCGAAATCGGCCACATCACGATCGACACCGAAGGCGCGGAGTGCGTCTGCGGCAATTGGGGCTGTCTCGAAACCATCGCTTCAGGTCCCAACATCGTGCGCCGGGCGCGCGAACGGCTGAATCGCGACAACACTTCATCGCTGTCTCGGCTCGCGATGCAGGACAGTTTCACGGCGGCCGACCTGGCGCTGGAAGCAAACAACGGAGACGATTTTTCGGTGATGATGCTGGAACGCACCGGCCGATCGATCGGCATCGCCGTAGCCAGCATGATTAATCTCCTGAGCATGGAACGAATCATCCTCGGCGGCGCAGTCATGGAAGCCGGTGATTTGCTGTTGAAGCCGATTACTAACGAAGCCCGCAAGCGTTCATTCCAGGAATGTTTTGACGCGACTACGATTGTGGCCGGCGAACTAGGCGCCGATGGAGTGGCGATGGGCGCCGCCATGCTCGCGCGCGATGCCTCCATCGTTTCACGATAATCAGCAATTAACTCTTACTATGAAGAAAGCAATTCTATCCTGTCTCTTACTATCCCTGGTCTGCGTCGCCATCTCAGGTCAGCAGAAGCCTGAATCGCCGGACGCGAAATGCACGCTCAGTCTGGATCGCTCGCCCGATTTGCGTGGCCTTCGCCTCGGTATGACGCAAGCCGCAGTGCTGGCGCGTTTTCCCGGAGTGACAATTGAAAAACCGAACAAGTTCGGGCTGGCGCGGCTGCGGCTTCTAGTCGTGGACATGTCCGCCTTGACCCGGGCGGGCGCGCGCGACAAAGGCGTGCAGACCGACATGACTGCCGGAGAGGCCGACGGGAGCTCGTTTGTGCTCGACAGCGCTCGTTTCCCGGCGCTGAAAGGCGTGCGCCGAATGCAGCTCCGTTTTATCGACGGGCGTTTGTCCTATCTGGATGTTGCCTACGACGACGGCATCAAATGGGAGTCGGTCGACCAGTTTGTTGATACGATCGCGGAAGCCCTCAAGCTGCCGAAGGACTGGCAAACTCCGGAAGACTCGGATGGCGGTGATCAGGAAAAAGAGCTGCGCTGTGAAGGCTTTGTAATTTCGGCCAACACCTCGGGCGATGCAACTGACTCTCACGCCGGACCCGAACTCATTCTTCAGGATGTGGCCGCCTGGAATGCCATGTCGAAAAAGCAGAACGACTTGATCGACAAGGCCAAACGCGACGAAGAGGCAAAACGGAAAAGCTTCAAGCCTTGATTTGAACCAAGGGCATCCCGGCTCGCAGCACGGACGAGCCGGCCACGCGCCTAAGCGCTACGCACGGTCTGCGGGTGCGGATGCGCTCCTTAGTCGAGCTTCGTGGCGCGGATTTTCTTTTCCTGCTCCGCGCGAAACTCACGCAATTTCTGTTTCAATTCGGGCCGGCTATTGGCGAGAATCGCGATGGCCAGGAGCGCTGCGTTAGTCGCGCCGGCCTTGCCGATGGCCAGGGTTCCCACCGGAATTCCGCCCGGCATCTGCACCGTCGACAATAACGAGTCGAGGCCGTTGAGCGCGCTCGTCATCGGCACGCCCAGGACCGGCAGGGTCGTGTGCGCGGCCATTACTCCGGCCAGGTGCGCCGCGCCGCCCGCCGCGGCAATGATGACTTCAATCCCCCGCCCGTCGGCCTTGCCGGCAAAATCTCCGGCCAGCTTTGGCGTGCGGTGCGCCGACATGACGTGCGATTCGTGGGCCACGCCAAATTGCGCCAGCGTCTCAGACGCAGCCCGCATCGTGTCCCAATCAGACTTGCTGCCCATCAGGACAGCGACTAATGATGGTGATTTCCGAGATGGTTTTGTTTTAGCCATGAAAATGTCAGTTGCCCCTGATTGCTTCAGCGCCATCCGCAGCAGCGGATGGAACAAAGGACGCCACCGCGCGCTTTATTCCATCTGCTGACGCAGATGGCGCCGACTACTCATTCTCCCTGATCGAGCGAGTACCCGCGTTGTCCGTCAAAGTTGCACAGGTTCTCAGTCTTGATGAAATCGTAACCGGCGTCCCAGACTCTGCCGAGCAGATCGACAATCTGTTTATGGCTGATTACGTTGCCCTTGTCCTGTGACATGAAGCGGCAGCGCCATTGATCAGAGCAGAAAGTTTCGGACTGTCCGCCGGGCCAAACCTTCACGCCGCGATTGCTGACCATCACCAGTTGCATTCCGTCCGGCGCTACCTTCGACAGCGCGGCCCCCAGGTCATCGGGTGAACCCTTGAGCCAGTCGACGAACACATCCACCCCGACCAGATCTTTCTTGGTATCGGAGCGTTCCTTGACGATCGTCTCTCCGTAAATCTCTCCGGCGCTGTCATCCTGGTTGTACGTAATTGCCTTGAGCGTTTGCGGGCGTTTGCCCAGGCGCTCCACCACGGCTTGCGCGAATTCTTTGGTGCCGACCTTCTGCTTGCTGACACCCTCGTCAAAAATGTCGTAGGTGTGCACGCCGTCTTCGATCGTGCGCAGCCAGGCGTTGTGCACGCGCTCAGCCACGTTGGTTTGGCCGATATGCACCAGCATCATGATCGCACCCAGCAGCAAGCCCGAGGGATTCGCCAGATTCTGTCCCGCGCGCCGCGGCGCCGAGCCATGAATGGCCTCAAACATCGCGATGTTTTCGCCGATGTTTGCCGAGCCGGCGAGACCGACTGAGCCGGCGATCTGCGCGGCCACGTCCGACAGAATGTCTCCGTAAAGGTTCGGCATCACGATGACGTCGAAGGCTTCCGGCGTGTCGGCCATCTTGGCGGCGCCGATGTCGACGATCCAGTGCTCGTTCTCGATTTCCGGATATTCGGCGGCAATCTCGTTGAAGATTTTATGAAACAGGCCGTCGGTCACCTTCATGATGTTGTCTTTGGTGAAGCAGGTGACCTTCTTCCGATTGTGACGGCGCGCATACTCGAAGGCGTAGCGAACGATCTTTTCTGAACCCGGCCGCGAAATGATCTTCAGGCATTGCATGACCTGGTCGGTCTGGCGGTATTCGATGCCGGCGTACAGGTCTTCTTCGTTTTCGCGGACGATGACGACGTCCATTCCCGGGTGTTTAGTCTCAACGAACGGATGATAAGAAACACAGGGACGTACGTTCGCATACAGGCCGAGCGTCTTGCGCACGGTTACATTCAGACTCTTATAGCCACCGCCCTGCGGGGTCGTGATGGGCGCCTTGAGAAAAACCTTGGTGTGGCGCAATGAATCCCATGCGCTGGGCTCGATGCCGGAAGTGTTACCCGCGAGGTAAACTTTTTCGCCGATGTCGATCTTTTCTATCGCCAGCTTGGCGCCCCCTTCTTTCAGGATGTGCAGCGTCGCCTCCATAATTTCGGGGCCGATGCCGTCGCCGTGCGCGACGGTGATAGGAACGGTTGGCATGTGATTATTGCCTTTCTGTTGATTTGAGAAGTTCACGAATATAAGTCAAAACCTCCGATCGGGCAAAGATAGAAACTCGCCGAATCGTAGATCGCCGCGCTGAGCCATGCTGTGCGCCGCGTCACGTGAACCAACCGGATCAGTGCCGGCGTTAGAGCGCCGGCTTCAGCCGGGCATTTCCGCCCGGCCAAGACCCAACTGCTGTTGGTACCCTCGCGCCACCAAGCACGGGCCAGTACCATCCGCGTCAGCGGATGGACAAACGGGCCTCTTGATCCCACCCCCTGATGACGCAGTTGGTACTGACCCGTAGGCGGGAGTTACTGTCCCGTAGGCGGGAGAGACCCGCGGCAATCATCTCAAGTGTTAAGATTAATTGAGTGCATCACCAGGCCTTCGACATTCTCGAGTTTGCCAAATTGCGCGCGCTCCTCGAGCGGTACGCGCAAACCGAACCCGCGCGGGCACAAATCGAACAGCTTGAGCCCTGCGCCGGTATTGAGGAACTGCGTGAGGTCCTGAATCAAGCCGCCGAAATGATTAGCTTGCGCGGCCGCGGAACGCGGGTTTCATTTGATGGCCTGGTCGACATCGCCGAATCGATTTCTCGTCTGCGAATCGAAGGGACCGCGCTTCAACCGCTGGCTCTGCTTGACCTGGCTCGGCTTTGTGCTCGCGCCCTCGAAGCGCGGGCGGCAATCCTGGCTGAACGCGATGCCGCGCCGACGATTTCCCGGGCCGTGACGCCGCTGCCCTCGGCATTGGGCCGAGTAGCCGCGAACATCAACAAAAAGATTCTGCCAGGCGGCGAGTTGGACGACCGCGCCAGTCCGCAACTGGCCGCGATTCGGCGCGACCTGGCCAGTGCGCGTTCGCGAATTACCAGATCGCTGGAAGCGCTCATGCGGCGCGCCAGCGAAGCCATCCAGGAAGAGCTGGTAACCGTGCGCAACGATCGCTTTGTGATCCCGGTGCGTTCAGATCATCAGTCGCGCATCAAAGGCGTCGCGCATGGCTCGTCCTCATCGGGCGCAACTATCTTCATCGAACCGCTCGAAACCATCGAAGCGAACAACGAATTGCAGAACCTGCGCGAAGCCGAACAACGAGAGATTGCCGAGATTCTGTTTTCGCTGTCCGAGCAACTGCGCAGCGAGCTGCCGGCGATCGAGCTGGCGGCGGAGGCGATTACGCAACTCGACTTCATGAGCGCGAAGGCCGCCTTTGCCGAGCGTTTCGATTGTGTGGTGCCGACCATAGGCAGCGGGGTCTCGAGTGGCCCCGTCGCTACCGCTCCGGGTTCTGACCCGGACCTTGAGACGCTCGAACTAGTCGACGCGCGTCATCCGCTGCTGGAAGCGTCGCTGCGGACGACCGGCGGGGCGGTGGTTCCGGTTTCACTCAAGCTCGACACCAATCACCCGGTGATGGTCATCTCCGGCGCCAACGCGGGCGGCAAGACAGTCGTGCTGAAAACTGCCGGCCTGTTGACTCTAATGGCTCTATCAGGACTGCCGGTGCCGGCCCGGGCGGCGCGCATACCGTTCTATGCGTCGGTGCTCGCCGACATCGGAGACCATCAGTCGCTGGCGGCAAATCTCTCGACCTTCACTTCTCACGTTGGCAACATCGGCAAAATGATCGACGTCTGCAACGGAAGCGCGCCGGCCCGGCCCGCCTCGTGTCATTCATTGGTGCTGCTCGATGAAGTCGGCACCGGCACCGATCCCGAAGAAGGGTCGGCGCTCGGCGTCGCGGTGGTCGATCACTTCAAACGAGCCGGCGCACATGTAATGGCCACGACGCATTACTCGGGCTTGAAAATCTATGCCGCGAACGAGCCCGACGTCTTGAACGCCAGCGTCGAGTTTGATGAACAGACCCTGCGGCCCACCTATCGGCTGCTGATGGGTTTCGCGGGTTCATCATCCGGACTGGAAATTGCCCGGAGGTTCGGCATTCCCGGCGACCTGATTGAAGCGGCTGCCGCGCAGATAAAGCAGTCCTCGCGCGAGGCTATCGGCTACCTGCTCCGCATTAAGAATGAGGCTCACGAAGCGGAAGCTCAGCGTAAAGCCCTGGAGGAAGAACGCGCGGCGACGGCGGACAAATATGCCGAGCTCGATCGCCAGTTCGCCAGAAAAGAAAACGAGCGGCAGGCCCAGTTTGACGCTGCGCTGCGGCGCGCGATTTCGGATTTCGAACAGCAGACGCGGGAGTTGATCGAGAAGATTGAAGACCGCGCCGCCCGCGTCAAGGTGGAACGCGAGGCTGAGAAGCGCGCGACTGAATTAAGACGCCAGGCGCAGCGGGCCGCCCAGGAAATGTCGCAGGCTGCGCGATCGCAAACGGCGGCGCAGACAAAAAAACCTCAGGCCCAGGAAGGCGGCTTGCCCTCGCAACTTCGCGGCGTGCGCGTGGTCCGCGATGGCCAGGTCGTGAGCGATGCTGGGAATGAACCGGTTCCGCCGCAACCAAAATCGCAGCCACTCAAAGACGAGGTTCGCGCGCCTATTAGTACGCCCCGAGATTTCCGTGCCGGTGACCGGGTGCGGCTAATCAATCTCGGCTCAACCGGAATCATCGATCGCATCAAAGGCGACCAAGCCGAATTGCGTGTCGGGTCGCTCCACATGCGCGAGCAGCTGGCGAACCTGGAATTGATCGCAGAGGCTGACGTCTCGCGGTCCGGAGTCAGCGCCTCCCGCAGCAGCAAACGGGGCAGTAGCCCGACTGCGGGGGAGGGCTCACTTGCCAAATTGCGTCGTCAGGCCGCAACCACCGAAGTCCATTTGCATTCAAAAAATCCAGATTCCAAATTCCAGAGCGCGACTGAGCTCAATCTCATCGGCAAGACCACCGACGAAGCCACCGATTTAGTCGACAAGTTTCTCGACGAAGCTTTCTTGAATGGCCAGCGTGAAATCCGCATAATCCACGGCCACGGCACGGGCGCGCTGCGCCGGGCCGTCACCGAATTGCTCGCTGATCACCCGCACGTGGCCCGTTATATTGCAGCGCCTCAGGATCAAGGAGGCAGCGGCGCGACGATTGTGGAATTGCAGTCTTGACCCAATGCGTTTCCCGCAACCCTTCATCGAAGATCTCAAACGCCAGGCCGACATCGTCCGGGTCGTGCAGGACTATGTGCCGCTGAAAAAGGCGGGCACCAATTGGCGCGCGCCTTGTCCGTTTCATAAAGAGACCAAGCCGTCATTCAACGTCAATCCGGCCAAGGAAATGTTCTTCTGCTTCGGCTGTCACAAAGGCGGCACCGTCTTTAATTTCATCATGGAGATGGAACGGGTGACTTTTCCCGAGGCGATCAAGATCGTGGCCGAAAAGTCGGGCGTGCCTTTGCCCAAAATGATCGATGACGATCGTTTCGAAGCGCGCCGGCGGGACAGCGACCAGGTAATTGAACTGAATCAGTGGGCGCTGCAATGGTGGCAGGACCAATTGCAAAGCAAGGCGGCCGCCTCCGTCCGTCATTACCTGACGGAGCGCGGCATCACGGAAGAGACCAGCAGGGCTTTTCGCCTCGGATTTGCGCCGGACAGTTGGGACGCCCTGTCCACCCAGCTTCGCCAGAAAGGCGCGACCCAGGAAGCGCTGGAAAAGAGCGGGCTGGTGGTGAAGAAGGACGAGGGCGGATCATACGATCGGTTTCGCGGCCGCGTGATCTTTCCGGTGTTTGACGTGCAGGGCAAGCCGATTGCTTTCGGCGGGCGGACGCTTGATCCCGACGGCGATCCAAAATATCTGAACTCGCCCGAAACTCCCGCCTACACCAAGGGACGAAATCTCTACGGTCTGCATCTAACCCGGGATGAAATTCGGCGGCAGGGCTTTGCGATTCTGGTCGAGGGCTATCTCGATTTGATCGTGCCTTATCAACATGGCGTGCGCAACCTGGCGGCGAGTCTGGGAACGGCCCTGACCACCGAGCAAGTAAAGCTAATCGGCAGGTTTGCGCGCAAAGTTTTGGTGAATTATGATGGGGATCGCGCGGGCGTGGCTGCGGCAAAGCGGGCGATTGAAACGATTCTGGCAGAAGACATCGAAGTAAAGGTTCTGGTTCTCCCGGACAACACCGATCCTGACGACTTCATCCGAAAAAACGGCGTCAACGAATATAACCGGCGGCGCACTGAAGCCCAGCCCCATATACAATTTGTGATCGATCAAGCGGTACGGGATCGGAATCTTAATTCCCCGGCGGACAAAGCTGCGGCGGTCGAAGAGACTCTCCCGTTCATTCGTGCTGTGCGGAACCGGATTCAGCGGCGCGAATATTTTGACATCGCCATGGACGGCCTGCGCGTGCAGCGCGACCAGCGACGTGAGCTTTGGCACCAGGTGCGCGGCAGCGCCAGCGCTGAGACGGCGGCCGTTCAGAGGGTGTTCATCAAAGCCGTGCAGCCGACCGTGGCTGAGGAAAAGCTGCTGGGACTGCTGGTCGCCAATGACGAACTCAGAAACATCATTTTGCCGCAACTGGAGCCAGCCGATTACGAAGCCCTGGCGACGGCGGCGATCTTTCGCGCGCTGAAAGAAACGAAGGCGGAAAAGGAAATCACTTACGAACACCTGAGCGAAGCAACTGCGGGCGACGGGGCGGCGGCGGAGATGCTGCCGCGCATTTTGATCAATGAGCCCGCCGAGTCTTTTGAACAAGCGCTGGAGGAAGCTAATAGTTGCGTCGACGCCTTGCGGCTGTTGAAGGTCGACCGCGACATTGATGAGTTGACGACCCGCATCGCGGAAGCCGATCGCGCCGCCGATCACGAGCGGCGAGATCGGCTGGTAATGGAGAAACTTGATCTTTCCAAACAGCGCAACAAATATCTTCCGCACGGAAAATCAGGAAACTAATTAAGGGCAGCGGCCCGACCGTGAGGGAGGGCTCATCACACGACGGGGAAGAACAACACGTGGCCATTGAAGAAAAAGATCGAGACGACGTAATGGATCGGCTGCTTCAGTTGGGTGGCGACAAGAAATTCTTGTCTTATGACGATCTAAATCGCGAACTGCCTGAGAATGTCGTCTCGCCCGACGACATCGAAGACGTGCTCCAAAAGTTGGACGCCTCAAACATTCACGTCGCCGATTCTGACGAGCGCCTGATTGAACAGGCCGCCGCCATCGCCACCGACGACGACGAGTCCGATGAAGATCTCGAACTCGATCTGTCGGCCGGCGCACTGGAAAAGACCAACGACCCGGTCCGCCTGTATCTGCGCGAGATGGGCGTAGTGCCGCTTTTGACGCGCGAAGGCGAAGTGGCCATTGCCAAGCGCATTGAACGGGGACAGATCAAAACCAACAAGGCGATTTCGCGGTCACCCATTGCCGTCGGCGAACTGTTTAAGATGGGTGAAGAGCTGCAGGAGCTGAGACTCAACATCCGCGAAGTCGTCACCTTCTCTGAACAGGCAGAACTGGCCGGCGAGGAAGACAAGGCCGACGAATATCGTCAATGGACCATTGAAGGCATTCAGAACATCGAGAAGATTTTTAAAAACGCGCTCAAAGAATCAGTCAAGCTGCGCACGGAAACGAAAATCACCCGCGGCAAAAAGACCAAGAAGCTGCTGCGGCTGCGCGGCAAGGTGGCGCGCCTGCGCATCGAGATTTCTGACGAGATTGGCCGTCTGAATCTCACCGAGCGTTCGCGCCAGCGGCTCATCAACTCGATTCGCAACGTGCAGAAGGAAGTGCGCTCGGCGGAACGAGAGTTGTCGGTTTACAGCGAGCGTCTCACCAAGAAGCGGCTCAAGGCCGACGATATCAAGCTTTACAAGAAACACGTTTCGACCGCGAAAAAACGGTTGCAGATGGTGGAAGAGGAACATCACATCTCGCCCGTCGAAGTGAAGCGGTGCCTGCAAGCCATCGTCACCGGCGAGCATGCCACCGGCCAGGCGAAACGCGAACTGGTGGAAGCGAACCTGCGCCTGGTCGTCTCTATCGCCAAGAAATATACGAACCGCGGCCTGCAGTTTCTGGATCTGATCCAGGAAGGCAACATTGGCCTGATGAAGGCGGTGGACAAGTTCGAATGGCGGCGCGGGTATAAGTTTTCGACCTATGCCACCTGGTGGATCCGCCAGGCAATCACGCGGGCCATCGCCGATCAGGCGCGCACGATTCGCATTCCGGTGCACATGATCGAAACCATCAACAAGCTGATCCGCACTTCGCGCGCGCTGGTCCAGGAACTGGGCCGCGAGCCGACCAGCGAAGAGATCGCCAAGAAGATGGACATCCCGGTTTCCAAGGTGCGCAAGGTGCTCAAGATTGCCCAGGAACCGATTTCCCTGGAAACGCCGATTGGCGAAGAGGAAGATTCGCATCTCGGCGACTTTATTGAAGACAAGTCGATCCTCAATCCGTCGGATGCGGTGGTCGCCTCGAACCTGCGCGAGATCACCGACGAAGTTCTGGCCACCCTCACTCCGCGCGAAGAAAAAGTGATCAAGATGCGCTTCGGCCTGGGCACGACCGGATCTGAACACACGCTCGAAGAAGTGGGGCAACACTTTGCCGTCACCCGCGAACGTATTCGCCAAATCGAAGCCAAGGCGCTGCGGAAACTGCGGCATCCGTCGCGGTCGAGGAAGCTGAAGGCATTTCTGGAAACGGTGCAGCACGGGTGAGAACAAGCTTATAGGACATATAGTTCCTATAAGACTGATACGACCTATATGTCCTATAGCTCGATAGTCGAAAGCTATAAGCGAAAGCTTGCCAGCGAAGATGGCTGGGTGTTGAAGCGTGGCGCCGAGTTGCGCATCGCGCTCTGCTATCCCAACACTTATGCGATCGGGATGGCCAATCTCGGCTTTCAGGCGATGTATGAAATCTTCAATAACATCCCGGAGGTTTCCTGCGAGCGCGTGTTTCTGCCGGACAGCCCGGCCCGACACGATCGGGGCAGTAGCCCGACTGTGAGGGAGGGCTCATCGTTGTCACGGTCAGCCGGATCCGGTTATGAGGGAGCCCTGCCTCACGGTCGGGCTACTGCTCCAGTGGACGAGCTGCGCGAGTACGAACGCACGCGCACCCCGCTGCTCTCGCTCGAATCGCAGACGCCGGTCCGCGATTTTGACTTAATCGCCTTCTCCATCTCGTTCGAGACTGATTACATCAACATGGCCCGCATGCTCCAGATGAGCGGCGTGCCGGTGTGGGCCAAAGACCGAGGTGAACGAGATCCGCTAATCGTCATGGGCGGCGCCGCCTCGTTTCTCAATCCGGAACCGATCGCGGAATTCACCGACGTGATTGGCGTCGGTGAAGGCGAAATCCTGGGGCCGAAGCTGGTTGACGCGATGCTCGAGCGCCAGAGCAAGGACGAACTCCTGCTCGCGCTCGCGCGACAGGGCCGCGGCTTCTACATCCCTTCGTTATATTTCGTCAGCTACCACGAAGACGGAACGGTGGCCGCATATACGCCGACCGAAACCGGGGTGCCGGCGCGCGTCGGACGGGCGATCTCTGCCGAGAATCCGAAGGAAGGATCTCTGCGCCGGGCCATTCGCAAACAACAGTTCGACCTCGCCGCCGAACTGCGGCGCGATGAAGTGTTCGCCCCTTCCACCACTATCTTTGCCCCGCAGGCCGAGATGGGCGATCGCTTTCTGGTTGAGATCTCGCGCGGCTGTTCCCAGGGTTGCCGCTTCTGCTGGGCCGGTTACAACTATTGGCCGCCCCGGGTGGTGCCGGCGCGTGACATTCTCGCCAAGGCCAGACAGTGGCGGACCAGGACCGACAAGATCGGTCTGGTTTCGACCGCGGTTTGCGATCATCCGGAGATCAGCGAGATTCTCCAGGGGCTGCGGGCGATGGATTATCGCATTTCAGTATCTTCGTTGCGGCTGGATCAAATTTCC
>Ga0126369_10000071_pt1 | contig 60290 bp, 58 predicted proteins | sample PanSoiMetaPlot_1_FD_109646 | JGI IMG/M metagenome (GOLD analysis project Ga0126369, IMG submission 109646) | Tropical forest soil microbial communities from Panama - MetaG Plot_1 | ecosystem: Environmental > Terrestrial > Soil > Tropical forest > Bulk soil | place: Panama | collected 2016-02-17
TCCTGGCTCTGCCGTGCTTACGCTAACTTCTTTTGGTATGGTGCAGCGCTCCCGGCTTCACCGACGGGACACGTCGTTCGTAGTTGCGCTCTGGAAGGACCCTGTCGGAGGACTCCGCGAGATTCCGCTAGCAGCTGGTGCCCAAGGCATTCTCCTCACCTTGAGCGGCGATCGCGGGACACGACGGAGCGCGGATGGCCGCTGCCCGGTCGACAACGTGATTGAACAATTCGATGTGGCCGTCCATCAGGTGCGAGCCGGTAACGCGGACTCGATCTCGTCAAATTCACAACGAGAGCCGCTAGCTCCGCGCGTTCTGGAAGCTGATGAACTCACCGTCCTCACTGGCTGGGCACAAGCCCTGGCGGAAGCGCGAGCGTACGCCCCCGGATGTGTTGAGGTTTTGCTGGCCAACGCACAGGCCGGCGCGCCATGGCGGGAGGAGTTCCAGCTAGCTGAGCCATCACTCCAGCTCAGCGAAGCGCTCTACTTCCTGCGCCGAGCGGTTCGAGCTGTTACATCCTCAGAGTGTGTGCCAACACTGGAAGCATTGCGGACCTCGTTCGAGGAACATCAGTCGGTAGAGCACGGACTTGAAATGTTGGTTCGCCGAGTGCTGCTATCAATGTTCGAACAGCTCCTTACGCGACAACCGACAGAAGTCCGATGACAACGACCAGACGTTCATCAGGCGTGCAGGTCTAGTCCTGCAAGATTTCCAACGATCCGACACCGAACCACTAACACGGACACAACTCCATAGCGGCAAAGCAGTTTACTGGATCCATTCGAGAATCCGCCGATGGACGCGTTCGTGGCTTCCGTGGTGAACAGGTGAAGAGGAGAGAGAAGGACAACAAACGAGGTTGCGACCAAGCAAGGGGACACAATGAAAAAACCGCAACTGAGCGCACTGGGGCCTACAAGAGATCGCCTGCGTTAAACAATTCGACTTGGTACAAGGGCATTCTTGTTAGCCAGTTGGCGGGGACCGCGGATCATGACGGAGCGTTGCACCTCGCTATCGCTGAGATGAGACGGGGCACCGAACCACCGCCCCATGTCCACTCGCGAGAACATGAATTTATTGGGTGAGATGAGGTTCTATGTCGACAGTGAAGTCTTTCCAGTGACCGCCGGAGAATGCATGTTTCTTACCCCATGCATTCCTCGCTGTGTCAGAGGAGGTTCGCGTGATCCTCTTTAGCACTCCTGGCGGCGGCTTCCTCGGCGCTATCAACAATGAATGCTCCGGCAGAGCGGATGGAAGTGCCGACAGACGCCGATGACGTGATTTATGCGAACACCGACCTCACGGAGACGATCAAAATATTTCAGCAGTATGGAATACGATTCCTGACGCCAGAAGAGATACGGACGGAGATGCCAGATTATCCGCTGTAGCTGCTTTCCAAAGGGTTGGGAAAAGGTTGTCGACAATATGGAAACTCGTTTCAAGGAGGGTGATTTGGAGTTCACAATACGGCGCTGCCACGTTGGCGACGAAACGAGTCTTTCGCTGCTTGGCAAAGCGAGTTTTCTGGAGACTTATGCAGATAGCACCGATGCAGCCGACCTTCTGGACTTTGTAGAAGCTGAGCATTCTGCCGAGCGCTACAGATCTTGGCTTGCAAGTGACTTCGCCAAGATCTGGGTCGCCGAAACAACCGCGGGACGTTCAGCAATCGGCTACGCAGTCGCTTTGACCGCACTGGATGCCGGTATCAGCCGACAGACGGAGATCAAGCGGCTATACGTCTTACACCGCTTCCAGCGAAGGGGGTTGGGGCATCTCTTGCTGAATGAGGTTTTGGAGGATGCGCGTCAAACCGGAATCGCCGAACTCTTTCTGAGAGTCCAAGAGATTAATCGAAATTCCGTAAATTTCTACTTCAGCAATGGTTTTCGTGTGGTGGGCAGCGAAGCATTCCGAGTGGGCGCGACAAATTGCGCCGCCCTCGTTATGCGGCTCGCTTTACGTGAGCCCGCTAAAGCCAACCACAAAGAGGGTGCTGCTGAAGATGGAGGCGCCAGCACCGATTCCGAATTTGAAATCTTACGTTCGAGGCACACATAGTCTGATTATGACCGCAGCCCAAAACGGGCAATTTGACGGGCTACATCCGTAGAGGAGTTATCGTCCGAGCAGCTATCCGCAGTTGTTCGCGAAACCATGCGTGGGCGGGTTCGGCAGTGAGTCGTGGATGCCATGCCATGAAATAGGGAAAGGCCTTGATCTCGTGCGGTGCTTCCACGACGTGTACACCAGCCATCCCCGCGGTGATCTTTGCCAATCGGCGGGGTACAGTGAGGACTAGATCGGTGTGAGCGATCGCAAAGACTGCGGGCACGAAGAATGGAAGACTAAGCACGACGCGCCGCTTCGCACCGAGCTGCGCCAATGGCCGATCCACCAAAGTTTGTTGGCCAGCCAACGTTTCGACCAGCGCGTGCGGAAATTGCAGATATTGTTTCAGCGTAAAACGACGCGTGCGCACCCGCAGAGCGGAGCCTATGAGACAGACAAAATCTAAATTGAAAATCACTTCGCTTTCCAAGCTAGGAGGCGCCTCTTCTGCACTGAGAGCCGTATCGATTCTGCCTGCTCCGACGTCCCTGTAAGCTTCGGTGTGCCAGGCAGATACCTCCACGATTACGTTGGCTGCCGCCCTCCTTATCCGAGCTACGAGCGAGGGAAGCAGAATCGTCGATGCGTTGTCGGTCAACGCCACGCGAAATCGTTCCTGGCTTCGGGCCGGATCGAACTCGACTCCTCCCACCATCGCCTCCAGCCGTGGTATGAGCGTCTCCAATTCCCGAAGCACACGTTCGCCGCGAACTGTGCGTTCATAGGTGCGGCCACTGCGAACTAGCAGGGGATCTCCGAACATGTCGCGAAGGCGTTCAAGCGCCCGGCTCATGGCCGGCTGACTCAAGAAACTTCGTTTCGCCGCGCGTGTAACGTGCTGTTCCTCCAACAACATGTGGAGCGGGACTAACGAATTGAGATCCAGGTTCCGCAAATGCACTTCACGCATGGAAGGCATTCTAACAATGCATGAGGCAAATGGCACGTCAGAGTATCTAATCAAGTGCGAACGAACTTGGCCAAATCGGAAAGCGGAGGAAGGAGAACAATCATGACAAGAAGTGCGATCGTCACCGGAGCATCTGGCGGACTAGGCAGCGCAGCGGCAAGAAGGCTGGCAAATGACGGGTTCGCAATCGCGGTGAACTATTCCGGCGACTCCGGCCCGGCTGAAAGGCTAGTGACGGACCTCAAGGCCGCGGGCGGACACGCCATCGCTGTGCAAGGGGATGTCACAGACTCCGGAGACGTCGAGAATCTCTTCAAGCAGACGCTCACGACTTTTGGTTGCATCGACGTAGTTGTCCATGCTGCCGGAATCATGCCTCTTCTTCCCATCGCCGCGGGTGATATCACAACCTTCGACAAAATAATCGCAGTCAACTTGCGGGGAGCCTTCCTGGTGCTCGGGCACGCGGCGCGGCACATCGCTTCGGGTGGCAGGATTATCGCTTTTTCAAGCAGCGTTTTGGCGAAGTGTTTCCCCACTTACGGTCCGTACATTGCCTCGAAAGCGGGCGTAGAAGGTCTGGTTCACGTCCTTGCCAACGAACTGCGGGGACGAAACATAACCGTGAACGCCGTTGCGCCTGGCCCAGTGCCCACAGAGCTGTTCTTAAAGGGTAAGACAGAGGCACAGATCAACGAGTTCAAAAAAATGCCTCCACTGGAACGGCTGGGTCGACCCGAGGACGTCGCTGGGGTTGTGTCATTTTTGGCTGGCCCAGACGGCGGATGGGTAAATAGCCAAGTCATTCGCGCCAATGGCGGCTTCGCATAAGGCGTGCCGGATTTGCCGCAAGGATTAGCGCGGATTGTATCTCCAGCACCGCAATCGGACGAGAACGGAGGACTCAAACGAACAGCACGTACAAAGCGGTGGGAGTCTCAGCACCGGAAATTCTTCGCGTCGTGAAACGCTCAGTTGCTGAAGCCTGAAGCACCTCGCCAACAGCGAAAACATGGGCGTGGCAGCACACGTCTCGACCAAAATTTCATGATTCTGACCAACCTCCGCTTCCGGATTGTGTGCCTGGGCATGAGCAAGAATTCCGAAAGATTTGGCACAAAACATTAAGTTTGGGCACAAGAAACAGCCTCTCAACTGATTGCATGGTTATGAGAAGACACCATGCAAATCAGCAGGGCTGCACTCAAGGGGGACGGCTAAGAACAGGAACCACCCAGCGCCGGTGACGAAATTTCATTCTCGGACGCACTAAAAGGAAAACAAAACATGACAGCTGCAAATATAAGTACTGGCATTAGTTTTAAGGATCTCGCCACAAATCTCACTGGCAATCTCGTTCTTCCGAAAGACAAAGCCTATGACGAGACGCGCCAACTCTGGAACCAAAGAGTCGACAAACGCCCAGCAGCTCTGGTTCGCTGTGCGAGCGTAGAAGATGTCATTCACGCCGTTCAGTGGACCCGTTCTCATGGATTACCCCTCTCAGTTCGCGGTGGTGGCCACGATTTTGGGGGCCGATCCCAATGCGATGGTGGCGTCGTCATCGATTGCTCACCAATGAGGGCGGTTTTCATTGATCCAGAGAGACGCATCGCGACGGTTCAAGGAGGAGCGACAATCGGGGATCTTATTGTCGCTGCACAGAAGCACGGACTGGCGACGACCACGGGCACTATTTCTAGTGTCGGGCTCGGCGGTCTGACGCTCGGCGGAGGGTATGGACCCCTTTTGGGCAAATTCGGTTTAGTCGCTGATAACCTGCTATCGGCACAACTGGTCACGGCTGATGGTTGTCTCTTAACGGCTAACTCGCAGGAACATCCAGACCTCTATTGGGCCCTTCGGGGTGGAGGCGGAAATTTCGGCGTATTGGTATCGATGGAGTATCGACTTCATCCCATCTCACAGGTTTTGTCTGGCTTGCTGCTTTATTCGCTGGATCAAGCCGGAGCCGTGTTGCGACACTACAACGACTTCATCCAAACCGTGCCTGATGAACTGACCATCCAACCAGGATTTATCCGGATGCCTGATCTTGGGACGGCTCTGTTTCTGTCGCCTACCTACTGCGGACCTCTGGACCAGGGCGAGCGAACACTCGAACCGCTGCGCTCGTTTGCTAAGCCTCTCACTGATCAGATTAAGGCGATACCCTATGACGTGCTGGTGTACTCCATAGATTCTTTGGCTCCCAAAGGGCGGCGCTATTTTCTCCAGACGCAGTCGCTGCCCGGGCTGGTTGACGAAACCATTTCGGAATTAATAGAGATGGCGCGGCACTTTTCGTCACCGCTCTCATTGCTCTCGATCCATCACTTTCACGGCGCAGCAAGTCGCATATCGATCTCCGATACGGCGTTTGGCGTTCGACAAGATCACTTGATGGTGGAGATCGTCGCAGCATGGGAATCGCGGTCAGCAAAAGGAGATGATGAGCACGTGCGATGGGCCCGGGAGGGCTCACGCAGGCTTGGGCCGTATGCTTTGGCTGGCGGCTATGTCAATTTTCTCGACGTAACAGAACAGGAGCGCATTCCAGCCGCATTTGGAACCAACTATCCGCGCTTACTCGAGATCAAGCGTACCTACGATCCTGAGGATGTTTTCCGGTCGACTATTGGGCACGTTCCAGCACGTTGATTGGCTTCTGATGGCATTGTCGTCCACCCAATCGGCTGCAATTCGAAAGCAAAAAGGCAATCCTCAAGATCTGTTTTTCTGCCAGAGTGCTAACTGCTATTTTTAGGAGCCACGGTATGTACGACTACATTATTATTGGTGCGGGCTCGGCCGGATGCGTTCTGGCCAGCCGGCTAAGCGAAGATCCCACCGTCAAGGTTCTGCTGCTGGAAGCGGGCGGCAAGGACACGGCCAAAGAAATCCAGGTGCCGGTGGCATTTTCCAAGCTCTTTAAAGGACCCAACGACTGGGCTTATTACACCGCGCCGGAGGACCAGCTGGGCGATCGCAGCCTCTATTGGCCGCGGGGCAAGGTGCTAGGCGGTAGCAGCTCGCTCAACGCCATGATCTATATCCGCGGTCACCGCTCGGATTACGACCAGTGGCGCGACCTGGGGAATGCGGGCTGGGGCTATTCGGACGTGCTGCCCTATTTCAAGAAGGCCGAGAACAACCAGAACGGTGCATCAGAGTACCACGGCGCAAGTGGGCCGCTGCACGTCTCTAATCCGCGCTCGCTGAATCTGCTTTCTGAGGTGTTCGTGGACGCCGCGGAGCAAGCCGGCTTCAAGCGTAATCCCGATTTCAACGGAGCCACGCAGGACGGGTTCGGGACCTACCAGCTTACGCAATGGCAAGGTCAGCGGAACAGCGCCGCGGCTGCGTTTCTGCGCCCTGCCATGTCGCGCCCCAACCTGACCGTGCGTACCAACGTCCAGGCGTCTGAGATTCTCTTTCAGGGCAAACGGGCAGCCCTAGTCAGCTTCCAGGACTTGAGCGGCAGCGGGAAGGAGCGCGCGCAAAGGGAGATCGTTGTTTGCGCCGGCGCCATTGGTTCGCCGCAACTGCTCATGCTTTCTGGAATTGGCCCGGCGGAACATCTGCAGACGCTGGATATACCCGTCCTCTGCGACCTGCCCGGAGTCGGCGCCAACCTACAGGACCATCCTGCCGTACCCGTGGCCTATGAATGTACGCAGCCCATCAGCCTGGCTAGTGCTGAGAGCATCGCCAATTTGATCAGCTACATGGCTTTCAAGACCGGCCCTCTGACTTCGAATGTGGGCGAGGCGGGCGGCTTTGTCAAAACCTCCGCCAGCCGCCCGACGCCGGATGTGCAATACCATTTCGCGCCTGGCTACTTCATCGAGCACGGCTTCCAGCAAGTCAAGGAACACGCCTACAGCATCATCCCCACGTTGATCCGCCCGAACAGCCGGGGACGCATCACCCTGCTTTCCAGCAACCCGCCGGATGCGCCTCTCATCCACGCCAACTACTTTGCCGATCCTCGCGACACCCAGGCGGTGGTTGAAGGGCTGCGGATCGCTCGCGCTATCGCCGAGACTAACGCCTTCGCCAAGTACCGCAAGCGCGAGCTTTGCCCGGGGCCTGGGATCAAGAACGACGAGAAGTCTCTAATCGGTCACATAGAAAAGTACGCCCAGACCCTGTACCACCCGGTAGGCACATGCAAGATGGGACCTGCCCGCGACAAGCTGGCTGTGGTCGACTCCGAGTTGCGCGTTCACGGCGTGGAGGGGCTGCGCGTAGTGGACGCGTCGATCATGCCCATCGTTCCCGGCGGCAACACTAACGCGCCTACCATCATGGTGGCGGAAAAAGCGGCTGATCTAATTAAGAGCGGCCCGCGGAAAGCGCAGCAGGAGCCGGTTCTCAGCCAGACGCTGGCATAGCGTCTGGGTTAGTCGGAACTCGGAGCCGAAGTCCTGGCTACTTGCGTTCGGACGTCCATCGGTCCCGGATCGGCGAATCAGCCAGCGGTATCGGTGGTCACTGGGGATGGCTTCCTGGAGTTGTCGCAGCGTCCAGGCGGAGTTGGGATGAGGGGTTGTGTTTACGTGCAAAAGTTTGCGCGTGTTCAGGTCCATGACCACGAATAGGTAGAGAATCTGGAACCGGAGCGTCACTGCCACGGCAAAGTCGCAGGCCACTATCGCCTTGGCGTGGTTTCGCACGAAGATCATCCAGCGCTGGGAGTCGCGTCGATGGCTGGGTTCCAATTGTTCGGGCCAATAGGCGCGGATGGTCCTTGCCGAAATGTCGATGCCGAGTTTCAGAGCCAGTTCCGATGCGACCCGGCGCTGACCCCAAGTGGGGTTCTCTCGAACCATCTCCGCGATGAGTGCGCGAAGTTCCCGTGGAACTCGCGGTCTTCCACCACGCGATTTCCAACGCCAGAAAAGCTGAAATGCTTTCCGGTGCCAGCCAACGAGCGTCTCTGGCTTCACCACGACAAGAGTGCGCCTCCAATCAAAGCACCTGGGAAGAAGGAGTAGTGTGAGTCTGTCCTTGTCAGATAGCCGGCAAGGTTTGCTATTCCGTTCCGCGTAGGCAGCGAGTTGCTTCCTGAGAAAGAGGTTCTCAGCAACCAGTGAGGTTCTCTTTCGGATCAAGCAGCGACCGAAGTAGAGGCCTTCACTAAGAAATTCCAAACCGACTGAGAACAGCCGGAGGGTAAACAGAAAAGAAGCCATAGGAGTTGCATTTTACTGTCAGGACTGCGGTGCGCAGACCAAATCATGTGGAAAACGGCAGCGCGACTGCAGCCGCCAAGGGGTGAGTGTTCAGACGGATACGAGCACTGGCGAGGTTTTTGCCACCACAGGCCTGTCCCCGCGCACTGCCTAGCCAGGGTTTCGTCAAGCAAGTCGCTAAAGATTCTGACAGCGGGCCCCTCTGGTGGATTTGTCTAATCGTGACGGTGCGATTGTCATCGCACAAGGAATTTCGGATGTCTTTGAATCGAGCGGTCAGCGTCTTTGGAGCATACGGGCACACAGGCCGGTTTGTTGTTTCCGAGTTGCGGAAACGCGGTTGCATACCCATTCTCGCCGGTCGGGATGCCGCTAAACTGCGGGCACTGGGCGACGTGCATCGTGGATCGGAGGTGCGTGTGGCCGCCGTGGACGATCCAGCGTCGCTTGACCATGCGCTTTCTGGTGCTGCTGCGGTCATAAATTGCGCCGGGCCGTTTCTCGACACCGCGGGCCCCGTCATCGATGCCGCGCTTCGTGCGCGTATTCATTATCTGGATGTGGCTGCGGAACAGGCGGCGGTTCTGTCCGTATTCGAGTGCTTTGGGAACTCTGCTCGCGACACAGCTGTTGTTGTGATCCCAGCGATGGCGTTCTACGGGGGACTCGGTGACCTCCTGGCCACCGCGGCCATGGCAAGTTGGGAATACGCCGACGAAATCACGATCGCCGTCTCACTTGACAGCTGGAAGCCAACGCGCGGAACTCGTGTGACCGGACAGCGCAATGCGGGCCGGCGCCTCGTCTTTACCAAAAACAAGTTGGAGCGCGGCGATCCTCAGCCGCCCCGCATCTGGGACTTCCCGCCGCCTTTTGGACGACAAGATGTGGAGGGGATCTCCTTGTCCGAAACGATCACCATCTCGCAACACCTTCGAACGCAGGAGATCCGCGTGTACCTGAATCATAGCGCGATTATGGACGTGCGCAATCCGGACACGCCGCCTCCCACGCCCGCGGATGACACCGGTCGTTCATCCCAAGTCTTTCTCATGGACGTGATCGTAAGAAAGGGCCGCGCTGAGCGGCGGGCAGTGGCCCGCGGACGCGACATCTACGCCGTCAGTGCGCCGATTGTTGTGGAGGCGGCGCAACGTGCGATCAACGGGCTGGCCAAGTCTACAGGTGCTGTCCCAGCTGGTCAGGCGTTCGATGCGCGAGACTTTCTGAACTCCCTTTGTCCAGAGCACCTCTCCTTCGAGATTCAAAGCGATGGGTGATACGCTTCCTACAAGCATGCGCACGGCGCCGAAAAATGAAAGCAGTCGCGTTCCTGAATTCGCGGTCCACTCCCTGCTGAAATCGGAGACGGTCGCGATCCGGGAGACATATTGCCGGGGCAGTTGCCGGCACCAGAGTGCAGAAGAGTGTACCACTACCACGCAACTGGTGTTTCCGTATCGGGGCGTGTATGTGCGGCATCTCGGAGCTGATCAGGCGGTTGCTGAGGCCAACCAGGTACTGTTTTTCAATGCCAATGAAGGCTACCGGATCAGCCACCCGGTTGCGGGCGGCGATGCGAGCCTCACGCTGGTCATTAGCGAATCGCAGCTAAGCGAACTGGCGCCGAAGGCTTTTCTGGGTCGTGGCGCGAAACTGGCCTTCCGCTGGCAGCGTTTGCGGATTGACGCACGCGCCCAGGCTCTCGTCGCTTTGCTCCGGCACAGCCTGCGACATGGGATCGCGGAAACTCTGGAAGCCGAGAGCCTGGCGCTGACACTGGTCCACAGGGCGCTGGGGCCGCGCACCAGCCACGCTGCGGGGGCGAGTTTTGGAAGACAGCGGTTGGTGGATCGGGTCAAACTGGTACTGGCTGGCGACCTGGCGCGCCGCTGGACTTTAGTCGAGATCGCCGCCGAGATGCGTTGTTCTCCGGTGTATCTCACGCAGGTCTTTCAGCAGGTGGAGGGTCTGCCGCTGTATCGCTATCAACTGAGGTTGCGGCTGGCGCGTGCTCTGGATCTTCTTGCCCAGTGCGATGACTTGACCACTCTCGGCCTCGACCTCGGTTTCTCAAGTCATAGCCACTTCAGTGCCGCGTTCCGGGCGGCCTACGGCCACTCGCCCTCAGAATTCCGCCAGTCCGCACTTCGTGGTTAAAACCTCTCCAGTAAATCGCTAAATATCTTGACAGCGGTCGTCATTTTCTCCATGGCCTACTGGTCACGTCCGACTTCGGGCCTGGAGACGATCTTATGAGTGCAAAGACTTGCGCGGCTTGTGAGTGCAAGCTGAATGCAAATCCAATCAAAGTAAAAATCGGAGGCAGGACCGTTGAAGTTTGCTGCGAGGACTGCAAACAAAAGTTGAGGGAAGCGCACTCCTCCGCTTCGGCATCGAGGAAGCGGTAAACATGCAGGCTAAGCATACAACCGCCAGCATTCTGGGATCTCGGTCCGGCGCAGTGCTGCTTGCTGCGGCAATAGCAGGTGGACCAGTTCTCGCCGCGCCGGCTTTGGCCCGCGCAAACAGGAACGCGTTTTTGAAACCGCGCGACAAGAAATGGAGAGATTCGCTATGAATGGAAAGAAATCATCGCCAGTTCGGCGGAGTGTGCAGACGCCGTCGGGGCTCATCAGCTATACGGAGCAAGGCGCCGGGCCAGTGGCGTTGTTTGTGCATGGAGTGCTGTTGAATGGCTATCTGTGGCGTCATCAGTTAGCGGACCTGTCCGACATCCGGCGCTGTATCGCGGTCGACCTGCTCGCGCACGGCGATACGGAGGTCACGGCTGATCAAGACGTTTCGGTAACCGCCAACGCAAAAATGCTGAAGGAATTTCTCGATGCCTTGAAGATCGAAGCGATCGACCTAGTCGGGAATGACAGTGGTGGCGGCATTGCGCAGATTTTTGTCGCGTTGTATTCGGAGCGTGTCCGCAGCCTCACGCTCACCGACTGCGATACCCACGACAATTGGCCTCCGGAGGCTTTCAAGCCCTTTCTGGCGATGGCGGCCGCGGGTGGTTTGCGTGGAACGCTCGAAACCATGCTTGCCGACAAGAATGCTTATCGCTCAGCGCAAGCTTTGGGAGCAGCTTACGAACATCCTGATCGCGTGAGTGACGACACGATCGACACATATCTTCGTCCTTTCGTGAGAACCGAGCAGCGCATACGCGACTTGCAGCGTTTCCTCGCGGCCTTTGACAACAAGCACACGCTCGCCATTGAAGACCGGCTGAAGACCTTGAAAGCACCGACGCTCATCGTCTGGGGAACCGATGACGTGTATTTCGACTTAAAATGGTCGCGTTGGCTGGCCGACAACGTTCCTGGTACCCGACGCCGGGTCGAGTTCAAGGATGCGAGAATTTTCTTTCCCGAGGAACGCTGGGAGGAATTCGATAAGGAACTGCGCGCGCACTGGCAGGGGGCAAAGGTGGTAGCGCGATGATGGATCTGAAGCAGAAAGCCGGGCAATTCCGGGGCCTGCATGTTCCAGGAAAGCCATTTGTCCTGTTTAACGCTTGGGATGCAGGCAGTGCGAAAGCGGTCGTCGCGGGCGGCGTGAAGGCAATTGGAACCAGCAGTTGGTCCGTGGCCAATGCAAACGGATTCGCAGATGGCGAACAAATTGCGCTTGCACTGGCAATCGACAACCTGCGCCGAATCGTTCGAGTGACGGACATTCCCGTGACAGTCGACCTCGAAAGTGGTTATGGGGATACGCCGGAAGCTGTCGCAGAAAGCATCCGTCTCGCGATCGATGCAGGCGCGGTAGGTTGCAATCTAGAGGATAGCTTTCCGGCCAACGCTAACCTGCGTGAGACCGTCGATCAGTGCGCGCGCATCCGCCGTGCCCGGCAAACGGCAGATGCAGCGAAGATTCACTTCTTCCTGAACGTTCGAACCGACGTCTTTTTCCAGAAACCCGCTGAACAACATGACTCCGCGATGGTTGCCGAGGCGAACGAGCGAGCCCGCGCGTATGCGGACGCCGGCGCGGATGGGCTCTTCGCGCCTGGTCTGGCGGACATCAGGCTTATCGGACGACTCGCGGAAACGTCGCCACTTCCGCTGAATATTATGGTTGGCGACTCCACGCCGCTATTGCGGGCCCTAGCCGAACAAGGCGTAGCAAGGGTGAGCTATGGTCCCCGGCCTTACCTCATGGCAATGAAGGCCGTAGAAGAAGGGGCGCGCGCGGCCGCAAGGCCAGAATCAAAAGTTTGACCGGGGACATCTTGGGGACAAGAAAAGTGTGTTTGAGGATGACCCGGAAGCTGTTAACTGACGCCAGGGAAAGGAGTTACCGGATTTGAAGCTCTTTGGTAACGGCCGAATGCTCTGCCGTTGACCTAGTGGGGATCATCTTGATTTTCTGACAGCTAGAAGACAGATCCAAGCGAAGGATCGCTTGAGGACATCCTTAACCCGCGGAACGAATTGCTCCGACCATACGGAGAGCGAGCTTGCTCAATCGAGTTTGAGCAAGAGAGCATTCGGTTGCCGAAAGAATGGTTGCGCCTTGCCTTGTTCAAGTGAGTTTCCATCATTTCATCCCAACATAATTCACAATCATTCGTTATCCCGCTGATTGCAAGCGTTCATCTCAGTTGCGCATGCGTCTGTACAATCTCAAAAGCAGGACCACGCCCTGGTAACCAAGTCTCGAGCGGCCAGGCTTAAGCGCGAGTCTGGCGCCAGATAATGCCGTGGTCTTCGCACCACTCTATTGCGACCTGTCGGAGTTCGAGCTGCCTAAACCGATTCCAAGCGTCCCACAAGTTGTATTCGGCAAGCAAGCGTTTGAAAAGGCGGAAGGCACCGGCGCCGCGAATGGCGCCTCGGAAATCACTCCGCAGCCGCGGCTCTCTCAGAGACTCTGCAAAGCGGTCCATGATCGCCCACTCGTGGACATCGAAACTGTCAGGAAGAGCTAAGTATCGTTCGCACTCCTGTTGCCGGATGTTGCGCCCGAGTTCAACGGCCTCACGCTGCCAGGCTGGCAGATCCTCGAGAGAGGTCTCGGGGTCCTCAGCAAGGTCAAGGTCGAACTCTTCGCTCGTGATCGAGTGGACCTGGCCCGTTTCTACGTCCAGAAAGGACGAGGTCGAGTCGTCGGCCAGCTCGGAGTGCCTCAATGATCGCGTCGAGCTTCACTTCAGCAGCCATGTCAAGCCAAGTCTACCGCCGTTCCTGCTCAACGGCAGTCTTGGCGAAGTGATGTAGCGAGGCCTGAGAGCAGTTGAACTTGCACATTCCTATGTGTAAAGTATTACACATAGGAGGCACAATGCCGACCAATCTTGCAATTGACGACCGCCTGTTGCAAGAGGCACAGAAGATCGGGCGACACCGGACGAAACGAGAAACCGTCACCGTCGCGCTACAGGAGTACATCGACCATCGAAAACAACAAGAAATCCTCTCTCTGTTTGGGAAAATTGACTACGAGCGTGGCTATGATTACAAGCGCGAGCGCAAGGCCAAGCGCGTATGAATGTGCTCGTTGACACTTCCGTTTGGTCCCTCGCACTTCGGCGGAAGAGCGAGAGCCTCACCACGAATGAAAAACTCCTCGTTACTGAGTTGTCTGAACTCATCCGAGAAGGACGAGCCCGAGTGATCGGACTGGTTCGACAAGAGCTCCTTTCAGGTATCAAAACATCGGAACAGTATGAAAGACTGCGGCTTTACCTTCGCTCTTTTCGGGACGAGGTCGTCGACACCTCCGATTACGAGGAGGCGGCAAAGGCTGGGAACAGCTGTAGGGCCAGGGGAATTGTAGTCTCGATTGTGGACATCCTTCTGTGCACTGTCGCGATTAAACGAGAATGGGCCCTCTTTACAACCGATCCTGATTTCTCCAACTATGCAAGGGTGCTTCCCCTCCAGATTCGCTCGCCCGGAGGCCGAAGATGATACGTTCTTGGATCTGAAGACGGCATTTTCTCTGACTGCGAAATCGGTACTGAAACGCTGAGGTATAGCCGGGCGCCGAATTGCACCTTTACTCGGAGAAAGGAAGTGACAAGCGTAGGCGTCTTCCAAATTACGGTCGCCCGTCTTGGAAAACCGTAAGAGAGTGCGACGATCTTTGGTCCATCTTTTATAGGCAGTGAGCAGCGGTTTGGGACTTCTAGTCCCGCGCTCTGTCACATTTTGGCTTTGGCAAGCGTTTATCGGGTAGGCAGGAGATCCGGTGCTGCAGGATGTGGTACAAGAGGTTCCGGGGCAAAGGGTTCGAATCCGCGAGCAGAATGTGAATCGCAAGGAGCCCGAGAGGCAAACGTTTGAGGATCTTTTCCTTGCGCACTATGCGCGTATCGTCGGAATTCTTCGGCGCATGCTCGGCGACAATGGCCGCGCGGAAGACTTAGCCAACGAAGCCTTTCTTAAGCTTTATCGCAGGCCGTTTCTCGAGAATGACAACAATTTGCCCGGCTGGTTGTGTCGCACCGCCATGAACTTGGGGATTGACGCCCTGCGTTCCTCGGCCCGGAGATCCCGTTACGAGGATGCGGCTACGCGCGCTAACGTTGGGGACCAGGTCGAAAATGGCTTCGATCACACCTTGCGCGCGGAAAGACAGCAACGCGTCCGCCTAGTTCTTGCGGAATTGAAACCGGCTCAGGCTCAGTTGCTACTGCTGCGCGCCTCGGGTCATTCCTACAAGGAATTGGCAGCCTGTCTCGGGATTGAACCCGGCTCGGTAGGAACACTTTTGATTCGCGCAGAAGCCGCGTTCGAGCAACGGTATCTGAAACTTTATGGCCGTGAGGAGGGACTATGAATTGTCCTACGGAGAACACGCTGCGAGCCTATCGCGACAACGAATTAGATTCTACCCAGCATTTGAAAGTGGGAAATCACACGGCGGATTGCGCGCCGTGCTGCGCGCGCCTCGAAGAAATTGCCGCCGCTGCAGTGCGTGTTGAAGAGCGCCTGTCTTTTCTTGACTCACCCGTGCCTCAGGAAACGCTAAACCCACGAATGGCCCTGGCTCACTTCAAAGCCCTGCACGGCGCCGAAGAGGCACGGCCCCCGTTCTTTGCCCGGCTTTTTGCAAAGCGGCGGCGCGCCGCCTGGCTCGCTGCCATGGCTGCTTTGTTTCTTCTTTTCAGCTTGGCGTTTCCCTTGGGGCGCAGCCTGGCGCAGCGGTTTCTCGCAACCCTGCGAATAGAGAGAGTTCAGCCGATCCCTCTGGATTTCTCCGCCCTAGATCGGAACCGTCCCTTGCAGAATTTGCTCGCAAAAATGGTTTCCGATAAAACGGCCGTGACCGTGGATGAAAAACCGCAGCCTGCTGCGACCGCGGAAGAAGCCAGCCAGTTAGCGGGATTTACAGTCCGTCGTCCCACCGCGCTAACAGATACCCCGCAGTTCGTCGTACTCGGAGAGCACGCATTCCACCTGACAATTGATCGCGCCCGCTTGCAGGATATCTTTGACCAGTCCGGAAGACCGGACCTTCTGCTTCCGGCAACGCTGGACGGCGCGGTCGTTTCCGTACAGATTCCGCGAGCGGTCCGCGTGCAGTATGGTGATTGCCCGCGTGACTCGCTAGAAGATCAACCCGCCAGCTGTACCGACCTCTTAGAAGCACCGAGTCCGGTCGTGAGCGTCCCTGGCGACATGAACATCGAACAGCTTGCCGAAATCGGCTTGCAGCTCTCAGGAATGAACGCGGCGCAGGCGCGGGAGCTCTGCGACACGATTGATTGGAAGTCAACGCTAGTTCTCCCGATTCCGCGCTACGTGACTTCGTACAGCACGGTACAAGTGGACGCGGTACAGGGCACGCTGATCAACCAGCTGAGCCGTCGCGGGAATGCTTATGCGCTGATCTGGGTGAAAGATGGCTTCATCTATTGTCTCGTCGGCCACGGGGATGCGAGTACGGCGGTGCAGCTAGGGGATTCGATGGAGTAAGAGCTCCACGAACCTATTTCCAGTTGGCTAGACTCTGCGGTCATGCTTTCCCTAACCGCCTGGCAGTCGCAGTCATGGTTCCAATGGATGCAGGGAGGCGCGCCTGGATCAGCCCAACAGCTTTGCCATTCAAACGCAGGGCCTGCGCAAAGTATTTGGCAACAAGGTGGCTGTGCGGGGCCTTTCGTTGACTGTCCGGCGAGGGGAAATCTTCGGCTTCCTCGGCCCTAACGGGGCGGGCAAGAGCACGTCCATCAAGATGTTGCTGGGGCTCGTGAAGCCCAGCAGCGGCCAGGCCCTGGTTCTGGGCACGCCAGCGGGCGAGGTAGATATCCGGCGGAAAATTGGTTTCCTACCGGAAGACTTCAGGTTCTACCCCTGGCTAACGGCCACGGAACTTCTTTATCTCCACGGACGCCTTTGCGGCATGACCGGCACGCGGCTGAAGGAGGTTGTTCCGGCCACGCTCGAGCTGGTCGGTCTTACTCCTCACCGGGAGAAGAAACTCCACGAATTTTCCAAAGGAATGTTGCAGCGCATCGGCTTGGCGCAGGCGTTGATTCACGAGCCGGAGCTGATTTTTCTCGACGAGCCCACCTCCGGGCTCGACCCAATGGGGCGGCGGCTGGTGCGCGATGTGATCCGCACGCAGCGCGACCGCAACGCGACCGTCTTCTTGAACTCCCACTTGCTCAGCGAAGTCGAAATTACCTGCGACCAAGTAGTGTTCATCAAGGACGGCCAGGTGGTTGCGAGCCGTGATTTGCGCGCCATGCCCGGCGACGAAATTCGGGTCAGGGCGCGCGTGCGCAATCTTTCGCAGAACGCGCTTGCAGGACTCGCCAAGTGGGGCACATGCGTCGAGCGGAATGGTGAGGAGCTCACGCTGGCGACGAGTGCGATGGATGTCCTTCCTGAAATTCTCTGTCATCTGGTCACTTCCGGAGCCGAGGTTTTCGAATTCATGCCGCAGAAGATTTCTCTCGAAGAGCTATTCCTGAAAATCATGGGCGAGGACCGGGGGCTCTAATGGGTGTTTGGATCATGGCTGGTGTGACCTTCCGAGAAGCTGCGCGGAAGAAGCTTCTTTGGATGGCGTTCCTTGCAGGCCTGGCTTTTCTCGCCTTATTTGGGACTGGGATGCATTTGCAGGTGAAAGGCTTCGAGGGCCATAGTCACAGAAACGTGCCGCCTATTGTCTACCGACAGATTTTGATGGGGATACTGCTAGTGGGTTTCTACGCCGTGGACTTGCTTGCGGTCCTCATGACCATCCTGACGTCTGTAGACACGATATCCGGAGAAATTGGCTCGGGCACGATTCAAGCCATCGCCACAAAACCGATTCCTCGCTGGCAGCTTTTGATCGGCAAATGGATCGGCTTTGCGGGGATGAGTGCCAGCTACGTGGCCGTGATGTTTGCCGGCGTCAGCGCCGTGGGTTACTTCATCGGATCCATTGTTCCGCCACATGTATTTCGCGGCGCCGCGCTGGTCTTCCTAGAATGCCTCCTCGTTCTGACAATTACGCTGCTGTGCGGCACATGGTTCGCGACAATCACCAACGGCGCAATCGTTCTCGGCCTCCACGGATTAGCCTTCTTAGGAGGCTGGATCGAGCAGATTGGCGCTTTGACCGATAGCCAGAATCTCGTTACGGTCGGAGTGGTGGCCAGCCTCCTCATGCCAAGCGAAAGCGTGTGGCGCCGGGCGGTCTTCGAGATGCAGTCTACGTTTACGCGCTCGCTCACGCAGCAGATCGGACCGTTTTCCAACGCCTCCGCGCCAAGCCGCACGATGATTGGCTATGCTGTCGCGTATCTGCTTGTTGCGTTGAGCATCGCGCTCTATCATTTCCACAAGCGCGATCTGTAATGCGCCCCGCACTCCGTCGCTGGGATGGGACACAGAGTTTGCCTTGCTTCAATCTCCCCTCGGTGCATGGCGATGCGATTTTCCCTTTTTTCCGTCTCCAGTTTTAGACAAGGACCGTAAACTCGGCAAAACCGGCCAGCTAATGCGCTGTAGTTTGCACTCAAACTATGGCGAGCGAATCCTCCAATGAAGCCTCAGCTAACGGCCGAGGTGTCCGGCCGATCCCACGTCACGGGTCGCTGACTGCGGCGGCGCAGAATGAGCCACCATAACCGCCTCAGGCGCTGCCCGAAGACACTCAACCGATCGATGTTTCCCGGGATCGCATAGTAGCGATGGTAGCCGGTTCCTACCTTTCGGAGCCACGCACCGACTTCGGCAACCGGCTCATGCATGCGGAGGCGCAGCTCTGCCTTTATGCCCGTGGCTTTGCCACCACGCGCTTCTTCGCCGTTTTCCGCCAGACGATGAATGTTCTGTTGCTCCGGAGCTTCCCACAAAAGGGGGTGAAACCCAGAAACGTAAAGGTCTCCGGTTTCCCTTCCCCGCGCCTCCCCGGATCTCGTGCGGCGAACCGCCCGAACGCGAATAGTGCATGCCAGCGGTCAGGTCCGCAAAACTCACAATCGATAGTAGGTTTCTAAACGAGAGCTTGGAGACATGGGGGACAAGATTTAACGCGATCCGCGGATATAATAATGTGGAATCGTCTTCCTTCCATATCGCTTCTAACCCCTCGGCCTCTGCGAGGCCCGAAATCTTTCGCGAGATTGGTCAGCACAAGTGTCAACACGCGAGCGACAATGTTGCGTGGATTCTCTGACAAGGGTTTTTGAAACTGAGTTCCCAATTTCGCCAAAACTGCGTGCTGCAGATAAGCCAAAGCAATGATTGTCGCTATCACGAACAAATACCCGGCGCCGCTTCGAGTGGTAATCGAAGCTCCTAGACCTCGATTAAGTGCTGCAACTCGTTTGGTGCGCCTGCTAGCTTAGCAGCTAAGCTAGGGCCTAGATTTGTTGGCTGGTTTCTGAGTCGCCATAATCTGTGAGTTGCTGGCCATTCGGGCGCTGTGACACAATGCGCCGCGGATTTCAACGCGCTGTCATGCCCAGTAATCATACAATCTACGATGCGCTGATAGTCGGCTCAGGTGCGAGTGGCGGCTGGGTGGCCAAACAGCTCACCGAACAGGGAATGCGCGTTCTCATGTTGGAAGCCGGGCCGCCACGTTTGCCTACGCGTGATTTCACGGAGCACGTGTGGCCGTATCAGGTCAAGTTTCGCGGCTTCGGCAACCGCCAGGCGCTGCTTGAGCGCCAGCCCATTCAACGGCTTTGCTACGCGTGCGACGAATTCAGCCATCAATTTTTCGTCGACGACCACGAGAATCCCTACACGTTTCCTCTCGACAAACCTTTTATGTGGATACGCGGCCGCCAGGTGGGCGGCAAGACATTCTGCTGGGCGCGTGAAAGCTTCCGATATAGCGACTACGAGTTCAAAGCCGCGAGCCGCGATGGCTACGACGAGGATTGGCCGCTCAGTTACAAAGATCTTGAGCCTTACTATGACAAAGTCGAATCATTCATTGGTGTAAGTGGCTCTCGCGAAGGTCTAGCGCAGATGCCGGACGGTAAGTTTCTCCCACCTATGAACCTTTCATGCGGCGGCATGCTGGCGCGCGAGGTGATCGGGAAAAAATTTGGCTGGGTGGTGATGCCTGACCGAGTGGCGAACCTGACGGTTGTACACCACGGCAGACCGGCGTGCCACTATTGCGACGAGTGCGCGCGTGGATGCTATACCGCCTCTTACTTCAACAGCCCCTCGGTGACTCTGCCCGCGGCCTCGCGGACCGGCCGCTTAACGCTCGTGAGCGACGCAGTGGTCAGCCACGTCCTCATCAAACCGCAAGGCAAAGCAGAGGGCGTGTACTACATCGACCGCACCACGCATGCCCATCACGAAGCCCACGCCAAAATTGTGGTACTGGCCGCGAGCGCCCTCGAATCCACACGCATCCTGCTCAATTCGCGCTCTTCGCGTTTCCCTGAGGGTCTTGGCAATTCCTCTGGCCAGCTCGGCCATTATTTGATGGACCATTTCACGGTAGAAGGTGCCGGTGGGTTTCTGCCTCAGTTCAAATCTTCCCAGCGCGAACCGCGCGGCACTCCGTGCGGGTTCCTGATTCCCAAGTATGTCAACACACACGGGCACGTCAACAAGAGCTTTCTGCGTGGCTATCGCTTCGATGGCGACGGCAGCCAGGAACTCTACGCACACGCTTTTGGGCTCGCAGGATTCGGCTCCGACTGGCGGCGCAAAGTCCGCACGGAGATTCCTTATTATTTTGCAATTACAGCACAAGGCGAGTGTCTACCGCGCTACGATAACTACGTCACGCTTGACGCCGAAAAGAAAGATACCTGGGGAATCCCGGCGCTGCGCATCGTGGCCAGCTACGGCGAGAACGAGTACGGCATGGCCAAGGCGATGCGTAACGACGTCTTGCAAATCCTTGAGGCCATGAAGGTCGAGGCTCCCCAGCCACCCGGCGAACACCTAAGTGTCTTCGGCAAGAACATCCACGAGTGCGGTACGGCGCGCATGGGCAACGACCCGAAAAAGAGTGTTGTCAACAGCTTCGGCCAGCTCCACGACATGAAGAACGTCTTCGTTACCGACGGCGCAGTGTTCGTGACACAGGGTTGCTATGAGCCTACGCTCACCATCATGGCGATTTCCGCGCGCGCAGGCGACCACATTGCCGACGAGTACCGCAAGGGGAATCTGTGAGGAGTGGAACCTGAGGGTAAGCGGGTAGGCCGATGTTCATGGACGAGTCTGAAAACGAAACTGACGAGCAGAAGCCAGGGGTCGCCCTTTCCCGCCGCGAGTGGCTGCTGTGCTTGGGTAGCACTGTGGCCCTTTCCGGCTTTCGAGGTGTTGCGGGACAAGTCCAACAGAATACGCACGCAGCCAGTGCGCCACTGCCGCCTGGGCTCTATCGGCCCTCCTTGGATCATCTCAGTCACGCGCTCGATAGCAATGGTCCTTTTTTGACAACCCCCCCAGGCGCTGAAACCGAATACATCCGGCCGCCCGTCGGAGGGTTCGTTCCGCAAGCCTTCACTGAGACGGAACTTGGGGTTGTGCGGCGGCTCGTCAAAATTATCCTCGGCGAAGACTTGAACAACGCATCAGCGAAGGCGGCTCTCGGCACGCCAGCCAGCAGTTACGATGAAGTCGCGGAATGGATTGACTTGATCGTAGCCAGCGCACCAGGCACGCGGAAATTAGCGCGCAACCTGCCGCCAGACCAACGGGCGCTTGCAGTCGCGTTTTTCGGTAGCGAGGAGCCCGTAAGTTATCTCGAGTCGTTCGAGCCCGAACGGGTGTGCCGCGAGGGGTTCGCTTGGCTCGGCGAAGAATCGCATCGCCGCTTCGCAAAAGGCTTCCTCGATGTGGACGCCGGCGGCCAAGCCGAGCTCGTCCAGGCAATCAGCGACGCTCGGCCCGACAGGTCTGCGACTCATGCTGGCACACGCCTGTTCGACTACCTCAAGGAGGAAACCATCCGCGGCTACTACACCTCGCGTTTGGGCCTCCAAGAACTCGATTCTCAGAAGAATTCCTTCTACGGCCAGTCGCCCGGCTGCGCTCTACACGATGGGAACATCCTGGGGACAAGGAAAAGGTGTTTGGGGATGGTCCGGAAGCTGCTAACCGACGCCAGAGAGACGAGTTAGTGGATTTGAAGCTCTCTGTTTAACAGCCGAATGCTCTAACGTTGAGCTACCGGGGAACGCGCAACGCGCTTGTTTTCATTCTATTACAAGAAACAGAATCCCTTATGACCTTTCGGTAGCATGCAGAATGCTCACAACAATTGAGCCGCTGGGGAGTGTCGCGTCGTGATGGTTAGGCAGCGTTTTGGCGCAGTGGCTTGGGAACATGGGGGCCTGATGCACTGTCGGCGCAGTGAAGAGCGCTCGGAACACCGCGGACAAGTTGGGCTCCAAGGAATTCGCGCAGCAGGGTCCTGGAGTTGAGATGGATCTAGCTCAGCCGCCTCGCACAGGTCCTCGGGCCGGATGCGGCAAGCTGCGGCCGAGATGACCTTCTTCGCCGATTGGACCGGCACGGTGTAGACAGGTGGACGCACTGCTCCTCCAAAAAACGGGGCTCGCGCGGGCTTGCGCCAATCCGAAAGCCACACGAACGAAATGCTTGACAACATGATATATCGTATTACATACTATCTGGCATGGCCAGTGCTTCTGCAATCGATTCCTCCAATGCTGCTGCGTTGGACAAGTGGGAAGTCCAGCTTCGCAAAGGCTGCCTGGAGCTTGCCATCCTGGGTTGCCTGTGGTCTGGAAAACTGTACGGACTGGAAATCCTGCAAAGCTTGGAGCGTGATTCTGACCTGGTCCTTTCTGCCGGCACTGTTTATCCCTTACTCGCGCGGCTCAAGGCGGAAGGACTGCTGGAATCCGAGTGGGTGGAGGCCGAGGCCGGTCACCCGCGCAAGTATTACCGGCTCACAGCCGCGGGGCGACGGCGCGCCTTACAGATGGCACGGATGTGGTCCCGGTTTTCAACCACCCTGAAAGACTTGCTGTCTCCACTTTTGAAGGAGAGCGTTCGATGACAACCGCGACCGGTGTCGAGTCGAAAATCGATAGCTATCTCGCTCGATTGCGCGTCGCATTGCACGGCCTGCCCGGGGGAGAGATTGACGACATTCTCCAGGAGCTTCGCAGTCATGTTGTTGAATTGTCGGAGAAAAAAGGACAGGGCATTGAGGTGGCACTGGAGTCGCTCGGGGATCCGGTAGAGCTGGCCAAAACCTACCGGGCCGAAAACCAGATGGTGCGAGCGGAATGCAGTGGTTCGCCTCTCGTTATTTTACAGGGTCTGCGACATGCCAGCCGAAGCAGGCTAGGACGCGTCACAGCGACCGCGCTCTATGCGTTGGGTTACATCAATGTGCTGACCCTGTGGGCTGCCGCGATCGACAAGCTGTTCGCACCTACGCGTGCGGGCCTCTGGTACGTACCAGGCGAGATCTGGTCGTTGACTCTGGTCACAAGCGGCAACCCACCAGCCGGAGCGCGCGAGTTACTGGGGTGGTGGCTCGTCCCGATTGCCGTGCTCGTCGGCTGGGCCATCCGGCATGTGACCGACCGGATTGCGCAGTGGTGGATTGGGCGCTACCGGCGGCGAAAGGAATTACGGGAGGCGTGAGATGCTCCTCTGTGCGCGAGGAACAGGAAGAAGGAGAGTTCGCCGGCTGCGCAATGTGCGCAAACTGCTCGCCTGGCTGCGGGTTCTTGGATCCAAATCGAAAGGAAACGAAAATGAAAAAACATCAAACGCGAAAGTTCTTTAGGCGTGCGGCCTTGCGAGCTTGGCTGGCCTTTACCTTTGGGCTCACTGCCGCGCTTGCGGCACCAGCTCCGGCGGTCGTCGGTGACTGGCAAGGCGCATTGAACACGGGCAATAGCTCGCTGCGAGTTGTGCTTCATGTTTCGCAGGACAAGGAGGGCAATCTGAACGCAACTCTGGACAGCCCGGATCAAGGCGCGACAGGCATCGCCATCTCAGCCATCACCTTCAAACAGCCTGATCTGCACTTCGAGATCCAGCGCATCGGGGCGAGCTACGACGGAAAGATCGACAAAGCTAACGCAGAGATTGCAGGCGAATGGAAACAAGGCGGCGGATCGCTTGCGCTGACGTTCAGCCGGACCAGCAAGTGAGGCCTCAACTGGCCACAAGAACTGCGACCTGGAGGAAGAGACATGAAATACGCGATTTGCCAGGTTCTCGCAATGGCCGTGTTTTGTGCCGCTAGTACTGCAGGGCGACAACAACAAGATGCGTCAAGAGACTCGGCTGCCGTTTCAAAGGAGGAAGTGCTGGCTGGGTGGGCGGCGGCTCTCGGCGGCCGCGAGAACCTTAGAGCCGTGCGTGCCGTTCATCTCCGAGGAAGCATTGAAACGGGTGGCTTGAACGGGATATATGACCGCTGGACAACCTCGCGCGGCGAGTTTCGCACCGCAGTCGACCTTTCCGGCGCATTCCGCCAGACAAGTGTTTTCGACGGTCAAAAGGGATGGCTTCTGGACACGAACGGAACGGTTCACGAACTCTCCGGCGACACCTTCAAAAGCGTGGTCAGCGCGTCTTACGAGGCGAGCTACTCGTTCCTCTTCTCCGGCCGTGTTCCGGGTCATGTCGATTTCGTGAGCGAGGTCGCGGATCAAGCTGAATACATTTTCCGCTTGGAGCCAGAGAAAGGCAGTACGGTGACGGTATATCTCAATAAGAAGACGTTTCTGCCCAGCCGCGAGGAAACCGGCGGGCCGATGGGCAAGCGCGTCATCCACTTTTCTGATTGGCGCGACTTTGGCGGCATCAAATTTCCCTGTGCGGTTCGGCAATCCGCCGGCGACGCAAGGTTTGATGCCGTCATCACCATAGAGAAAGTTGAGATCAATCTTCCGATCGTCGCACAGCTATTTGAAAGGCCAGGCAACGTTGCTGAGCAGATTCGTTTCGCCTTTGGCACGCGTCAAGCAGTCGTTCCAGCTGAGGTGTACGGGGACCACATCTTCGTTCCCGTTCGTGTGAACGGCAGGAGTCCTGCTTGGTTCTTCCTCGATAGTGGCGCCGGGATGTCCGTTGTCAGCAATTCCTTGGCGCAAAGGGCCGGGCTGTCGCTCGGAGGCACGGTCAGAGGGCAAGGTACGGGCGCAGGTTCAGCCAGAATCGGAATGGCGAAGAAAGTCATACTGGATCTCCCGGGAGCGCAGGTTCCGCCGACTACGGTCGCCGTCTGGGACTTTTCGCCCATCCAGCCGGCGCTGGGCCGTCACTGGGATGGTTTGCTTGGTTACGATGTGATTAGCCGGCTTGTGGTTCGCGTCGATTATGAGCACAAGCAGGTCACTTTGTATGACCCATCCACTTTCGTCGCTGATGATCGAGCCACGGCTCTTGCTGTAACTTTTCTGGGGAACCTGCCGCTGGTGCGTGCGAAGATTGTGCTTCCGGGTCGCGCTCCTGTAGAGACCGAATGTGCAATCGATTCAGGCGCAGACGGCTTTCACCTGACAACGCCCTTCGCAAACGCAAATCATGTGCTCGAATCAGTCGGGAGGACCATTTCGACTTCGTCCGTCGGTGCCGGAGGCGGGACAAAGGAATTCGCAGGCCGCATTGCGGGCTTGCAGCTTGGGCCGTACATGCTCGGCGATCCAGTTGCTGCTTTTTCAGCGACTGAGGGGGAGGGCCTTCTAGCCAGCCCCGAGATCGGCGCTCTGATTGGTGGCAGAATCCTGAAGCGATTCACAGTCACATTCGATTATCCACATCACCGCATCCTGCTTGAGCCGAATAGCCGTTTCTCCGATCCTTTTCGTACCAACGAAAGCGGCCTCTCGTTAGTCGCCAAAGGAGCGGACTTCCACCGCTTCGAAGTGGACGATGTCGAGAAGGGTTCCCCCGCTGAATTTGCCGGTGTGAAAAAGGGCGACGTCCTCACCGTGATCAACGGCCGGCCTGCGAATGAGCTGGACTTGGAAAAGATCGACGAAATCCTCCAACAAGCCGGAAGCACGATCCCGCTCACGCTGAAGCGAGACGCACGAACTCTCAGACTCGCTCTCAGGTTGAAAGAGCGTATCTGATGGGGAGCTGCACGGGACCTAAGGACTCGAAGCAAAATACGGGTGCTCGCGTGTCCATCGCTCGTTGTGTTCGCTTGACCGTCTGCCTGCTCTTCGGACTCTCAGCATACGCTCAAAATCAGGCCGCGCCGAAACAGCTACAGTCGTCCGCCTTGGAGCGAAAGTTGCGAGAGGCTCGTTACGACTTGCACGTTGAGAACGGCCAGTGATGCTGCGCAAACTGCCCGTTTGGTGCCACGAAAGTAGTCTCCTCCCCTTGCTTACCGAGGGCGGAGGTGCTAGTCTCGGTTACCGAGGACATAGACATGAGCAAACCTTCGGACCTCGTGCAGGGAACGTTGGACATGTTGCTGCTGAAAATTCTTGCACTCGAGCCGATGAACGGGTTCGCAGTTAGTCAGCGCCTGAAACAAGTGTCGGGCGGGTTTTGCAGGTGAGCGACAGATCGCCCTACCCGGCTCTGCACAAGTTGGAGCAGGAGTGCTGAATTACCGCCGAGTGGAAAACCTCCGGGTATGGGCGGCGCGCCAAATATTATTCGCTCACGCGGCTCGGGCGGCGACAGCTCGAAATAGAAGCAGATAACTGGAGCAGGCTTTCGAGCGCCGTCTCGCGGGTTATTAAGCTCAAACAGGCGTGGGCGTCGCGCTGCGCGAAACGGAGGTTGAATATGCGACCGGAGCATTGGCTGTACACGATTCCTCTACGGCTGCGGTCGTTGCTTCGCACCGCACAGGCGGATGAGGAATTGGACGACGAGCTGCGCGACCACGTCGAACGAAAAACGGAGGAATACATCGCACAAGGGATGCCGCAAGAAGGGGCGCGCCGTCGCGCGCGGCTGGACCTGGGTGGTATCGAGCAGACCAAAGAGAAATGCCGCGATGCACGTCGCGTACATTGGATTCAAGACCTGATTCAGGATTTGCGCTTCGGCCTCCGCATCCTGCGCAAGTCTCCCGCCTTCACCGCGGTGGCCGTGCTGACCCTGGGTCTGGGGCTCGGCGTGAACACGACCTTGTTCTCCGCATTTGATTCTGTGGCCTTGAAACCTCTGCCGGTTAAAGACCCGGTCAAAGTTGTGAAATTCAAGCGATGGTTTGGCAGCGGGGCAACCGGAGATATTCAACACGCCTTTTCTTACCCAGAGTACCTGTATTACCGCGATGGGAATCATGTCTTCTCCGGCGTGATCGCTGCGAGCTGGCCTACACAGATTCTTGCCACGCTTGCGGCTGAATCCCCTGCTGACCGGAACGCGTCGCGCGAGCCTCTGCCCTTGCAATGCCAGCTTGTTTCTGCAAATTACTTTTCTGTCTTAGGAATCAGCGCTGCGGTTGGCCGAGTTTTTGGTGTGGAAGAAAGTCAAGCTCCCGGGGCGAATGCTGTCATTGTTCTCAGCCATTCTTTTTGGCAGCGCCAATTTGACTCGGACTTACAGATTTCAGGTAAAACGCTGGAAATAAACGGCGCAACTTTCACAATCATTGGAGTTACGCCTCCGGATTTCATCGGCACAGGGAATCCGCCGCAAGTGCCCGATTTCTGGGCACCCCTCCCGATGCAAGCCCAGTTGATTCCAAAGAATGATTGGCTCCACGAAACGATGAATCGTCGGCTCCAGATCCTCGGCCGCGTCGCCATCGGAACGGACGTTAGCGAAGCCCAGGCCGAAATGGAAGTTTTGACCCGTCAGTTTGTGCAGGCGCACCCAGTGCCCGACCAGACGATCGCATTGACCCTTCACCGCGCCACGTACTTCGGAGAGACAGATGAGCTTTGGTTTAAAGCTTTTGTTGCTGGCCTAATGGCGATAGTAGGCCTGGTTCTGCTCGTCGCCTGCGTCAACCTGGCGAACATGTTGCTTGCGCGCGCCGCGATTCGCCAAAAGGAAATCGCTGCTCGCCTGGCGCTCGGGGCCAGCCGCGGGCGGCTCATCCGGCAATTGTTGGCAGAAAGTGTTTTACTCGCCATGTTAGGCGGAATGGCTGGCTTTCTTTTCTCTTTGTGGACGACGAAGTTGACGTGGCTCGGTTTGGTCCGGCTCATCCAAGCGCTTCTGGGAAGCAGGACCTTCGTCGCGCCGCTGACTCCAGATGGTCGCGTTTTTCTATATACCTTCGGCCTGTCTCTGATCACCGGAATCTTGTTTGGTCTCTGGCCCGCGCTTCAGTCATCTAAAGCGGATATTACCGATGCATTGAAGTCCGAAGGAAGCGCTTGCGGACAGCGACTGAGTCAGTCGCGCTTCCGCAGCTTCCTAGTCGGCGGGCAGGTCGCTGTTTCGGTAGTCTTGCTCATCAGCGCGGGATTGCTGTTGCGGGCTCTGCTCAGGTCTCAAGTGGCGAATCCCGGATTTGAAACGAAGAATACATTCCTTTTGAGTCTCGATTGGGGAAACGATAAGGCCAAGGCGACAACCACAAAAAGGGAAGCGGTGGCTCGTCTCCAAACGCTTCCCGAAGTTGCCGATGTCGCGCTTACCGATCGCTTGCCTTACTTGGGCACGATGACGTTCTTACTTCAAGTAGAGGGAAGCAAGGCGTCTCCCAAAAGCCTGCCCGGCCAGACTCTCGTTAATTATGTCTCGCCGAGCTATTTCTCAACTTTGGGTATTCCCATCGTCCGCGGCCGCGGCTTCACTCCCCAAGAAGCGGAGGAACTGCTTCCCGTTGCGATTGTCAGTGAGTCCACCGCCCGCCAGGCTTGGCCGGGCGAAGATCCGGTAGGAAGACACCTCAAACTAGCTCAGGCGTTCCGGGATAGAGGCGCCTGGGAAGAGTACCAAGTGGTAGGCGTAGCTAAGGACGTCCGATTTTTCAACCTTACGAGAATAGATCCCGCGTATGTCTGTCTCCCGACCAATGCGTCTGAATACAACAGCATGCTGATTCGCGCTGCCAGGAGCCCTCGGGACACTCTCGCGGCTGTTCGTGCCTCCTTGGGAGCGCTCGATCAAACCTTGTTGCCGAAGCTGGGCTTCGTCAGCCTCGATCGCTTCATGCAAACGCAGCAACTGCTCCCACAGTGTGCTGCAATCTTCGCGGCAATTTTGGCGTCCCTCGCTCTCTGTTTGGCTGCGGTCGGTATTTACGGCGTCATGGCTTACCTCGTTGCGCAGCGCAGGCGAGAAGTAGGAATCCGCTTGGCCTTCGGCGCGTCAAAAACCGACGTGCTGCAATTGATGGTTCGCCAGGGAATGCTGCCGGTGATCCTCGGTGCGGTTTGTGGTCTCATGGTCTCTACCGCCATCTCGGGCGTGCTGCGCGCGATTCTAATTTTTCCTGGCAGTTACGACCTGCTTTTTGGGGTAAGTGCGTTCGATCCCGCAACCTATGGGGGATTAACTGCTCTTCTCACGAGCATCGCCTTGCTGGCATGTTATGTGCCGGCACAGAGGGCGATGAAGGTCGATCCTATGGTCGCTCTGAGGTACGAGTAGACGAGGGCCGGAGATGCGACCGGAGTATTCGCGGTACACGATTCCACTGCGGCGTCTACGTGGCTTGTTGGGGACATCTTGGGGACAAGACGACCTAGCCATGCGTGGGGACAAGGAAAAGGTGTTCCGGGGCGATCTCGGAGCTGTTAACCTGGTCAGCGTGAGCAGCCGCCATTTCGAAATTCCCCTTCTGTTCGCGTAAACTGGAAGGCTTCGCCGGCAGCGAATTTACATTTCCGGAGAACCCATGTCTCAGGTTTTTCCCTTTCGTGCCTTCCGCTACAATCCGGTCCGCGCCCCATTCGATCGCGTCCTCACCCAGCCTTACGACAAAATCTCCCCTGCGATGCAGGAAAAATACTATGCCTGCGATCCTCACAATTTGATCGCCGTCGAAAAGGGCCGGACTAATCCCGGCGACACTCCGCAGAACAACGTCTACACGCGAGCCGCCGCAAGCCTCGAAGCCTGGATGGGCATGGGCATCGTACAGCAGGATCCCGCTCCTTCCTTCTACGCTTACTCTCAGGAATATACGGTTCCTGGCACCGAGCAGCGCAGCACGCGTCGCGGTTTCATTAGTGCCGGCAAGCTCGAAGATTATTCCGCTGGCGTCGTCTTCCGTCACGAGCAAACGCTCTCCGGCCCCAAAGCGGACCGCCTCGAACTTCTACGTCACACGCAAACGCACACCGGGCAGCTTTTTATGCTCTATTCCGATCCGCAGCGTCGCGTAGATGAAATTCTCGCGGAAGCCGAAGAGTCCACTCCGGAAACGGAACTTCGTGATGAATACGGCGTCACTCACCGCCTGTGGGTCATCTCTCGCCCCCATCATGTTGCTGCGATTCAGAAAGCCATGCGAGACCAAAACCTGGTTATCGCTGACGGCCATCACCGTTACGAAACGGCGCTCGCGTATCGCGACGAATGCCGCTCTCGTGCGGGAAAGCTTGATCCCGACGCCCCGTTCGAACGCGTCATGATGACGGTGATCAACACGTACAGCGAAGGCCTCACCATTCTCCCCACGCATCGCGTCGCCTCGCACATTCACGATTTCTCCTGGTCAGCGGTGCGTGGCCATTTCGAGCCTTGGTTCGCCGCCGAAGAATTTCCTTTTTCGAATGACGCACAAAGCGCTGAAGCGCGCAAGACATTTCTCTCATGCCTTGCCAGCGCCCGCGCGCGCCGCGGCATCGGCATCTATCCTGCCGCTGATTCAGGAAAGCCAGCTTTCTACGTCTTGACGCTTCGCGACGGCGTCAATCTCGCGCAACTTCTGCCCAACGTTTCGCCGCTTCAGCGCGAACTCGACGTCGTCCTCCTTCACGAAGGAATCCTCGAACCCGCTCTCGGCATCACTCCACAAGCCGTCACATCCGAGGCCCATCTCACCTATGAACGTGAGGCCACCGTCGCTCTCGACGCCGTGGACTCCGGCCGCGCGCAAATCTCCTTCCTCCTGAATCCTTGCGGCGTTGATCAGGTCATGAAAATCGCTACCGCGGGAGAAGTCATGCCCCAGAAGTCCACCGATTTTTATCCCAAGCTCCTCAGCGGTATCGCCATGTACCGCATCGCTACTTTTTCCTGATTGTCACGCCACTCAGTGCGTGCCCCGTGCGTTGCGAGGAGATGTGGCCTCGGGATCAGGTGGCGGCCCTCGACTTTCTGAACCAACGAGTAGGCGGCCATAACGTATCAACGCCAGGTGCCGTTCTGTCTTGTTTGTCGAATTGAATTGATGGAGGGGAGAATCTCCGGACTTACTCAACCAACAAATTCATGAATCGCACGATGTCTGCCTGCTCACGTTCACGGTCTTTCGCCGTGCTGCGCTCCGTGCTTTGTGTTAGCGCGGCGAGCCGCCCAGAGAGGATGCGCATCGCCCCATCCCGCGGCACGTACGCAATCTCGTTTCCCTGCATCATCACCCAGCCCTTGTTTGTGAGCTGCAATTCCAGCTGGTGATCTTCCCATCCTAACTGCGATTCCATCCGCTCAGCACTGAGGGCCGCGACCGTCTCGACTCGGATCCGCGCCAGACCGCGTCTCCCTTTCATCTCGACCCCGCTCACCTGCAATTGCCGGTAGACCACAACCGGCCTCTCCAGTCGCCCCAGAGTTCCCGCGCGCAAAATTTCACCTGCCTCGAGATTCGCCGCCTGCAACGCCGAAGTTACGTCCGCTGCTTGGGGCGCGTGCCCTGCCGTTCGCAGCGGAATCTGCAAGACTGTCGCGGACGATGTCCGGGAAGGATTCTCAGCTCGTGCTGTGCTCGCAGGCGGAGCTTCCTCATGTGGTTTGCCCGCGGCAGTGTCACTCCGCGACTTGTCCGCGGCTCGTGCTGTCAGCACAGGGGCGGCCTTCACTACCTGAAGACCCGGCCGATTCTCTCCACTCCCCGGGACAGACTGCTCTTTGGGCGGCAAACCCGGCGACCGGTTTGATGCCTCGCTCGTCCCGCCACCCTTTAGGGGACTCTTCGTCAAGTACCGGTAAAATCGCGGATAGCCTCGCGCCTGCCAGTATGCCGAACGATAATTCTGCATCCGCGTTCCCGCGGTGACCGAGCTGAAGAAAGTGTGCCCTTTGGGATCCACCACCAAGCCCACATGTCCTTGCCACACGACTAAATCGCCTGGGTGCGCGAACCGCACTCGAAGGAACGGCCCTGTTCCGCGATAAAGATCCAGGGAACTGGCATACGGATATGAATGTCCGGCTTGCTCGTATAATTTGTGCACCAGATGGGAACAATCTGGCGCCAGGCCCTCTTCGTCGTCCGCCCACGACATTTCCTCAACGATGGTCTGCCCTTCTTTCAACGTAAGGAGCCGAAAGCCTGGCGGTATCGTTGGCGGCGGCGCCGCTTGCGCCTTTTGATCGGAACCCTGCTTCGCCGTTTGGCCCGGAGCCGGTTTCCCCGTTGGTTGACTTTGCCGCGTCGCGGTCGGCTGCCCCGTTTGCTGATTCTGCCGCCTGGCAGTTTGTCCGGAAGTTTGCGGGCCTTGCTGCCCCGAAGCTTGCGCCCGCGAGCCTTGCACTCCTTCCGCCGGTGTCACCGACACCTGTCCCAGCAGAGCCGCCGCGCATAGCCCAAGTGCGGAAAGGGGGCGGTTTCGCATTTCCCAAGCTTAGATGACTGTTTTGACCCACGCGCCGTACCTGAGTCCTAACCAGTACTGCCCCTTAGTACAGTTCCCACAAAAGCACTTATCTCAGCGAAACTTGACTCCCCTAGTCACGGGTTCGGGCTGAAATTGCATTTGCTGGAGTCAATCGTCTTTCTTCTGCAGTCTTCATCGGGGTCGCTAGTTTTTCCTTCATTTTCCGAGACTCCTCTTCCGAGAAAACCAGCTTGCCTGCCTTCGCGCATGCCAGTTCCTCGGCGGTCCAGTGGGCATGCATGATTCCTGCGAAAGCATGCGAATTTCTGCCAAGAAGGAGATGCCCGATCTCGTGCGCCGCCACGTGCCCCAGCAAATTCGCAATGTCCGTTCCATCGCTTTTATGCAATTGCTCCATCGGCTCGTAAAATAGGTCGGCGTAGCATCCGCTGCCATCGTGCGCTTGAAACGAAATCCCCATCGTTTCTCCTTTCAGGCCAGCCGACTTTCGCACAATCCGCAAATGCAGATGCTTCGGAAAGACCGCCTCTCGGCACGCTTGCGACGCTTCCTCGCTCACGGCCGGAACCTCGCAATTCAGCCAGACCACCTCGATTCCCGCAGACTGAAAGACTCGCTCTGCCTCGAGCTCCGCTTGGCTTAACACCTCCGAAGGCACCTTCACGTCGTTGTAGACAGAAATCGCCAGCCGAGCGCTTCCTGGGGCGCCTTCCGCCCTGCTCCCGGAAGCCTTGCCCCAAAGGCTCGTGGCCGTTGGCAAAAGCGATAGAACGATTGCAAACCGAAGCTCCTTAGTAAACGTCTTCGCCATCATGACGTGCACCTCTCGGTGGCGCCAAAATGGTTCTGTCGGCTGGGTACCTCAATGCTGCGGAGGAGGCGAGTTTCTCATTTACGGATGACCGGATAAGCTCTCTTGCGTCAAAGAGATAGGGTGAAAGGTGACAAGGCAAATCTCGCGCTCGCTTAGCTGATGAGACCTTTTCGTGGCATTGACATCTATCTGTTCATGGCTGACAGGATTGCCGCCGGGAAACTTTGTCCCGGACGGCATCGTTAATTACCTAAGGAGCCCGGCCAGCGTAGGCCAACATGCCTGGGGATGCCGCAAACGGACTTATCCGCTTTGGAACCTTTGAAGTGGACCTTCGCGCCGGGCAGCTCCGCCGCAACGGCCTGAAGGTCCGCCTCCAGGAACAGCCCTTTCAGTACTGGCCATGCTCCTGGAACGTCCCGGCGAAGTCGTTACCCGGGAAGATCTCCACGCACGCCTGTGGCCAGCCGATACGTTTGTCGATTTCGACCACGGCCTGAACGCAGCCGTCAAGCGCCTGCGCGATGCACTGGGTGACTCGGCCGAAAATCCCCGTTTTGTAGAAACGCTGGCGCGCCGCGGATACCGTTTCCTCGCTCCCGTGGAATCGCCCTCTCCCGAAACTCCAGCCTCTGCCGCACAGGCGCCCTCGGCCCGAAACGCCACCAACTCAAACGCGGCCAAATCCAGGTGGCGGTTGGTGGCGGGGGCGTTGGTTATAGTTGTCGTTGCGCTGGCCCTTGGCCTCCACATAGGAATGCGCGCCTCCCGTGCGCTGCAGCCGGTTCTTCCGAAAGAGATTCGACTGACCGCCAATTCCCCCGATGCGCCGGTTTACTTCGGCGCGATTTCTCCCGATGGGCGCTATCTCGCTTACATCGATCCCCGTGGGGCCTTCCTGCGCGAAATTGCCACAGACGAATCCCACGCCCTGTCTCTCCCGGAAGGATTCCGCGTGCATCACGTGAGCTGGTATCCCGACGGGAGCCATTTGCTTGCACAAGCCGTGGTTGGCGGCGAGGAACGCCCCGGATTGTGGAATGTACCTCTGCTCGGAGGCGCTCCGCGAAAGCTGGTCAGCGATGCGGAGGCCGGGAGTGTCTCGCCTGACGGCAAGCAGGTCGCTTTTCTGCGCGGCGACAAGTTCAATCACTCCGAGATCTGGCTGGCCGGCACAGGCGACGCCGAGCCGCGCATCGCCGTCAATGTTCCCGGATACGTCATCGGCCCGCCTGCCTGGTCGCCCGATAGCCAGCGGTTTGCCTATCTGAAGGACGTCTATTGGCCGGGCTACAGCAGCGAAGACGTGCAAATCGAAATGTACGAACTGGCCAGCGGGAAAACGGATTTGATCCTGAACGACTACCGCTTGCAGTACGGGCTGGTCTGGACACGCGACAATCGCATTCTTTTCTCGCGCGCCGAAGAACCTCCCAATCAGGGCGAGTCCAATGTTTGGTCGATGAAAGTGGACACGCGACCCGGATGGCGCTGGGGCGCGCCCGTGCGCCTGACCAGCGGCCCGGACTGGAAGCCCATCATTAATATGGCCGCGGACGGAAAGCACGCGGTGTTCATTCGCACGAACATCGCGCCGGCCGTTTTCATAGCCGACGTCGATGCCAGGACGCGAGAAATTGGCAAGCTGCGGCGCCTCACTCTGGACGAACGCCAGAGCCGTCCGTATGAATGGACGCCCGACGGCAAATCCGTTTTGTATGTCTCCGACCGGGAAGGCGCATTTCGGATCTTTCGCCAGCAGATCGGCGCGGCGACTCCCGAACTCATCGCTGGCGTCCAGGGATCGCCGATCATCCTGCGGCTCAATCCCGCGCGCACCGAGATTCTTTATTTGACCGAAGCGGAGCGCAGGACCGCCGACGCCGTGAATGGCGTTCCTTCGAGCCAGAATTCTGGCGTTGCCGGCCACAGCGCAACGCCGACGCAGCCGGAAGGCGAATTTCAATCGCGCAACCTGCGGCTGATGCGCGTTCCGCTCGACGGCGGCGTTTCGAAACTTGTGCTGGAGGATTCCGGCATCAACAATTTCCAGTGCGCGCGTTTGCCCTCGCACGAGTGCATCTACAGCAAGTTCACGAAAGATGCGCTGGTTTTCCAGGAGTTCGACGCGCAGACCGGCGTGAAGACGGGCACGGCGAAGAGACTTCCGGGCATCCAGGAACCGGAGTGGCAATACTACAACTGGAGCCTTTCGCCTGACGGGCGCATGTTGGCGCTGGCCAAAAAGATGCGGGCTTCGGCGGAAGCCGAAATCCGGCTCGTTTCCACGCGCGACGGCGCGGAGCGCGTCCTCAAAGTGAAAGACTGGGGCCGCCTCGCCACCATTGACTGGGCCGCTGACGGAAAAAGTTTCTGGGCTAGTGCGGTGCGTCATGGAGAAACGACCGCGCTGATTCACATCGATCTTCAAGGCCGCGCCAAACCGGTTCTTCAGGAAACCAAGCCGTATGTGGGCTGGGCCATTCCTTCGCAGGACGGCAAGCACCTCGCTATCTGGGAAGCCACGGGCGGCTCCAATGCCTGGATGCTCGAAGTCCCTCCGGCGTGGTAACGCTCCAAGGAGCAAGGGAATTCTGACTCGACCTGTCCCATCGCGACCGGCGCGGCGGAGTGATTTGCGGCAAAACCACGGCGCAAACCAGCGTTGACGATTGTTCAGGGCGACCCGTATAATGGGAGTTTCCGTTGAGCGCGAAGAAGCGCTAAGGGTGCGCCTGCTGGCCGCTTAGCTAGAAGAAAATTGGAGGAGCGATGTACGCCGTTATACAGACCGGGGGGAAGCAGTATCGTGTCGCGCCCGGCGACACCATCCGCATCGAGCGGGTGGAAGGCAAAGTGGGGGAGAAGGTCAATTTTGCGAACGTCCTGGCAGTCCATGGCGAGAAGAAGGTTTTTGCGGGCGCGGAGGCCGAGAAGGCGACCGTGACCGGGAAAATCGTGGCGCAAGGGCGCGCGAAGAAATTGACCGTGCTGAAGTATAAGAGAACCAATCAGTACAAGATTCAGCGCGGGCACCGGCAGAACTATACGGCGGTGCTGGTGAGCGATATCAAGATTTGAAGAGTTCTTGGTTTTGAGTCGTTGTTTTTTGGTGGATCAGTTAGATAAGAGCGAGCATTTGGAATCGCTGCAAAAGGAACGGCATGCGCCACGATTCCTCGTCGCTCCGCTCCTCGGAATGACAAGTTGCGAGGTTTTTAACCGAGTTGTTAGGCAATTTCGGGACGCGGGTTTCCAGATTTTGACGGTTTCAGCACTGTTCAGAGAAGAGGATTAGGTCATGGCACATAAGAAAGGCGGCGGGTCGTCAACGAACGGTCGCGATTCCCACGGACAGCGGCTGGGGGTGAAGCGCTTCGGCGGGCAGTTGGTGAATGCCGGTACGATCTTGGTGCGGCAGCGCGGCACCAAGCATCAGCCGGGCGAAAACGTCGGGCGAGGCAGCGATGACACGCTTTACGCGATGGTTACAGGCATCGTGAAGTTTCAGGATCGTGGCCGTCAGGGGCGGTTCATCAGCATTCAGCCGGCAGAATCCAAGGCTGCGGTGAATTAAAACGGGAGGAGCAAGCCCTCACGGCGAATTGGCGATCCCCTACGCGGTCCCGCAAAGCGGGATCGCGTTTTCATTTTTGCAACTACTGCCCCGACACACAGCTCAACGGTCCGGCGGGGAAGAGTTTTTTGTAGGCGCTGCGGCCGTGGGCCGGGATGATGGCTAGAGTTGGCAATAATTCGTGGAGCTGGCTGAGTTTGCTGACGATTTGATTCGCCAAAACTGGATCGTTGTCGCTGTCGCGCAAGAGCCGAGTCTTGGCGACGCGTTCTTCAACGCCGCGCTCATCGTCAACACTGTCCCCAACGTAAAAGAAACGTTTTGCGGCAGACAGATTCACGAAAATGCCCACACTTCCCGGCGTGTGGCCGCGCAGAGGAACGACCACGACGGAGCCGTCCCGGTAGAGGTCAGCGCTTTCGTCGAACGTCTCGTAGGGCTTCGGGTCGAATTGCAATGTGGGCGCCGTCGGCTTGGGCAGCGCTTTGGTGTACGCGGCGAGGACATAGCCTTTGGCTTGCGCGGCGGAGTCGTTGGCGAAGAGCACTTCTTCGCCGGTGATCAGCACAGGCAGCCGCGGCAAGTCCATCAGGCCACCCGCATGGTCGAGATGAACGTGCGAGAGAATGGCCCAGCGCAGTTTGACGGGATCTTCGCCGGCGCGGCGGAGCATTTCGGGAAGCGCGACCCCGGGATTCAATTGGCCCGCGAGTGATCGCAGTTTCAGCCGCAGCCTGAACGGATATATGCTGACGTCCTGCGCAAAATGACTGGAGTTGCCCGCATCGATAAGCAGGTCACCCGCGGGATGGCGCACGAGGATGCTCCCGGCGGTCATTCCGATGGAAAAGCGGCTGAAAGTTTTTCCGGTTTCGATCCAGCAAGCGGAAACGCCGGGAAGATTGGCAATTGTTGGAGCGACACGCGCATGCGGCGGCGCTGGCGGAAGCGCCGCGCGGTGAAGATACAGTAGGTAGAACGCGCCGCCGGCGATTAAGACGGTGGCAAACAGCAGCAAGAGAGCGCGCTTGAGGACGGGAAGCATGTGGGTTGTGCCTCCTTCGAGAGACCAAGGGCTTGAGCAAAAACAGGGGCACCGCAGGGGCTAAAGCCCAACTTAAAGTGCTGACCTTAATGTCGGACCTAAAAGTCCGCTCCCCGATTGCGCCGCTAATCCGCAAATGACGTTACGCGAGTTGGCTTATGTTATCGTTTTCGAGGAGGGCGGACCAGCAGAGTTGCACTTGGAGAGGAACACGAAGTGTCTCAGCCATTATGGATTTCTCCGTGTGGATTAACTTGAGATCCTTCGCTCAGGATGACAAGGATTGGGGACTGTAGCGCATGGATGGTTTCTGTCGCTGAACGACTTGGAGGGGGAGTCCTATTCCGGTGTTTGTTGACGAAGCGAAAATTTACGTGAAGGCGGGGAACGGTGGGAACGGCTGCGTTGCGTTTCGCCGCGAGAAATACGTTCCGCGCGGAGGGCCTTCGGGTGGCGACGGCGGAAATGGCGGCAGTGTGTATCTTGAAGCGAACCCGAACGACAACACGCTGCTGCGCTACCGCTACAACCGGGAGTTCAAAGCGGACCGAGGACGACACGGCGAAGGTTCGAACTGCACAGGCCACTCTGGCGAAGACTTGATTTTGCAAGTGCCGGTGGGAACCTTGGCGTTCGACAATCACACCGGAGAGACGATTGCGGATTTGGCGACGCCGGGGCAGAGAGTGCTTGTGGCGCATGGAGGACGCGGCGGGCGCGGTAATCAACATTTCGCGAAGCCGTGGCATCAGGCGCCGCGGGAACAGGAAGACGGTTTTCCGGGCGAAGAGCGCGATCTTCGTCTGGAACTGAAGCTTTTGGCGGACGTTGGGCTTGTGGGATTCCCTAACGCGGGCAAGTCCACATTGATTTCCGTGATTTCGGCCGCGCGGCCCAAGATTGCAAATTATCCTTTCACGACGCTGGAGCCAAATCTAGGAGTGGTAAACGCCGACGGCGGAACGGGCAAGGAAAGACGAGAGATTGGAAGGACGTTTGTAGTGGCGGACTTGCCCGGCTTGATTGAAGGCGCGCATCAGGGCGCGGGGCTGGGGATCCGCTTTTTGCGGCATGTGGAGCGCACGCGGCTTCTGGTGCACCTGGTTGATACGAGCGACGCGAACGCCGATGATCCGGTGCACGCATTCGAAGTTATTAACGGAGAGCTGGCAGCGTTCAACGAATCGCTAACACAGAAGCCCATGATCGTGGTGGCGACGAAACTCGATGCGACGACCGACCGCAGGCGCCTAGAGGCGCTGCGCGATTATTGCAAAAAGCACGGCCTGGAGTTTCACTCCATTTCTGCTGCCGCCGGTCAGGGCGTAAAAGAACTCGTCCGTTCGATTGCGGATGCTCTGGACAAGCTTCCGCGGGCAAGCCTTGAGCACGCTCCTAACGACCAGACCGTGCCTGCCGCGATTGAAGTTAATCCTTCCACGCAACACGCTGCCGAAGACCGCAATTCATGAGAAAATCGAGAATAGAGATTCCTTGGGAGGCGCATTGACGATCGCGCAGGCGCACCGCACCGCCGCGAAACATCATCCCCGCCGCATCGCCTTGTTCGGCGGCTCCTTCGACCCCATCCATAGCGGACATCTCAGTGTGGCGCGCGCCGCCGACCGGCGCTTCAATTTTGACGAAATCCATTTCATTCCGGCGAGCCGACCACCGCACAAGCTCAAACAGCACCTTGCGCCGTTTCCGCACCGCTTTGCCATGGTGGCGTTGGCTTGCACGGAGCATCCGCACTTTGTGCCTTCGCTGGCGGAAGCGGGGGAGGATTTCAGCGGAACGCAACTTCACTACTCCGTGGATACGGTGCGTTATTTCCGCCACACCTATCACCATTCCGGCGACCGGCTTTTTTTCATGATTGGTGCAGACGCGTTTCTCGACATTCCGATGTGGAAGGAGTACGAAACGCTGCTGGGTCTTTGCGATTTTATCATTGCTAACCGGCCAGGCATTCGCGCCGAGGCGCTGCGGCTGGTGATTCCGCCGGAGCTGACGGCGCGACCCGGAAGCATGAAGGAAACGGAAGCGCATCCGTCGCAAGTGATAGCGCATCTTCATTGCTCGACCGTGTACCTGCTGGAAAACGTTTTGAACGACGCTTCGGCGACGGACATTCGGCGGCGCGCGCAAAAGGGGCAGTCGATTCATGGACTTGTTTCCGGGCGCGTCGAGGAATACATTTTGAAACAGGGCCTATACCGTTGAGCATGACCTTCGAATCCCTGCCACAAGGCGTGCGCGTGGCCGTCCGGGCGGCGCAAGAAAAGAAAGCCGCGGGCATCACGGTGCTGGATCTGAGCGGAGCGAGCGCGTTCACCGACTACTTTGTGATTTGCACGGGGTTCAGCACGCCACAAGTGCAAGCAATTTGCACGGAAATCGAAGAGCAACTCCATAAACAAATGGGACGATCGGTGCGGCACCGCGAGGGCTACCGGTCGGCGGATTGGGCGCTGTTGGATTTCGGCGGGTTCATCGTGCACGTCTTCAGCGAAGAAGCGCGGCGGTATTACGATTTGGAGCGGTTGTGGCGCGCGTCACCAAAACTGGAAATTCCCGATGTGGTGGAAGGATTCGCCGCCGCGGAGGATGCCGGCGAGTCCGCGTTTCCGCACGACGCGTATTCTGAAGAACGCCTGTCCGGCCGAGGGCAGGGCCGCCGTTCCGGGACATGACCACCGAGCGATTGCCGTGGATTGCGGAAGACCCGGCGTCCCTGCGCCTGTTGGAACTTGCAAAAAAAGTAGCGGCTGCACCCACAACGCTGCTAATCACCGGAGAGAGCGGAACCGGCAAGGACCATCTGGCGCGGCTTGTTCATGAACTGGGTCCGCGACGCGATGCACCTTACCTGAAAATCGATTGTGCGAGCCTGCCGCCGCAGTTGGTGGAGAGCGAACTGTTTGGCCATGAGCGTGGCGCGTTCACCGGGGCAGTGGAGCGCAAGCTGGGCCGGTTCGAATTGGGCGGGAACGGAACGATTGTTCTGGATGAAGTGGCCGCGCTTTCGCCGAATGCGCAGAGCAAGCTGCTGCGCGTGTTGCAGGAACGGGCGTTCGAACGGCTGGGCGGGACGGAGACCCTGAAGATCGAGGCACGTATTATTGCGCTGACGAATGTTGACCTTCCTGCAGCGGTCAAGGCGGGAAGTTTTCGGGAAGATTTGTATTTCAGGTTGAACGTGCTGACGCTGACGGTTCCGCCATTGCGCGAGCGGCGCGCCGACATTTTGCTGCTCGCGGACCATTTGCTGACAGGGCTTCGTATTGCTCACGGACGTCCCAGGGCGCAATTGAGTGACTCTTCGCGACGCATGCTTGCGGCTTATTCGTGGCCGGGAAACGTGCGCGAATTAAAAAACGCGCTCGAACGCGCGGTGGTGTTTTCGGGCGTTGGCCGTGGGACGGGCAGAGAGGGACAAGACATTTTAGAGCCCGAGAATTTTCCGGAGACGGTTCGCATGGCCGCTCCGGGTGCGGCTAGTCCCGTTGCCGGGCTGCGTTCGCTGGAAGATGTCGAACGCGAAGTCATCGCTGCGACGCTCGAGGCGACGCATTACCAAATCAGCCGCTCGGCGGAGATTCTTGGCATCAGCCGCAAAACGCTTTTAGAGAAACGGAAGAAGTACGGACTGAAGTGAGAGAAAATGGAAAATTGACCCTGGAAAATGGGGAAGGCGTTGTCGGCCTTGGTCTTTCGGTCATCAATCTTAGGTAAGCGAGGCTTTCCCCATTTTCCATTTAAAACTCGTCGGGAATCCCGCATGCGGATCCAACTGCTCATGATCGGTAAAACGCGCCGGCTGGAAATGTGTGCGATTATTGATGATTATGTGAACCGCATTCGCCGGTCTTGCCCGATTGAAGTTCTCGAGGTTCGTGATGCGGAGGCGGCCCTCAAAAAACTCGAGGCCGACCTCGCCGCAACGCCCATTCTGCTGGATGCGGGCGGCAAAACCATGGATTCGAATGCCCTCGCCAAATGGCTTGGCGAGCTGCGCGACCGGGGTGCGCGCCGGGTTATTTTTATCTGCGGAAATGCCGAGGGGTTCCCGGAATCACTCCGCGAGCGCGTTACCCAAAAGCTTTCGCTCAGCGCCCTGACGCTTTCGCACGAAATGGCGCGGGTGGTGCTCGCAGAGCAGCTCTATCGCGCCTTCGCGATTCTTTCCGGCAGCCCCTACCCGAAATAGCCAGCCTGGTGTACAACCTTAGCTGCCATGCCCATGCGCATCATTCCGGACGAGAATCAGCCCTCGGCGGCCATCGAGATCCCGCTCGAAAAACCTCTGCCCGATTACGACCTTGAGGAGCTCGAGCAGCCCACGCCGCGCGATGTGGACGGTATTCTGGTCACGCAAGGCTTCCGCGACCTGGTGGACGATGCACGCGGTATCTTGACCGAGTTGATTGCCGCCCCTCCCAACGAACACCATAAGGACGAAACAGTACTCGAAATCGATTTAGAAGCGCGGCCGCATCCTCTCGAGATTACGCAACTCACGGGCGCCATCTGTCCCACCGACGATGAAATCTATCGGCCGGGCTTGTGGATCGTTTTATTTGATGCCGCGGCGCGACCGAAGTCTCCGCTACCGGAGCCGACGCTGCGGCGAATCTCCGCCATTGCCGGAGAACTAGTTAAGCGGCTGCAACTGGCTTGACGCCCGCGAGATCCCCAGAAGAAGCTCATCGGTCTGCATCCTCGACGAAGCCAGAGGGTCATGGCCAAGACCCATTTCGTTCCGATTTCCAGGCGTTAGGAACCTTACGTGAACGTCTTTTGGCCGCTCCATTTGGGACTTGACACCGACTGCGTCGATTTTGTCCCGTCATCTTGACCTTTGCGGCCTGAATCCGCAGACTTTAGTCTCTTTCCGCTCCCAATAGGACAGAGTTAGAAACTATGCCGGAAGAAAAGGGATTGCTGATGGTTTACACCGGGCCGGGCAAGGGGAAGACCACTTGCGCGCTAGGCACGGCGTTTCGCGCCGTGGGCCAGGGCCTGCGCGTGATGATGGTGCAGTTCATCAAGGGTTCCTGGCACTACGGCGAACTGGACGCCGCCAAACTGCTGGGTGACGACAAATTCGAGATTCGCCCGATGGGGCGCGGCTTCGTAAAAATTGGCGGAGCAGAAACCGATCCGGAAGACATCAAACTAGCGCAAGAGTGCTGGCAGGCGGGGCGCGAAGCCATTTACGGCGGCAAGTACGACCTGGTTGTTCTCGACGAGATCAACTACACCATCAGCTACAAAATGCTGGATGCGGACGAGGTCGTGGAAGCACTCAGGAACCGGCCAGAGCGCGTTCACGTGATTTGTACCGGGCGGAATGCGCATCCGAAGCTGGTAGAGCTGGCGGATCTAGTGACCGAGATGCGCGAGGTGAAACACCCTTACACCAAGGGTATACTGGCTCAGCGAGGAATTGATTACTAGACATAAGAGGTTTGAGGCTGGAACTTAGAAAGCGAGCCCACGATCGCATTCTTGGAATTCAAAGGTGGTCCGTCTCGACGGAATACTAACAACTAAGGACTAAATAGCCTTCTCCATGGCCTGGTTTAAACGCGAGAAAAAATCAATCGAGCAAACTACACCGCCCGAAGAGCGCCGCGTGCGCACCGAGGGCTTGTGGGTCAAGTGCGAGTCCTGCCGCACCATCGTATTTCGCAAGGACCTTGAGGCAAATCTTTACGTCTGCCCAAAATGCCAGTTTCATTTCAAGATGGGCGCGCGGCCGCGGCTGGAAATGCTGCTGGACGGGCGCTGGACCGAACACGACGCCGGGATGACCTCGACGGACCCGCTGAAATTCGTGGACACGAAGCCCTACACGCAGCGCCTCAAGGAGGCCCGGAAAAAACTGGGAATGAACGACGCCATCATCACGGCTGAGGGACAGTTGAATGGAACGCCAGTGGTGATGTGCGCGATGGAATTTGGATTCATCGGCGGCTCGATGGGCGCGGTGGTGGGCGAAAAAGTCACGCGCGGGGTCGAGCTTTCCATCGAAACGCGCCAGCCTTTCATTGCGGTTTCCTGCTCCGGCGGCGCGCGCATGATGGAAGGCACGGTAAGTCTGATGCAACTTGCGAAAGTTTCCGCGGCACTGGCGCGGCTTGACGATGAAAAACTGCCCTACATTTCGGTTTTGACGGATCCCACCACTGGCGGCGTCACTGCCAGCTTCGCGATGCTGGGCGACCTCAACATCGCGGAACCAGGCGCTCTCATCGGGTTCGCCGGGCCGCGCGTGATCGAGCAAACAATTCGCCAGAAACTCCCGGAAGGCTTCCAACGTTCGGAATTTCTGCTCGAGCATGGCTTTCTCGACGCCGTCGTCCACCGCAAAGAGCTGAAAGCCTACCTTGCCACCGCGCTCGAAATGCTCATGGGTTGAGATGAATCACGACGCGGCGGTTCGGTATTTGTTGAGTCTGGGCAGAGAGCTGGCGGCGCCTACGCAGGCTGCGGCGGCGAAGTTCGACCTCGAAAACATCACCATCCTTGCAGAGCGGCTTGGCCGCCCGGACCGCGCTTACTCCAGCGCGCACATCGCGGGAACGAACGGCAAAGGCTCGACCGCGGCGTTCCTTGAATCTATCCTGCGGCATGCGGGCTTTCGCACCGGACTCTATACCTCGCCGCACCTCGAGCGAATCAACGAGCGCATGCGCATCAACGGTGAGCAAATCGGCGATACATTCTTCGCGGCAATTTTCACGCGCCTGCTAGGGCTCATCGAGGAACTACTTGCTGCGCGCAAGCTGCGTGCGCACCCCACATATTTCGAATGCGTGACCGCCATGGCATTCGAATGGTTCGCGCGCGAACGCGTGGAATTTGGCGTTTTTGAAGTCGGCCTTGGCGGACGCCTGGACGCAACGAACATTCTTTCGCCTGTCGTTACAGTCATTACGCGCATTGATTTCGATCACGAGAATTTTCTCGGCCACTCCTTGAAGGAAATCGCCGGCGAAAAGGCGGGAATCCTTAAGCCGAATGTGCCGGTAGTCCTTACCGACCAGCGGCCTGAAGCGCGCGAAGTCATTCTGGCTCGTGCCCATCAATTACACTGTCCGGTCATTGAAACCGCGAAGGCATTTCAAATTACTCAGGAATCTTCACAGGACGGCTACTTCCGTGCGCGCGTGACGGAAATTGCCTCCGGCGATTCTTTCGAAATTGCTCCGAGCTTGCCAGGCCGCTTCCAATTGCGGAATGCCTTGAACGCCCTTGCTGCCGCCCGCTACCTGGCAAGACGAGGCTTCCGCATTTCAAGTAATGACATCATCGAAGGCATTTCCGAGACGGTTTGGCCAGGCCGGCTCGAAAAACTCCAATCCAGCCCCGACGTCTATCTCGATGGCGCGCACAACCCCGATGCGGCGCGCGAGCTTGCGCATTTCCTTGATCAGAATTTCGCGGGACGCAAAATCTGGATGATCTACGGAGCGCTTCGCGACAAGGCGGTGGACGAAGTGGCCGGACAGCTATTCTCTCATGCTGCGGAAGTCATCTTCACCGAGCCGCGTACTTCCCGCACCATCTCCGCGCCGCGACTAGCTGAAATTGCCTCTCACCACGCTTCCAGCTTCACCGTCATTTCTTCAGCCGAGCAGGCGCTCGACCAGGCGCTTGCTCAAGCCTCTCCGAACGATGCGATTTTCGTTACTGGCTCGCTTTATCTGGTTGGCCAGCTTCGCCACTACTGGAAGCAACGCGAGCAGGTCGCGGCGCCCTGAAAAAAGCCGTAAAATATCGGCTTCCATGAATAACCAACTCGACCGCAAGGACGCGAACCCCCTCGTCGGTATCATCATGGGTTCAACATCGGATTGGGAAACCATGGAGCATGCTTCGAACGTCCTGACGAGCCTTGGCGTTCCGCACGAGACACGCGTCGTTTCGGCTCACCGGACCCCCGACTTGCTTTTTGAGTATGCTTCGTCCGCGGAGCAGCGCGGGCTGGAAGTTATCATCGCGGGGGCGGGCGGCGCCGCGCATCTGCCCGGCATGACCGCGTCGAAAACCGTTCTGCCCGTACTCGGCGTTCCCGTCGAGTCGAAAGTTCTCAAGGGACTGGATTCGCTTCTCTCCATTGCGCAAATGCCAGGAGGAATCCCCGTCGGCACGCTGGCCATCGGAAAGGCCGGGGCCGTCAACGCAGCGCTGCTCGCCGCGGCCATTCTCGGCAATAAGCACCCAGGCATTCGCGAAGCTCTGCGAAAATTCCGCGCCGAGCAGACCGACCGCGTCACGGCGCAGCCTGATCCTTCCGTTTCCGCTGTGGCGATTCCTTTCACAGATTCACAGAAAGGGAAACGCCGGTGACCATCGGCATTCTCGGTGGCGGACAGCTCGGCTACATGCTCGCGCTGGCTGGTTATCCGCTCGGCTTGCATTTTCGCTTTCTCGATCCCTCCCCCGAAGCGCCCGTCGGCCGAATTGCTCAGCGCGTCACGGCGGATTATACGGATCACGGCGCACTCGAGAAATTCTCCAATGGGCTGGAACTCGTGACTTACGAATTCGAAAATGTGCCCGTGGAGGCCGCGAAATTCCTGGCCAAGCGTGTGCCCGTGTACCCACCGCCCGCTGCTCTGGAAGCCGCGCAAGACCGCCTCGCCGAAAAGACGCTTTTTCGCAGTCTGGGCATCAGCACGACGGATTTTGTGTCTGTTGCGAAGCCAGAGGAGTTTGAGGCCGCAGTGAGGCAGCTTGGTCTGCCCGCCGTGCTTAAGACTTCCCACATGGGCTACGACGGCAAGGGCCAATGGACTCTCCGGACGCCCGAAGACGTTTCTAAAGCCAAGGCCGAGCTTCCCAAGGATGATCTCATCCTCGAGCGGTTTGTTCCCTTTCGGCGTGAACTCTCGGTCCTCGCAGTGCGTTCGCTTCGCGGAGAAACTGCTTTTTATCCGCTTGTCGAAAACCATCATCGCGGCGGCATTCTTCGCCTGTCCCTGGCGCCCGCTCCAGGGCTTGAGCCGCCGGTGCAGCACGCGGCCGAGGACATAGCCCGCCGAGTGCTCGAATCGCTGAAGTACGTTGGCGTCCTGGCTATCGAGTTTTTCGAGCACGAGGGCCTACTGCTGGCCAATGAGATGGCACCGCGCGTCCACAATTCCGGCCACTGGACCATCGAAGGAGCCATCACCAGCCAATTTGAAAACCATCTTCGTGCCGTTCTCGGTCTGCCCCTTGGCTCGACCGGCGCGGCGGCCCACTGCGCGATGCTGAATCTGATTGGCGACCTTCCTGACCCTTCGGACGTCCTGGCGGTGGCCGATGCGCACCTGCACTTTTACGGAAAAGTCTCCCGGCCGGGCCGCAAGCTCGGCCATGTCACCCTTCGCGCCGCTTCTCCCGAAAGACTGGCGCTGCGCCTGTCTGCACTCCCCGCCTTCTTCCACCGCCCGGAATTCTGTCTCGACTCAGCCCTGGTGCAGTCCGCCTCTCAGCGCGTTTGACCTTATCTACATTTCTCGGGCTAGCGGTTACCGCACCAAGGAACGAACCTTGACGCACGATCCGACTCAATTGGTGTAACGATATGGTTGTTTGCGGCACCATTCTAGGGGGGTTAGCTCCCAGAGAGGGGTATCTCCGAGATGGCCAACTATCGATTTGGAAAGCATCCACCGAAGACGGACTATCGTACGCTGCGATTCAAAGACTATCTAAAGGCCGGGCTCGCGGCGCCACCACCTTCCTACAATGTGCTGGAAACGCTCTATCAAAACCTGAAGACCAAGGATCCCGCGAAGCTTTTCCCCATGGACGGGAACGACGCGATTGGAGACTGCACGATTGCGGCGGTGGCCCATGCCATCACCGTGTACCGCGGACTGCTGAAGACGAAGAAAATTATGACGACGGCCGCAGTGAGGAAATTGTATTACCACCTTACAGGCGGGTCGGACACCGGCTTGAACGAGCTGGATGTGCTGAATTACTGGCGAGCGAATCCGGTCGCCGCCGACGAGATTCTTGCCTACGTGAAGATCGACCCGAAAGACCACACGCACGTGCAGCAAGCGATTCAAATCTTCGGCGGCGTGTACCTGGGATTCCAGGTCCAGCAGAACTGCATTCAGGACTTCGACAATCACAAACCGTGGACGCCCGGCCCGTTGACGAATGACGGGCACGCGGTTTACGCCGTGGCGTACGATTCGAACGGAGTGACTGTTCTGACCTGGGGAAACACGCAGCAAGGCACCTGGGCCTGGTGGGACGAGTGTGTGGACGAGGCGTACGCCATCCTGCCGCCCGAGGCGCAGAAGCCCGGGTTCGCAAAGGGTTTCGATTTCGCGCAATTGCAATCGGACCTGAATGACGTTGCAAGCTGAAGCCGCCGATCGACGATCAGCAGCACGCTCGCAAGCACTTACATCTACCAGAGGGGAGCCCGTGCGGCTCCCTTTTCGTTTTTGCCGTGAACTTTTTCCGCGGCTGTCGCGCGGGTGTTGCATGGAAAGCAGGATTGGGGCAAGCTTACGCGCGTTGTGAGGAGGGTGTGATGAAAAGCGGAAGTTTCCGCGCGGCAATTCTGGTTTTGTGCGCAGGAATATTAGAGTTGGCCTCGAAGGACTATGTGCAAGGACAGAGCAACCCGCAAACGTCGGGAGCTTTGACTGTGATTCGCGCGGGAACGCTCATCGATGGGGTGAGCGAAGCTCCGCGGAAGAATCAACTGATTTTTGTTCACGGACAAAAGATAGTCAGAGTCAGCGGACCGGGGGAAGCCGTTCCTGCAGGCGCGAACGTGATTGATCTCTCGAATGCCACGGTGTTGCCGGGGCTTATTGATTCGCATACGCATATTTTCCTGTGGGGCGAGGACCCCAAAAAAGGCGGCTACGACGCGAATATTCTGAATGCGGGAATTGCACTGCGAGCGGCTCGCGCGACTTTTGCGGCGCGCCGGGCGCTCGAACAAGGATTCACCGCGCTGCGCGACCTGGAAACCGAAGGGGCAGGCTACGGGGACGTCGAAATCAAGCAGGCGATTGAAGAAGGAACGATTCCAGGGCCGCGGCTTTTTTGCGCGACGCGCGCCATCTCCACCACGGGCGGCTACAACCTGGAAGGCTACGCGCCGGAGCTGGACATGCCGAAAGGAGCCCAGCTGGTGGATGGCCCGGTGGAGGCCCGCAAAGCGGCGCGGCAGCAATTGGAGCATGGAGCGGATTGGATCAAGGTTTATATGACGCACAGATCGTGGGTGGATAAGGAGGGGAGGCTCGTCTCGCAGCCGACGCTGACGGTGGAGGAATTGAAGGCCATTGTTGACGAAGCGCATGGCTGGACTAAGAAAGTAGCGTGTCATGCGTACAACGGAATAGGATTGCAGCGAGCGCTTGACGGCGGATGTGATTCGATCGAACACGGGCTGGAAATGACCGATGCGCAAATCGAGCAGATGAAGCGCCAAGGTACGTGGTATTGCCCGACGCTTTCGCCGTACTACGGAGATTGGGCGCCCGCGGATACTCCCCCCGGAAAGCGTGATCGCGCGAGAGCCGCGGTACACGAAGACACGTTCAAAAGAGCGCTAAAGACCCACTTGAAGATCGTGTTTGGCACAGACATGGGCGGAATTCCGTGGACCGAGCCGATCGCGCAGGAGTTCCAGCGGATGGTGGAAATGGGCATGGCGCCGATGGATGCGATTCAGTCAGCGACTTCGCGGCCTGCAGAGATGCTGGACATGAAGGGAGAAATTGGTGTGCTCGCTACCGGTGCGTACGCGGAGGTCATCGCGGTTTCTGGCAACCCGCTGAAGTCCATCGGCGAACTGGAGCACGTGAAATTTGTGATGCACAACGGATCGGTTTTCAAGAATGAGCTGACGAAGTAGCGGGCGGCTAGAAGGAGGAAACAATGAGCGAACAGAGTTTCAAGAATCACGGAAGGTATGTGCCCTCTTACCACTTCTTCGCGTTACCTGTGTTGGGGATTAACTTTGTGTGGTCGCTGATGAGGCTGCGGTCCTTGGGATTTTCATTCGCAGGAATTTTTGGAGTGCTTCTTGCAGCCGCCCTGGTCGTGGTGGCTCTTCGAGCGCGATTGTTTGCATTGGCCGTACAGGACCGCCTGATCCGGCTGGAAGAACGGTTGCGTTACGAGCGGGTGTTGCCGGAGGAATTGCGCTGGCGCGCCGATGAGCTGACGGCGAACCAATTTGTTTCTTTGCGATTCGCCAGCGACGATGAATTGCCCGCCCTGATGAGGAAGGTCCTGGATGAAAGGGTGACAACCCGCAAAGCCATCAAGCAGTTGATCAAAAATTGGCGGCCGGATTATCTACGCGCTTGAGAACTCTTCAACTCTCGGTCCCGAGTTTCACTTTATCGAGAAACGGCTGTGATCGCGGCGTCATCGATCTCGGCGATCTCGTCAGCCGCGAGCTTTAGCTCCCCGGCACGCATGATGCCTTCGACCTGCTTGGCGTTGCGTGCACCAACAATCGCGCCGGTGATCGCCGAATGCCGCAGCACCCATGCGATGGCTACTTCGCCGGGCCCGCGGCCATAGCGCGCTCCAACCTGGCGAAGGCGTTCGACAAGCTCGAGGTTCTTGGACAGACGCGGCTCGCGGAACTCCGGATTACGGCTCCGAAAGTCGTCTGGTGGAAGCGCGGCCGCTCGCTCGCGGGTCATCGCGCCGGTGAGCAGCCCGGAAGCCATAGGAGCATAAGAGATCACGCCGATTCCGCGCTTTTGGCAATAGGGAAGAATTTCGTCTTCAATTTTGCGGCGAATCAAAGAGTAGGGCGGCTGGAGAGAAGTGACCGGGGCGATTTTTTCCGCGCGTTGGATTTGCGCCGCGTTAAAATTTGAAACGCCAATCCAGCGCACTTTGCCTTCCTTCTTGAGCGCGGCAAGGGTTTGCCAGGCGTCTTCGAAGCCGGGACCATTGTCTTCCGGCGGCCAGTGAATTTGGTAGAGATCGATGGTCTTTACTTGCAGCCGATGCAAGCTATCTTCGCACTCGCCGCGGATGGACGCGGCGCTGAATTCCTTTCTAATGTTTCCTTTTTCGTCCCAGCGCAACGCGCACTTCGTGAAAACGTAGGGCCGCGGACCGCGCCATTTTTTGAGCGCTGCCGCAACAATTTCTTCGGAATGACCCAAGCCGTACACTGCGGCCGTGTCAATCCAATTCACGCCTAGTTCGAGCGCGCGATCGATTGCCGCGACGGAATCTTTGTCGTCTTGCGGGCCCCAGGCAAATTCCCAGCCGGAGCCCCCGATAGCCCAGGCGCCAAAACCAACGGGGGTTATCTTCAAATCGGAGTTTCCGAGCCTTTGTGTTTCCATTCCAAACCTGGCGCTCGCGCGCATGGGCGACCGCCGTTCCCGCGCTGCGAATTTCCCTTTCTTGGTCTCTCCTAAATTTGGATGAACAAAAAAGGGAAAAAGTTAAAGAAGCGCAAAACTGCCAGAGAATTTAGTTTGCTCGACAATAGCTACGAACTCGCGAGGTATCGCGCCGATCAATACGGACTACGGAAAGGTCAACGATGAAAAACCGAGAGAGCGCCCCAACTCTGTCGGGACGCTCTCTAGAAGGGATTGCATGCGGACAAAACTAGATCGCCTTCGTAGCCCCCGCGGGCACGGGAGCCGAAGAGCTCCTTGCAAACGCCTGGCTGCTGCTGGATTCCTTCTGCTCGCTCTTGTCGATCTCGATCGAGCCTTTGAAGTAGGCGCCGTCTTCGATCATGATTCGCGCGGTTGTCAGGTCGCCGTTAACCGAACCATCTTTCTTGATTTCAATTCTGTCCTTGGCGCGCAGGTTGCCCTTCACCGTGCCATACACCACCACCTCGCGGGCGATGATGTCGGCCGTGACTTTCGCCGTGGCTCCGACGATGAGTTTCCGCTCATCGAGTTGGACCAGCCCTTCGACTGAGCCATCGATCAACAGATCTTCGTTGCCGGAGATCTCTCCTTTCACGTGCAGACTTGCCCCGAGCCGCGCTGTGCCGCGGTCCGCGGTCCCGCCTAATGGACGCATTGCATCTGTACTCATTGCCGGTTTATCCTCCCAGGCCGCCGGAGTTGGTCTCGACGGCTGATTCGAAATTGGATTTCTCTGTTCCGGTTGCCCGGCTTGCGGTGCATCCGGTTTCTTATTACCCCACATCGATCCTCCCTAAGGGACAGCACGCCCCACGTAGATTTTCGCCCGGGGGGTAATGGAAACTTTAATTCCTCGCAGCGGCGCTCAGCAAACAAACTCTGAACGCATTGTTCCTGATAGTTATTAGACTTTCGGGCAGGGCTGGATGGCGCGAGGGGATTCTGCGGGAAATCCCGCGGAAAGTAAAGAACAGTTTTATACATTAACAATCAATGCGCAGGCTTGTCCGGAACCGGCTGCGTGGCGAGAAAATCCTCGGCGAAGCGGCGCGTGTACGAATCGAGGAGCTGTTGTATCCGTTCGTGGCTCGCCGATTTGAGAATGAATCCCGTGTGATGAAACTTGTTGACGCGATAGACGATTTCGTCGTCATCATAGGCTGAAGTGTCGGGACGCTCCTGGCGCGCGAGAGACAGAATCACTCCCGCGTAATCGCGCTGCGCGGTCCGAAGCTCATAAGGCTGCCGGCCTGCGCCGATTTCGAGCCTCGCCCACTCGCGCCAGAGATTGATGCCGGTAGCCGCTTCAATGACATCCGCGATGTAAGCGCCGCCAACCCGCGCGGCAATCTCGAGAAAATAGAATTTCCCATCCGCATGAGCCTTCAGGAATTCGGAGTGAGTCACGCCTCTCACCAGGCCGAGGCTCTCAATCAAATCGCGATTCACTTTCTGCAATGCCAGTGTCTCTTCCGCGTTGCGCGGAAGTGTCCGCGTCGTAAAAACACCGCCCTGATGCGACGTTTCAAGCGGCGGCGCGCCGTAACCATGGGCTTCCGAAAACACAACCTCATTCTCGGAAATCACGCTGTCCACGTGATAGACCGAGCCGGGCACAAACTGTTCCAGCAGATAAAAGGATTGCTGGTCGCCCAATTGGTCGAGCCAGGGCCAAAGCTCTTCCTGCCTGTGAATCTTCTTCATCCCAATTCCCGATGCTTGCGAACGCGGCTTGAGCAGCCACGGGCCGGGTACGCGGGACATGAATTCGCGCAGGTTGTCGTAGTTCAGAACGTGCACGAATTCCGGTCCCACAATCCCCGTCTCTCTCCCACGAGCGCGCATCGCCAGCTTGTCTCGAAAATACCGCACCGTGGTCAAACCCATGCCGGGAATGCGGAGGTGCTCGCGCAGGGCGGAGACATTCTCCATATCAAACTCGTCCAGCGCTACGATCCGATCAATCGGCTGCGACCTCGCTGTGTAGCTCACTGCGTAGATCAGGCTCTGAAGCGGCAGCTCTTCCGGCATGGTAAACACTTCGTCGATGCATTCGAACGGCCAGTCGGCGTGACGCAGCTTCTCGACCGTCAACAGCAACACGCGGCAACCCATGCCCTTGCACGTGCGGATAAACTCCTGCCCCTTTTCGTAGGAACTGATGCAAAGAATGGTGAGAGGCCGGCCGTCTGTCATGAGTACCTCTGGCGGCTTCAACTAGAGCGCGGATTATACAGCGCCGGGCGCGGCTGGATATAAAAATTGCAAAAAAGGACCCACTCGCTTGGCCCAGGCTAACTCGTTATGTTCCGCGCCTTCGACGCGCTCGTAGTGCAGGTCGTACTCGAGTCGCCAGCCTGTTTCGAGCAACACGTCGCGAAATCGCTCGACGTCTTGCACAATGCGCGGCCCTTCCCGTGTGCCAATGTCCAGCCACATGCGCGGGCGCGGCCCGACGTGCATGGATTTCACGAAACGTAGGATCACCAACTGGTTCCACCAAACCGAAGGCGACAGCGCGGCAATAATTCCAAAGATAGTGCGATGCTGGAGCCCCAGATAAAGCGACACGAGTCCACCGAGAGACGAGCCGCCGATGCCCGTGTGCTGTGGTCCCGGAAGCGTCCGATATTCGCGTTCCACAAAAGGCTTCACTTCCTCGATAAGAAATTTCGCGTAGCGATCGGCGCGCCCGCCGCCAAGCTTCGGCACATGCGTAGGGGTATATTCTCGGATCCGCGCTCTTGTGTTGTACATGCCGACAATGATGAGCGGCTCGACGGTTCGAGCGTTGATGGACTCGTCCGCTGTCTGCCCGACGTGCCAGTCTTGTCCGGGAATAAAAGAAGTCGCGCCGTCAAAAAGATTCTGTCCGTCATGAAGATAAAGAACAGGAAAACGCCGCACCGGCTGGTCGGCATAGCCGGGCGGCGTGTAGACGATAAGGTCGCGCTGATTGCGCAGGAACCGCGACCGAAACCGTTCGTGTTTGCGAAGCTGTCCGGAACTCACGGTGCGATCGTCACCAGGAGGTCCTTCGCTTCCACCTGCTGGCCGGGTGCCACCCATAGTTTCGCAATTTGCCCCGAAAGCGGCGCATAGATATTGGACTGCATTTTCATCGCTTCGAGAGTGAGAAGTTTCGCGCCGCGTTCCACCGCATGATTGGCTTGCACTGCCACGCTACTGATAACGCCCGCAGTGGGTGCGCCAACCTGGCCGGGATCGCTAGGATCCGCTTTGGGATGCGTGCGCCCCGTGAGGCGCAGCGATTTGTCTCGCACGGTGATTTCGCGCGGCTGTCCGTTGAGTTCAAAAAAAAGCGTGCGCGTGCCGTCAGGATGCGGCTCGCTGAACGTTAAGAATTTGATGATCAGCGTTTTTCCAGACTCAATGTCCACGCTGATTTCTTCGCCGGACTTGAGTCCATAGAAAAATGCCGGCGTTGGCAGGACGCTGACATCGGAATACGTCTGCCGAAACCGGTCGAACTTCGCAAAGACTTCCGGGTACAGCAGATAGCTCAGCAGGTCGTCGTGCCGAACAGCGTGACCTGTTTTTTCCTCCAGATGTTTTTTTTCTTGCTCGAAATCCGCTGGCGGCAAGTTCGCGCTCGGACGGCCTTTCAAAGGCGCGCGGCCATTCAGAATGATCTTTTGAAGCTTCCTTGGCCAGCCGCCGGGTGGCACTCCTAGAGACCCGGAAAACATTTCCACCACCGAATTTGGAAATGGCATATCGTGTTTTCCGTCAAGCGCAAGAACATCCTCCGGGGCCATCTCCTTGGCCATCAGGAACAGCGTCATGTCGCCAACTACTTTGCTCGAAGGTGTGACCTTCACGATGTCGCCGAAAAGCTGATTCACCTCGGCGTACCTTTTCTCCACTTCGCGCCAGCGATGTCCCAAACCCAAAGCCGCGGCTTGTTCGCGCAGGTTGGTGTACTGGCCGCCGGGAATTTCGTGCTGATAGATCCGCGCCGAACCCGCCTTCGGGCCGGAGTCGAATGGCAAATAGTAGGTGCGAACCGTCTCCCAATAATCGGAGCACTCGTTGAGCGCTTCAATGTCGAGTTGCGTATCGCGCGGCGTATGGCGCAGCGCTTCGACAATGGAATTGAGATTCGGCTGGCTCGTTCCGCCACTGACCGCCGCAACTGCCGCGTCCGCGACATCCACGCCGGCGTCCGCGCCTTTCAGAACCGAGCCTGAGCTGATGCCACTGGTATCGTGGGTGTGGAAGTGAATCGGAACGCCAACCTCTTGCCGCAGCGTTTTCACCAATTCGACCGCCGCATACGGCTTGCACAATCCGGCCATATCCTTGATGGCCAGAAAGTGCGTCCCCAGTTTCTCGAGCTGCTTCGCCAGCGCGACGTAGTATTTGAGCGAGTACTTCGGCCGCCCTTTGTCGAGAATGTCGCCTGTGTAACAAACCGCCGCTTCGCAAACCGCGCCCGTTTCCAAAGCCGCATCGATGGCCACGCGCATATTGTCAATGGAATTGAGCGAATCAAAGATGCGGAAAATGTCGATTCCCTGGGCGTGCGCTTCACGAACGAATTCGACAATGACGTTGTCCGGGTACGACGTGTAACCGACCGCGTTCGCACCGCGCAGCAGCATCTGAAAACAGATATTCGGGATGCGCTCACGCAAAACGCGCAAGCGGTGCCACGGATCTTCGTGCAGGAAGCGCATCGCGGTGTCGAAGGTAGCGCCCCCCCACATTTCCAGGCTGAACAAATTCGGCAGTCTTTGCGCCACAGCCTCGGCCGTTGCGAGCAAATCATGGGTGCGCACGCGCGTCGCCATCAACGATTGATGCGCGTCGCGGAAGGTCGTATCCGTGATGAGTAAACGTTTCTCTTTTCGCGCCCATTCCGCAAGTTTCTTCGCTCCCAGCTTTTTCAGCAGCTGCCGCGTTCCGTGCGGCGGGACCATGCCCGGCGCGGCGGGCGCAACCGCAGTTTCCAGTTCTCCGGGAATCTGCTTCCCTTTCACTTCCGAGTTGCCGTTCAGGATCACGTCCCCAAGGTAGGAAAGCAACTTCGTTGCGCGGTCGGCCCTGCTGGGCAGACGGAAAAGCTCCGGCGAATCGTCGAGGAACGAGGTCGTAACTTCCCCTCCCCGGAACTTGGGGTGATTTACGACGTTTTCCACGAACGGAATGTTCGTTTTCACGCCGCGAATGCGAAACTCGCGCAGTGCCCGGTCCATCCGCTGGCACGCTTCCGGTAGGTTTGCGCCCCACGCAGTGGTTTTGACGAGGAGCGAGTCGTAATACGGCGTGAGCGTTGCTCCGGCGTAAGCCGTTCCACCATCCAGGCGAATCCCAAATCCGGCCGGCGACCGATACGTCGAAATTTTTCCGTAGTCCGGCGCGAAATTGTTGGCGGGATCCTCGGTCGTCACGCGGCACTGCAGCGCGGCGCCATTCAACGGTATGCATTCCTGCTTCGGCAGGGCCAGTGGCGCTTCATGGAGCTCGTGGCCCTGCGCGATCAGAATCTGAGAGCGCACCAAGTCGATGCCCGTCACCATTTCCGTGACGGTATGCTCCACCTGAATGCGCGGATTCACTTCGATGAAGAACCATTTCTTCGAATCCACGTCGTACAAGAACTCCACGGTGCCTGCATTGCGATACTTTGCCTTGCGCGCTAGTTGTACGGCGGCGTCGCAAAGTTCGGAGCGAATGCCTCGGTCCAGATTGGCCGCAGGCGCGACCTCCACAACCTTCTGATGACGCCGCTGCACGGAACAATCGCGCTCGTAAAGATGCAGCAAGTTGCCGTGGTGATCGCCGAGAATCTGCACCTCGAGATGCCGGGCGCGAGGCAAGTATTTTTCCAGGAACACCGAAGCATCGCCAAAAGCCGACTTCGCTTCGCTCTGCGCTTCCTCGAGCAGCGCATCGAGTTGCGCCGCGTCCGGCACCACGCGCATTCCGCGGCCTCCACCCCCCATCGCCGCTTTCACAATCACCGGATAACCGATTTCCTTCGCAATTTGTTGTGCTTCCGCTGCGGACTTGACCGGCTTTTCCGTCCCCGGCAAAACCGGCACTCCCGCCGAAGAAGCGAGCCTTCGCGCGGCCGTCTTGTCGCCGAGCAATTCCAGAAGATTTGGCGGCGGGCCGATGAAGGCAATGTCGGCCCTCTCGCAAGCGCACGCCATCGCCGGATTTTCGGAAAGAAACCCGTACCCTGGATGAATCGCGTCCACTTCCTTTTCTTTGGCCAAAGCAATAATCCCGGCAATGTCCAGATAGGCTTCGACCGGACCTTTTCCGACTCCGACCTGATAAGCTTCGTCTGCCTTGAAGCGATGCAGCGCCAGCCGGTCTTCTTGCGAATAGATGGCCACGGTGCGCAAGCCAAGTTCATTGGCCGCGCGGAAGATGCGAATAGCAATTTCGCTGCGATTTGCGGCCAGCAGCTTATGAATTGGCTTAACGTTCTTCATCTTTCAGGCGCGAGGCCTCCAGCAAAATTCTATATTGTCCCGCAGGAACCCGGCGAATCTGGAACAGTTTTTTTCGATGCGCCGAATGCAAAGTCTTTATGGTCGGGAGTTCTGTTGCGGCCGTAGGGACGCAGCATGCTCCGCCCTATCTCGGCCATTGGGGCAAATGAACTGCAGTCCTACTGGTAAAGGAACACTTTGTTCCGGTCTTCTCAGGAATCCAATACAGGAGTTGCTTCGTCACGGGCGACACCGCATCGGCCCTCGAGGTAAGCGGTGCGACCGGTGCCGTCTGCAACCGCAAGAGTTCGGTTTGCACTCTAGCCCAGGCCTTGGCGTTGCGTTTTGTCGTATACGGCGCATCCGGGTCCGCGTAGAAGCGCAAAAGCTCTGCTTTCGCCTCGGCGCCGATGCTCGCAAACTTCGTTTCCGCCAACTTGTCGAGTAGGGTAGCGTGCGCGTCATCGTTCAGGCGGTACTTCCCGGGCCCGGTGTGCTCTCCGACGTCAAAATTGTCATTTTCCAGTTGCAGACTGCCTTCCCCGGTCTCGGTCAGCAGCTTGCGATAGCGGCCAAGCGTGGCATTGAAGCTGGCCTCGAACATATGTTCGGTCAGCGGCGTTGGGGTGCGGAACTGAAGGACTTTCAGCGGGCCAAATTTCGGGATCAACTTATAGAGAAACGCCAGAAAGATTTCACCCGGAGTGGGCTTTTTGTAATTTTTGCCCCATTCCTTCTCGTAATTCGACTTCGACAAATTGTAAAGGAATCTTTTCTTGGTGGCGTCCGGTATGTCGTCTTTAATCTCATCCTTCTTCAGGTGCCAGGCAATCCGCGTGGCTTTGGGAATCAGTTTGCTCACATCCCGCCGGTAAGAATTCAAAGCCCTTTCCTCATCGACGAGCACATTCTTCAGCTCCAGCCCGTAGGTTTCGCGAAAGGCCTGATCGAGAACGCGCTGAGCCACTTCAAACCCGATGAAATCATGATAGCCGTCAGGAGCGTAGCGCTCCTTCGCAATCTCCAGCACGTCGAAACCGAATTCGGTCTTTACGTGGGCGAGCTTGCCGTCCTCATAAGTAACGCTGTCGCCGTATTTCTTGCCCAGCCCAGGATACAGTACCGCCACCGCCCGGTTTGTTCCGATGCGATGACCCTCATTGTCAGCGGCGTAGTGCGCCAGCGCGCCGAGCGCGAAGGCATACTCAGTCAAGTCCTGCGCGTCTCGCAGAAGTGCCTGCACGAAGTCCCCGCTGCGCACGTAATGTGTCAGGTCGCTGAAGAATGGGCTGCCGTAAGGGTAGTAGCCCATATCCTGAATAATCGATCCGCCATACGCAAAAGCTTGCGCCCCGCTCAAATCTTCTTCCGTGGCTTGCGGATATTTTTTCAAAAGCAGAGGTTTGATGTGGCTCTCCCAGGCTGCGTCAATGATCGCTTCATGGGAAAGCACGGCGTAGCCTTGAACGCCAGCGGGCCACACCAGCATGGTCGCCAGCAGAACAACGGCCATGGGGCGAATCTTGCTGAGGAATCGGCTGTTCATGTGCACTTGGCCTAAACGGAGTAACAACCGCGACGCGCTCTAGAATAATGCAATTAGGGAGATTTGAGAGGAGAGGAAAGGGAATCAGGAGCACAACGCGGTTCCTACAAAATTGCGCCGTACAAGACCTGCACGATTCACGAATCACCGGTCACAAGTCACGAGTCGCTCAGTATTTCCTCAAAACGCCAATCACCCGGCCCTGAATCTTCACGTCGTTCGAGGCCACGATGATGGGGGCCATTTCCGAATTGGCAGGTTGCAGCCGCACTTTGCCCGGAGTGTCGCGATAAAAGCGTTTCAGCGTCGCTTCTTCGCCGCCAACCAGCGCCACGACAATGTCGCCAGCATTCGCCACTTGTGTCTGTTCGCAAACCACGAAGTCGCCATCCATGATGTGGTCTTCGATCATGGAACTCCCTTTGACCTGCAAAACATAGGAATTGCCGCCACGCGCGAAATCGCCCAGCGAAAGCGTCTCGCGCTCTTCGATGGCTTCCAAGGGCCGGCCTGCCGCAATGCGCCCCACCAGCGGAAGTTCCTGGACCTTCCGTTCAATCACCTGTTCCTTCACGGGCTTAGGCAACTGCACAATTTCGATCGAGCGGCTCTGATTGTACCCGCGACGGATGAATCCTTTCTTCTCGAGCGTGGTGATGTGCTTGTGCACCGTGGCCAGTGAAGTGAGCCTCATGCCCTTGCCGATTTCTTCGAAGCTCGGCGCATAGCCGTGCTTGGTTTCGAACGCCACGAGATAATCCAGAACTTCTTTTTGCCGCTTGGTTAGGGGCATGGGCGCGCCTCCACTCTCCAGAATGGTTTCCACAGGCACTTTAGGCGAAAAGAAAGCGAACGTCAAGCACAAAAAGGGTTTGCGGGTTTGCCGGGTTTGCAGGCGATCGTCTCCCCCCCAGCATGCCCTTTCCCGGTCTCGCCTGCCCCTGCCCTTAAGCAGATTCGCTCTGCTGAAAATTCATTTCTTCGCCGCAACGGGAATCCATTCTTCACGTGATTGCCGACCACCATTAGCCGTTTAAGTTACTTCGTTGCAGACCCGTTAGGCTCCGAGCTGGTTACAGAGCGACTCCCGAGGTTGTCTGCATTGAGGGCAGGGCAA
>Ga0126369_10000073_pt1 | contig 59968 bp, 58 predicted proteins | sample PanSoiMetaPlot_1_FD_109646 | JGI IMG/M metagenome (GOLD analysis project Ga0126369, IMG submission 109646) | Tropical forest soil microbial communities from Panama - MetaG Plot_1 | ecosystem: Environmental > Terrestrial > Soil > Tropical forest > Bulk soil | place: Panama | collected 2016-02-17
GCGAAGGTGAAATCGTCAATGCTCTCCTTGCAGCGCAACTCTCAAAAAGTGCGATCCTTCTTCAACAAGCCGTCCCTCAAATACGCCGCTTGAGTCTACATACTTATGTACTTATTAATAATCTTCACCGCCGCGGTGAGCTGTCGGGCTTCCATGATGATTTGCGGAACGGGCATTGTTCTGACGTGGAGGATGCGCAATTGATGCGCGCCGCGATTGACTTCGTGACTCAGCGCGGGAACCTTCCGCAAAGAAGGTGGCCGCCGGCACCCACCGGCGAACAGCTGGAGGACCTACCGGGCTGGATCACGCAACGCCTCGCGGAGGATCAGGTCGAACAGGAGGCGGCCGAGCGGCGCAAGCGTTGGCAAAAAAGACTCGCGCGAGAACTGAGAAAAGACGCCGGAGAACTGCAAGATAGTAATCTGTCGAGAACCGGCCCTGTGTACCTGCAAAAGTCAAAACACGATTTCACGGAACTGGCGCGGCGGCTTGAGTCGACAATCGCAAAGCACCAAGCCGCGAGGGGAACATTTGAGCGTACTTGGCTCGATTGCCATTCGCGTCATTACATTCGCGACCGCGATGGCGGTATCAGCGTCAAGGGAATCATTTTTATGGCTAACGCAATCGTCGGCCGTCAGGAGCATCGCGAGTACGACGAGAATTGGTCCATCGTCATGAACTGGCTGACCGAACTGCACGCCTCCAGAAGTAAACCGGTGCCGGAGCAGTCGTAACACAAAGCGAGGGCGCCGCGCGGTCCACTCGGCTGCGGGGCGCCATTGCAGCGCGCGCGGATCTGCGGAATTTTGGGCGCATTCCATTTTGAATGTGGTGCGGCGTCACATGCTTTGTGGGCATAGATTGTGGGGCGATTTTGCGGTGTGCTTTCCTTCGGCTCGGGCCCCGAGGCAAAAGGTCGAGCAAATGACAGAGCGCAAAATGAATCCACAGTGGAGAGGCACTCCCGAAACCGGGCGCAAGAAGGACCTGATCCTGGAGCTGCTGGCAAAGGGACATTCCCTCTATGCCGCCTGCCTCGAAGTCAGTATTCCCCACAACATGGTCTACATGTGGCGAAGGTCCGATGCGGCATTCCGGGCCGCCTGTTCAAGAGGTGTGCAGCTTAGCGCCGAATTGCGAGCACAGGAGCGAAATCGCATCAAGCAGGAGCGCCTGGCCGAGCAGCAGCGACGGCTGACAATGTGGCGGCCTGTGAACCGGATCGCGCCGTGAACGTGCGGGTGTCCGCCGCCCATATGGGAAGATCTGAATAAGCGACACCTTGGAAAGGCCAGTAACGAAACGGCCGCGCCCAGTGCCAATAGGCGCGGCCGAACAAGCAAGGAGTCTGATGAATCACCGCGAACAGGATGGGGAGATCACGATGACCGATTTACCAAAACACACCGAAACCAATTCACGCAAGTATGTCCATCGCAACGACGACGTTCGGCGTTACAACGCACTGCGTCGCGAGTTTGAACCTAAGTTGATTTCACCATCAGGACTGCAATATCAGCTTGCGTGCTGTACCAGGGACTGGGTCGACTGGTTTAGTCAAGACCCTCCATTCAATTATGAATACCTCGAGCATGGGCCGCGTGATCGAAATCCGATCAGCCTCGAACAGCAGATTGAGTTGAGCCAGTCATTCTTTAAGTCAAGGCGAAGGTTGAAAAGCATCAACCGCGATCTAGGTAGCAGCTATTATTTGAAGCACGTAATTCAGCGTGATGGCAAAGCTTATGTTTGCAATGGCGCGGTCATTATGGCCGCGGCGCGGCTCGGGCTTATCGTCGAGCCAAAACACTATGGCTCACCTAACGCCTTCTTCAACGTCGGCGCGGTGCTACGGGGAGGATGGCGATCGTGAAGGCTACCAGGGTTGCTGAGCTTGCAATAGTCAGGGCCGCTAAGCAATACATCGAACTTGGGATAGAGCCCGTTCCGGTCTATCCCCGCGATAAGGCTGCAGTCGTTGACTGGAAGATCGCGCCACCGATAACGCGCGAAAACGTGGTGAACCGATTTCGGGAAGGTCAGAACATCGGCGTGCGTCTCGGTCGCCGGTCGGCTGGCTTGGCCGACGTTGACCTCGATTGCGACGAAGCCCTTCGGCTCGCCCCCATGTTTTTACCCCCGACCAGCCGCATATCTGGTCGTGCGAGTTCACAGCGTGCGCATTGGTTTTATCGATCCGACCTGCACCAGAATGAGGACACCGCGGCACTCACGTTTAAGCATCCGGGCACCAACGAGATGCTGGTCGAATTGCGAATAGGCGCCGATGGTGAAGATCACGACGCCATGACGGTAGTGCCGCCATCCATACACAGCAAGACCGGTGAAAATATCGTCTGGTATGAGGAGGGCGACATAGCGTGGGTGGATGGTGCAACGCTCAAATTGGCGGTCACTAAGATCGCGGTCGGCTGCATGGTCTTGCGCTACTATCCCGACGAGGGCGGACGTCACGGCTTCTGGCTTGTGGTGGACGGCTGCCTCACACGCGCCGGCTGGTCGAAAGAAGAACGCAAGGAGTTCATCGAAGCCGTAGCGACGGTCGCGGGCGACGAAGAAGTAAAGGACCGCGTACGCGTCGGTGACAGGACCGAGAATAAGCAGAAAGTGCCGGGCCTACCCGCGTTGCGAAAGGTGCTCGGTAAGGAAGTGGCCGACCGCATCGATGAATGGTTGGGGTCGGATCGGCGCGCGCATCCGTTCCCCGACGACGGCCGACCCGTGATCGAAGTCAGGCCGGGCACGCTACGGCAGCAGGTGGACGCGGCAGAAGAAGCTCTCGTCACCTGCGCCGGCACGCCGGTCTATTTGCAAGCCGGACGACTGGTCCAGCCCGTGATTGAGGAGGCCGATGCCGCGCGAGGCCGCAGGACGACGGTCGCGCGCATCTCGCCGCTCAGTTCGTCATCGCTCCGATATCAGCTCTCAAGAGCTGCAAATTGGGTCAGACGGAGCAAAAATTCACTGACTCCGGCCGATCCGCCGCGCGATGTCGCTGATAGCCTGCTGGCGCATGGAAGCTGGACGCTGCTGAAGGAGCTTGCAGGTATTATCGAAACGCCGACGCTGCGCCCGGACTTCACCGTGCTATCGGAGCCGGGCTACGACCCGGCGACCGGGCTGCTGCTTGTAAACCCGCCGCCGATGCCGAACATACCGGAAGCGCCTGACCGCGCCGACGCCGAGGACGCGCTGCGGCTGCTCAAGGCGTTGCTCGACGAGTTTCCGTTCGTCGATGGCGCCTCCCGGTCGGTGGCGCTGTCTGCCCTGATGACACCCGTGGTGCGCGGCGCGCTAAAACGAGCGCCGCTCCACGTGTTCTGTGGGCCTGCGGCCGGCACCGGCAAGAGCTACCTGGCCGACCTTGTGGCGGCGATTATTACCGGCAGGGAATGCCCGACGCTATCGGCCGCCGACAAGCAGGAGGAACTGGAGAAGCGGCTTGCCGGATCGGTGCTATCCGGGCAGCCCATCATCTCGCTCGATAACATAAACGGCGAACTCGGCGGCTCGTTTCTGTGCCAACTGCTGACGCAAGACCGCCTCGAGATACGGCCGCTCGGTCAAACCGGCAACCTGAACGTTGAAAGCCGCGCCACGGTGCTCGCCAACGGCAACAACATCTCGATCGCAGGCGATTTGGCCCGGCGCTCTATTCAGTGCTCGCTCGATCCTCAGATGGAACGGCCTGAGCTGCGCGAGTTCAAGGGCGATCCGTTCAAGGCGATCGTGGCAGATCGAGGCAAGTACGTCGCGGCCGTGCTCACCATTATCAGGGCGCATGTCGTCGCCCACCGGCCCGCAAAGGTGAAGCCGTTTGCGTCGTTCGAGGATTGGTCACGGTTGGTGCGTGCTCCGTTGATGTGGCTCGGCTGCGACGATCCGGTAGAGACGATGGACCAGCTGCGGGTGGAGGACCCGCATACGACACAGCTGAACGACCTGCTGATTGCCTGGAAGGAAGCGATTCAGCAAACCAGCGATGGTCGGGTAGATACTTCGATCAGCAGCGAACCAATGACCGCACGGGAACTGTGCGGAACTAACGTCTATAACTTTACCCGAGCATTGATCGAGGCGACCGGGGGTCGCGACCTAGACGATAACGCATCACCCTTGAGGGTCGGAAAGTTTCTGGAGAAACATAAGAACCGCATTTGCAACAGCCTCAAGATCTGCGGCCAACGTGACAGGCACGATAAGATCACGAGGTGGTGGCTGGCGTATGCGGACGGAAGCAGGGTCACCAAAGACAATTGCGGACCGCGCACCGACAAGACCGACCCCAAGCAGGGGGAACCAGGATTCCGGCCCGGTTACTAGCGGCGCTCGGTTGGCACTCGCGAGGAATAGGGCCGCGCCGGCTCGCTACGACGGCCCGCTGCTGTGACCAGTGGCGGGGTACCGTCTGCGGGGGGTGCGGGTAGTCGCGGGTAGTTCGGCGGCCGCCGCCCCGCGCGTGTGCACGAAAGATACCTTCTAAGCAAGCGCGCTCGCGCGCGTAGCTTACGAAACTACCCGCAACTACCCGCACCCCCCGCAGACCTCTACTTTGGTACCGTTCTGCCCATAGTTCGTTACCGTCAAAATTTCCACCTTGGCCGGCGCGCGGCCACGTCCGGCCCCGGAAACACGGTCTTCGTGCGGCAAAACGGCGGACGGGGACTTCGGGGGGGTGCGGCCGCACCAATGCGGCACTCTTCGCCCTCGAGGCCAGCGCAAGGCTCGCGCGGTGCTCGCAGGCGAGCGTCAGCGTGAAACCTCGACCTTGGCTGACCTCAAGAACCAACGTGCCACGTTGGACGCCAAAGGACGGCAGATCGAGACCGGGTCGGCGCCGATCCGTTACGTTGCTGAATTGCTGGGCGCCATGGTAGAGCGGGCGATCCGCTGGCTGATCCTCGCGTGTCATGCTGCGATCCGCTGGCGATCGCACTAACGGCCGCGGCCTCGGGAGGGAGGGGAACCTGATGATTCAAGAGGTTCCGGCCTGGCCACGATCCGTAAGAGAGGCCGACTGTTTCAACCGTAGCGCGCAGGCAAGGACAGCCACTGCACGAGACATCGCGCGTAGCCGCTTCGATGTCTCACACACAGCAGGTAATTAAAGCGGAAGCGGAGGTGCCTGGAACCGTTTCAAAACTGAGGACGATCTTGCGGATCATAGACGTAATTGAACATGATTCTATCTCGCCGGATTTCGCGCACACTGATTTTCGCGAAAGACTGGCCGTTTCGGGTGATGACGCAATACAAAGCACCGATCCTGGTGTTCTTGAAATAACCCCGCTGGTACCCCGCTTTTGCGTCCGGGCAGGTTGTTATCGCCGAAAGCGACGATGCCTGCACTTCAATGATGCCGGCCATATCAATGGTCGCCACCCCATCGGTCGCCACCTTGCCGTCGTGGCCGGGCATATAAAAAATTGGTTCGCCCTGATCACGATCCTCCGTGGAAACAAGAATGTCGCCGTGCAGACTGTTCCACGGCACCACCTGTTCCATTCGGAAGCTGAAACCGCTCTGCTTGTAGTGGTTCCACCCGTCTAAAAGAGCAATCGTGCCAGCTCTTGGGGGAGCGGAACCGCCTTGTCCGATCATCGCAGCATCTATCTTCCCCGTGGCGGAAATGGCGTTCGAGTTAAGACTTCTTGCAACACGGAAACCGATGCCCTGGTTTCGATCGTTCGAATTTACCAATCCTCGATTGCTGGCGCGCATACCATCGGTGGGAATAAACCAGGAGCCACCGCGGACCATCCGGAAAACTGGAAACCCACCTTGAAGCCACGGTGTGCCGTCGGCGGGTGCGCCATTGAAGCTGTCGTGTCCCGTATCCTCCACCCACTCACTCACATTGCCATACATGTCGTAGAGCCCGAAGCTGTTCGCCCCGAAGGAACCGACCGGCGCGGGTTGCTTGAAATCCCATTGGCTCCCACAATCAGCGCAGTTCGCGATCGCCTTTCCGTCCAACTTAACTTCGGTGCCCCAGGGAAATTTACTTGTGCTGCCGGCCCGTGCCGCGTACTCCCATTCGGCCTCCGATAGCAGTCGATAGTGTTTGCCGGTGGTTTTTGAGAGCCAGGCAATAAATTGTTGAGTGTCATCCCAACTGACATTGATGACCGGCTGTTTTGCGCGGCCCCAGCCCTCGTCATTAGGCTTGTAAACGCATCCCCCGCTCTCTACGCAAGCATCCCATTGATCAAACGTTACTTCAAATTTTGAAACCAGAAACGGATAGGCAATCGAAACCTGGTGCGCTGGCTTCTCCTTGTCCTCGAATTCGTTGCTCCCCATTGTGAATGTTCCCGCAGGCACCACCAACATTTCCGGACATCCTTTCGCACACTCGGCAAAGGAGTCTTTCGGCTTGAGGCGGGTTTCACGAATTGTGTTATGGACCCAGTTGACCCTGCTCTTGAGGTAACTTGGATCTAACCAGCCGCCGTATCCGAGCCAGACCAAGCCTACGATGCCGGCCGCAAGGCTGCCCCATGCCATCCGCACACGGCGTACCTGCTTGCGGCTGGCTTTGAGATATTCCGAAGCCTGAGCCAGCGCCGTCTTGAAATCCTCGCTGGCCGCGAGTGCAGACGCTGCCTGTAGCCGTTCACCTCGCCTCACAAGGCCCTCGCCACCCCGCCCCGAGTCCGCCCACTCCTTGGCCTCGCGCAGTATGTCGTCGCGCAGCTTCAGTGCGTCCTTCCGCGCCTCCAGCCAATCGGAGATGGGATGGCGCCGCAGCAGAGCCTCGTGTGCGACCTCCAGAGTGCCGCGGCCACGGGTCAGCAGACGCGCCTCCACCAGCGCGTTGACAAGCGGGGCAAGACCTGTGCGGTCGCCGGCGATCACGTCTGCCTCGTTCGGCACCAAGCGCTTGGCCGCATTCACCGCTGTGTCCCAGGTGGCAAGTGCTGGCACGATAAGGCGGCGTAAATTGCCATCGGTACCCGCGGTACCAGCCTTGACCTTCGCCTCGGCGAGCTTGCGGTCGATCGAGCCCTCGATGCCTCCCATTGCATCGTAGTCCGCCTTAGTGAGTGTCTGCGCCGGCGCATAGTCGAGGAACAGGCGCTGCAGCGTAAACGCGAGCAGCGGTAATGCGTCCGCGCCCGACGCGCCTTTGATCAGTGCCTCTACCAGCTCCGGCTCCGGATCAAGGCGAGCGACCTGCCGTGTGTAGACTGCAGCCGGCCTGGTGATCACGTCGCGGTAGGCAGCCGGCGAGAGCGGCGCCAGCATAATGGTGTGAGGTGTCATGATGCCCAGCGGGGGCACGCGCTGCAAGAGCGCGTCGACGCTGTCCGCACGTATAGTGACCAGCACATAGGGATCGATGCCTTCCGGCGGCGATCCCAGCAGGTGCCCCATCATGTCGAGGAACCGATTGCTCTGGACGGCATTTTCGGGAGCGAACAGCTCCTCGCCCTGGTCGATGGCGATGAGCGGCGACGGACTGATTGGAGCCTGACCCTCCGCTACGTTCAGCGCTCGCTCCTCCGCCACCAGCGCTCCGGCCGCGCTCATCTGAGCCGCGAGCCGTTGTGCGCCCGCAGCCGCATAGCCGGCCATCAGCTCCGTATGAATAGTGCCGGGCGCCACCTGCCGCCGGCGCTCGCCGAACCAGTGGGAGAGTCCCTGACCGAGACCTTGCTGTCCGGTGATGATGCCAGTCGCCGGGCGGACGATGGCCAATGGTAAAAACTCCGCCGTTCGCCCGAGTCGCGGCCAAAGTCCAGCGCGCAGGAAGCTAGATTTGCCCGCACCCGAGGCGGCCTGGATTACGAGGAGGCGTGGGCTGCCGCGATGTCGGATCTGGCGCAGGTCGCGGATGCCTGCCATGACATCGGCTTCGCGGCCGAAGAAAATGCCTGTCGAATGCTCGTCAAAAGAGTCGAGGCCAGGATAGGGCAACGCGTTCGGATTTTGGCGGGGCGGCCAGGCAAATGCGTCTGGCGCAATACCCCAGTCGATCAGCTTGGCACGGATGGCGTTGAGCGAGGCGCGATTGAATTCAATGAAATACCGCTGGCCATTGTGCTCGACCTCAACCCGCTCTTCGCGCGGGTTGGTCGACAGGTCCATGATCTGGCGGTCGGCGTAGCGGGAAAGCCTCGGATCGTCGACGGTCACGTCCCGCAGGATGGCTACGATCACATCCTTGCGGTCGTCCTCCGCGCGGCGAACCTCGCGGCGACATTCCTCGGAGGCGAGCGACTCGGGCGAGGCGAGAAACAGCAGTGCCCCGCAGGCGACATTGGCCTTAACCAGCGTCTCGCGCCACTTCTCACCGGCCTGCATGTCGTGCAGGTCGATGAAGACGTCATCCGTCGACCAGCCCTTCAGCTCCAGCCAGCGCCGGAACGCGAGCGCTTGGATGTTGTCCTTGCCCGAGTGGGAGATGAACAGACGGGGCACGGCAATTGGTCCCTCGGAGGCCAGTGGCCATAAGCTAGCACAATTCGCGTGATCAGCAGCACATCGCCCTTTCGGACAATTCTAGAGGGTCCGCAATTCTCCAGCTTGGGCCCGCTGGTGATGCCAGGATCGCTTTTCGGACCGGATGACCTCACATCCCGCCGCAGGCAATGCGGCGTCTTGAATCGCGCTCTGCATTTCCAAAAGACGCAGTCATTTGCTCATGCACGCCTCCCTTGACGGCATTGGCAAGGAATTGTCGCGCAATAGGTCCCGATAATCATGCCCGGTCGCCGTTTTGCCGGCACAAAGGAAGTTTCCCATGGCTTCAACGTCAGTCTTAGCCGCGGGCAAGGTACGTAGTGTCCGCCAAAAGGTCCGCAAGCCGTTTGGTCCGGCATCCACATTGATCACATTAAGCATCGCTGCGGCGAGATCCGCGTCACCCCAACCGTTCGGGTTTGATGGAGCCATATTTATTGCCAGTGTATTTCGCCATGACAAAGTATCATCCGCAAGGTATATATCAAGAAGATCTTTTAGAATTGACCGCTTGAACTCGTCGAACGGCATATCAGGTTTGAACGGAGCACCCTTTAGTCCAGCAGCCTCCATTGACAAAAACCTGTTAAGAATAGCAAATCCCGTGCTAAACGGGTGTACCTTTCCCAATTGCGGCTGGTAATACCAAAAATTTCGTCCAAGTTCGTAAAACACCACTTGATCAAACGTATAATTTGCTTTTACCCGGGTATAAAGGATCTTGAAAGTATCGTTTACCAACTCTATTCCAGTTGAACCTGGCCATCCACAGGCAGCGCCGTTGCAGGTAGAACTGGACACTTCGGCGATCAAGAGGCGACCTTTGTATGTAAAATGATTCTCAGGCTTCTTTCCCGTCATATTGTAATAATAATCGTATGCACTATCAATTCCAGCGAGCAGACGCTCCATAGTCGTGTGATCCAATTGTTTGCTTTTGGTAAGTACTGCTACATTTCTTCCACGCCAGGGGGAAAGCGTATATTCGGTATGGTTATATGAGCTGTACTTGAGCGGCGGGTCCGGAAATAACGATCCTTGATTGTGAGACTTAGCAGAAACATGCACGAGAATCATGAAAGGTACGACGAAAGCGATCAGGTATAAAAACCGGTTCATTGGGCGCTCCGATAACCCAGTTTCATCAACCTACACTCTGCCGCAAGAGATGCTTGCATGTAATCGAGTCGCGCGTGAGTAGCCCGCTGTGATTTTGTCCGGATCAGAAACGGGTGCCATTCTCGACGTTATCCGTTCCTCTAATTTGGTAATATTGTAAGTTGTACCATGGTCGCAGTGCTGTCATGAAAAACCTTACACCCCCGCACGAAAGGCGGCCGTGGCACGGGCAAGGGCACCATTGGCAATGCCATGTACCGCATCTTCGGGCAGCACGCGGTGCACATCTCGTCGATCGAGCACCTCGCCGGCCGCTTTAAGGGGCACTTGCGCGACACCTGCCTGGTGTTTGCCGACGAGGCGTATTGGCCGGGCGATAAGAGGGCCGAGGGAACGCTGAAGAGATTGATCACGGAGCCGACGCTGTTCATTGAGGCGAAGGGACTCGATGGCGTTACGGTCGACAACATGCTGCATGTGTTGATGGCGTCGAATTCGGACTGGGTGGTGCCGGCCGGCGAACATGAACGGCGATTTGCGGTGTTCCAGGTTTCCGAAAATAAACGGCAGGATAAGGACTGGTTCGGGCCGCTGTACCAACAACTTGAAGACGGCGCCTGCGCCGCGATGTTGCACGACCTGCTTCAGCGTGAACTCGGCGACTGGCACCCGCGTCAGGTTCCGATGACGGAAGCGTTGCGCGACCAGCAGGTGCGGAACCTCGAGCCGCTGGATGCGTGGCTGGTGGGGCTGCTCGACGGCGGCGTGCTGCCGACTGGCGGCGACCAACCGAACCGAGTGCCTTCACATTCCTATCACGACATTGAGGGCCGCAATCCAAAGAACGGTCTGTTTGACATCGCGCGCGAGCGCGTGCCAGCGCTGAGGCGCCTCGATGACCAAATACTGGCCCGTCATCTGAGGGAACTGGGTTGCAAGCCCTGGCGGAACAAGACTCAACGCGGCTGGGAATTTCCACCTCTCCTGGAATGCCGGACCAAATGGGAACAAAAATATCCGGGCTGGAAATGGAATCACCCTGACACCACGGAATGGGCGACGGGGCAGGACACGTACGATAATCCGACAAACCCAATGAACCCGTTCGCGCCGTACTAACTGAGTGGTGACGAGGGTGACGAGGTTAGGCACACCCCGTCACCGACCCCGTCACCAGCACCCGACCCCCGCTCGATCCCGTCCCACGGGCCTCACACCTACTCTCCTACTCTCTCTTTTTGGGATGGTGACGGAGGTGACGGGGTCGGAGGCGTTCGGGGGGACGAGGCGTCGCGAAGACAGCTCCGCGTCGGGCCACCGTGCGTGTCCGGACCGAATCGGCCCCGACTCCGTCACCGGTATGCCAAAGTGCCGCCGAGACCCGTCGGACGGGCCTCGGACAATGGTGTCGGGGAATCTGCCTGACCCCGTCACCGGCCCCTACTTTGCTACCGACGACTACTCAGCTACCGTCGTGGGGGCGCCTCGCTCAGGCCGGCGACCGAGTCTCGGCGCGCCATGGCCGCGTCCTGCGCGCGAGATCGCATCTCCGTGCGCCAGAGCCGGTGGAGACTCCCTTCGGGGCGTCCGGCCGCAGACCGCACGGGAAGGCCCGCTCCCGGGAGGACCGCGGCGCCCGTGGAGGAATGGGTAAAAACGAAACAGGGTATACCTCCGCCCGGCCCGATGGACCCTGGCCTCGCGCGCGCGTGCGCGTAAGGGGTTAATTGCGGCAGGCCGCCACAATCCCTCTGCTGTGATTGGACCGGCGTGCAGCGCACCCCCTGCTCTTCGTGGCGTCGTCCCGCCCGCGAGACCGGGTCTTCGTGCATCAGCGTCCCGGGCAGCTACTTCGGGACTTTCGAGCGAAGAGCGCACGGGAGGCCACTCCCGGCCGGACAGCAGCGGCGTCCTTTTGGTGGAAGGTGAATCGCGGCAGCCCTGTCGCCCGGCTATTCCGGCAACCTGTCGCTGCCTGCTCGTTGCTGGATTTCCATCCTTGCTCTTTCTTCCTCTCGACCGGGCAGCAAGGCGGCACCAAAAGGGATTCAATCAAAGCCCGCTTATGTTGGTGCAAACCACCGGAAGGCCGAGGGGAGAATGAAACCGCTCGCGGTGCGCGACCGGACCACGCGATGGGTCATTCCGACTGATGACAGCTTATTCCCCGATAACCGCTGTTCCGAACATATGCGGGTGACGGTAGAGTCGGGCCACAAGCGGGCCGCTCGCGCCAACCTACAATCACGTTGGTGACCCGGTTTCCATGCAGTCCGGATCGCGATAGGCTTTCTTCAACGAGGAGGATCACCGATGAGACGGCGCGAATTTATTGCGGGCCTCGGCGGCACGATGGCTTGGCCGGTCGTGGCGCGAACGCAGCAGCTGGCGCTTCCGGTCGTCGGGGTTCTGCACAGCCAGGCATCGACGGAGGTGACACGCCCGTACATTGCCGCCCTCCACAGCGGCCTTGCCGAGACGGGCTACGTCGACGGCCGAGGCGCGACCGTGGAATACCGCTGGGCGGATAATCGCTACGGCAGGCTTCCGGACCTCGCGGCCGACTTGGTGCGTCGACGGGCGGCCGTGATTGTGACGTTGCCCACTACGCCCGCCGCCCTTGCCGCGAAGGCTGCGACGCAGACGATCCCGATCGTGTTTTACGTCGGTACCGATCCGGTAGAATACGGACTTGTGGAAAGCTGGGCGAGACCAGGGCGCAATGTCACCGGTTTTACCACGCTTACGAAGGAAGTAATCCCGAAGCGAATTGGGCTGCTTCTCGAAGTGGCGCCCGCCGCGAGACTGATCGCCTATCTCTTTAACCCGACGAATGTCTCAAGCGAAACCGAAGATGTGCAGCGAGCCGCCCGTATTCGCGGAATTCAGGTGATGATGGTGGAGGCGAGCCATCCAAGCGACATTGAGCCCGCTTTTGAAAAAATGGCGCACCAACAGGCGCGGGCGCTGGTGGTGAGCGCCGATGGGTTTTTCAAGGACCAATTTGACAAGATCGGCGCGTTGGCAGCCCGCCATGCGATGCCTTCGATTTTCAACACGCGTCTCGGCGTCATTCGTGGCGGGCTGTTGAGCTACGGGGTGAATGATGTGGAGGTGCATCGCCAGGTTGGCATTTACGCTGGGCGCATTCTGCGCGGCGAAAAACCTGCCGACCTGCCGGTGCAGCAACCCACGAAACTCCAACTGGCTATCAACCTCAAGACCGCGAAGGCCATCGGCCTGACCGTGCCGAACACGCTGCTCGTGAGCGCCGACGACGTGATCGAATAGGCCACGAGCCAGCGAGTTGTGGCGCCCGTGCGGCGGTGTGCGCCAATCGCGGCGGCTGCCGCGGCGTAGGTGGCGCCGTTGGCCAGCATCGCAAGCACGATCTCCTTGTTCTCAGGGGTGGCTTTGAGACCGTATTGCAACGGCGACCGCTTGAAATCGCCCTTGCCGTCGAGCCGCTGCTCACGCTGGCGCTTCATCACCCGCTCGATCGTCGCGTCCCAGTCTGCCGCGAACTGGGCGTCGCTCCGCCGCCAGCCGGTCAGCGATTTAAGTGATACGTCAGCCGCTGCTGCGGCGTCCTGCCGGCTGCCGCGCACGTTCAGCGCTTTAAGCGCCTTGCGCTTATTCTCGGCGGTCTTGTTGTTCCCGAATTGTGGCTGGCTATTCATCCGCTGAGCCCAAGTAGGAGCTAGTAAAAGTACCATCAGGAAGTACGTGCTACAATATGTGGCCATGTCCCCCCGAACTCTCCGGAGGCGTACCAATAATGCTAGAGGGGTGTTTGCATTTTAGAGGTGCTACCCGAGAGCCGCCGCGCAACGAGGCCGACACTCGCGTTAGAACCCTGTATTCGCAATAGAAATTTACGTTCGGGCATTCCCGGTTGGCGCGAGTGGTCTCAGAGACTTGCGCTCTATCACTTGCATGTTATGGTTAATGAATTGTTAAGTAGAGGGGGCGGGGGTCTGCATATGGCTATTCCTGAGTTGCTCGCCGCTCTTAAAGACGCGGCAAAGGAATACTATCCGCTTGTCGCGATCGTCTCCGCTGTTTCCGGCGCTCTATTTGGGCACAGTCAAGGCTGGTGGTACTCGATCTGGAACAAACTGAAGTTTTTTTGGTCTACTGACGTTCGCGAATTGAAAAAGCAAGCAGGGGAACTGGAAAATAAATTGAACCGGGTGCGGGATGCATTCGGCGAGGACAGTAATATCTGGTTACGTCAACCCATCATCCCGCCCGAGGGATACGCGGCCAAATTCCGACAGAGCATTCCAATCCTTCTGATCGCCAATCTCAAGGGTGGGGTTGGCAAGACCACTATTGCTGCAAATCTGGCGGCATATTTCGAGGCGAAGAGGAACGAGCGGGTATTGGTGATTGATATTGATCATCAAGGCTCACTGTCCTCAATGCTGTTACCGGAGCCACTAAATCGTCAGGAAAGATCGGGGCGTTCGGTTAGAGCACTCCTTGCGGGTGGTACGGACTGCCATTCGGCCCTTGAGGCGATCTCCAAGAGCTCCCCTGTTCGGGATTCCAAGAGGGACTCTCGGGTTATTAGCTGTGACGACCCTTTCGCCGATCTTGAAACGCAACTGGCCCTCAAGTGGCTCATCGGGGACATCGAAGAAGACATACGCTACAATTTTGCGCGAGCGCTTCATAGCGACGCAATTCAGAAGCAGTTCCAGCGCATCATTATCGATGCCCCTCCCCGGATCACGACAAGCTTTATTAATGCCCTGTGCGCCAGCACCCACCTTGTGGTGCCCTTCGTTCTGGACCGGTTGTCAGCCGAGCGGGTCGGGCAAACATTGGAGCGCATCAGGCGTATGAAGGGCCAACTATTCCCACATCTTGACTTGGCCTGTGTTGTCGGGACTATGAAAGGAAATAAAGCTACAAACCTGAGGGATGCCGAACGGGAGTCAATTGCTGAGGCTAAGAGAGCGGTTAAAGACTCCTGGAAATTCGGTGACTTTGTACTTGAAAACCAACTCATTCCTAGAACGCAGGCTATCGCGGATGCAGCCGGAGTGAGGATCGCGTATCCGCAGGAGACTGACATTTTTGATCGGCTCGGCGATGAAATATATCGTCGAGTTCCGGGCCGCACGCCGCCTCAGCCAGTCACCCAAGCGCTTCGAGGGAATAGTAATGCAAGTTGGCTCGCTGAAAGCCCTGTTGCAAGACTTTGAGGGGCTTGTCGAAACGATCGGCGGCTCATCCCGAATAAGTGACATCAGGGAGTTCCGCCGGTTACTCGATGCGCACGAGGGTACGACGGTCGCACGACTTGCTGCCAAGCTGGCCAAGGGAAAGGACCTTTCCCAAAGCGGACTCACCTCAACCCCTATTCGAAATCTTCAAGACGTATTCGCAAAACTGCAAACGGTGTTGAGCAGTGCAAATGCGAAGAAAGCCGCTGATGATATAGCGGCAGTTATTAATGTTCTGGATGGTTGCGACCGAGCGAGCGTCCGTGAGTTCGTCGAACAAGCCCATGGTTGGCTCACTGATTCCAGCAAAGCGAAAGTGAGGTTGTCCAAAGACATCGAGAAGGGACGCAGTTCAGGAGATGACGTTCGAACGGCGCTGGTTAGCGACTACGCCGGCGCCCTGAATCAAGCAACCGACGACAATTCGGCTTTCGATCGAGTCGTATCGGAAGTGCAAGCTGACAAGAGGGTGCGGGCGCAGGACATGCGCGAGATCGCGAAGATTTATCTCGGATACGAAGTTGCAAAGAAGAAAGGACGGGCAGACGCATTGAAGGCCATTGTCGAGCGACAGGCATTGAATGCTCGACAAGACGCAAGGGCGCGTTCGCTCGACCGCCTGAAATCCTGGTAGGCTCGGCCGTAGTAAGTATCCCATGGCGGAGCCGGGGGCGTTAGCTACAGGACCGCTCAACGCGGCTCTTAGGATCGCTGACGCGGCCTCAACGTGTTTGGCCGCCTAAAGGCGCCCGCAGCGCTCCGGCCTGATCTCTCAGTGAGGTCCCGTCGTGGTCCCCAGCTCCGCAATGCCGCGCTCATGCTCGCCTTGGCCGCGGTCCGTTGGCGCTCGCCGCCACTGGAGCAAACGGTGTTAAACCGGTTAGCTTGAGGCCAGCTGGGTTAAAATCGCCTGGGGCGGGCGAGATGAAGCCGCACCCTACACCACGCTTAGTTTTCGCCCAATCGACCTGTCATGCGGGCGACGTTTTGGCCTCCGGACGATCGCTAACGTCGGCGCAGCCAACCGATTTCATAATCTCGGCTGGCAGCTCACCGCTTTTTGGCTCTGCGGGCCTTCTTCGGCGCCCCCTTGGTTGCCTGCTTCGCAGCTTGCGCAATACTGAAGTGTTCGAGTTTCTTGCCGTCTTTGATCGCTTCCGCAAGCCAGCGCGGCTTCAATCCGCGGCCAGCCCAGGTCTCGCTCGGATTTTTCGGATTCCGGTACTTCGGAGCAACTGGACCGCGCGCACCGAGCCTCAAGCTTTTGGAGCGTGAACCTGAAGTCGAAAATCGCGACAGCTTGACAAGCTCGGCTTCCACAGCCCGCCGTTGATCCGCCACTTTGACGCGTAGAGCTGTCTCGACTTGCTCTCTGAGTTTCGTCAGTTTGTCGATCGACATTGACTTCAAGTTCATTTTAGACCCCCAGATCGAGTGGCGCTTGCTAAAGGACGCTCATATTTATGAGACATTTGTAAACCAAGAATAAATCCTTGTACACAACGAGGTGAGGTTTGAATTGAAAACAAGGGATTTCACCTTATGGAGCCGGTCTGAAACTCCGGTCTCGTGCTATTCTGCTCCGGCCAAGGAGCCACACCAAAGGCGCTTCCTCGCACTGCGCGCAGGGCCGGAGGGATTGGAACACAGAACTGCTCAGCTACAGGCTGGCCGGGTGTCTGGCGCACCATGCCCGCCGCAAGGTGTTGCGCTCGACCACCCCTGCACCTTGACGGTCTTCGCCGGGACCGGCCGGATGGTTGGCGCACCATTCACGCCGCTGATTGTTACATCTAATCGCCGCTTCCTCATTATAATTCAACCACTCGTTTACGCCAGGTATTGGCTCGGCGCACCACCATTCACGTCGCCAGCTGTCACCTTCAAGCGTTATGGAACCGGTGGGCGTGGTACCCGGCACTATTTCAATTAGATTACCCCTGTTATCAAAACGTAGCACCGTCCCGGGCGGCAGGGGTTGCGGCGCCTCATAAATGCTGAAGCAACAAACGATGTAGAGCATACATACCGGCATCGCTATCTTGGCTATCAGCCGATCTCCACCGTCGCGGTGCCGACGCCACGACACCCGGCGAGCAAACCAGATCAATGTGCCCAGCCATATAGCCAAGAATAATAGGGATTCGCTCTTTTCCCAGCCTCCGCCCGTCATCGTGCCTCTGATCCCGCGCTCCTGCCAACATCCACGTCGGTCAAGTCAGCCAATTTCCGGCGATTAGCCAAGCCGTGCAGGTGGTCCACCGAAAAGACCGGTGGATAAGTTTCACCGCGGCGCAAAGCCGGCCTGTGCCAACGCGCGTCGCAGCTTGTCGATGCCGCTCAGCATTGCGTCTCGCTCTTCGCCACCGTCGTAACGTGACGATAGCCGCTCGGCGTCGTCGTAGCCGAGGCGCTTCACGAGCTGAGCGAGCGCCCTCGCCTCGTCAGATGGAAGCTCAATGATGACTTTCGCCATGGGGCGCCCTCCCGTCTGCCGCTTCGAGGAGGGCTCCAAAGAAGCGCCGATAGTTGGCAAGCGTCGCCTTTGATATTTCAAACGCCACCACGATGTGCGTTGGGCTCTCCGAAATAATCATGGGCGGCGCAGCCGGAAGCTCGCCGGAGTGCGGATCGGGCATGATCACTGTCCCGTCGTTTGCTCAATGACGCGCGTGATGGCGTGGTTGATGGCCGCCGCGGCCGTGCCGATCTCCTCGACGAGCCGATTGATCACTCGGGCGGCTAGGCGCATGTCGTCGGCCATAGCGCGGGCGGCGAGGTTGTCGATGCCTTCGGCGTGGTCCTCAAGACGCTTGGTGAGAGCGGCGAGGTTGATATGCGTCAGCTGTAACGAGGGCGTATTGTGGTCTGCAGCCATTGGTGAAGGGTCCTTCTTCGCTGTGGTCAGGGCCGCCTCGGTGTCGCAAGCACCCATGGCGGCCCGCTGACTTTTTAGACCACGGCAAACGTATTTACGTCAATTATATCAATATCTTGCGCAGCATTAGGCCGGCGTGATTTTGTAATGCTCCCCATTTGGTCGGGAGCCCGAAATGGCGACTCTCTACACGGTTCAAACTGCCGCCGGCATCCTCCACGCTGAGCTGACCCGCGATGAGGCCGCCTGCATGCTCGGCGTCGACCCGCTCGAACTGGAATGGGCGATCGAGGAGGACGGCATCTGCTCCACGGTCGACGAGCAGGGCAAAGACGTCGTCGCGGTCGCGGCGGGCGACGAGTGGCGGCTGAAATGAGCAGGTTACTTAATGAGGACGAAGACGAGCACAAGCGGGGCTAACGCGAGAGCAAAATTCAAGGCGGCCTTCGCCGTACCGCGCCGAAGGCCGTTTCACAGTGGCTGCGTTAGAAAAGCCACCCGAGCGCATTAGTCTGCTACTCGCTTGCATGTCCTTTAGCCTACCCATGGATGCGGGAACATCTAACGGAAACAGTTGCGGGCCGCTGGGACCTCGATATCGAGGTCAGGAAAAGCCCGACACGCGCCAAGGTTGACAATTCAGGCCGATGCATTATCAGCAGCACTAAGGGCCGACTGGGACTTTCCACGCGGTGGGGCGGCATTCACGTGATCTATATTCTTGGTGGCAACTCTCATGATCGCCGCCGAGTTGATAATTGAACCTGCGTCGGTCAAGAGGAGGCTGTCAAATGACAATTTTGCATTGCGAAGTCAATCGGGGCTGTCAACGAGCCCGGCCGGCCCCTATACCTGAAAAACTGACATTTACACGAACGCGCCCTGGCGACTTTCGTTTAGCAATCTTCGTGCCCGCGGACCTAACAGACGGCCCCCCGTCAATCATCCGTGCCGGCCGGCGGTAATGGCTGGGGCTTCTTCGTAACTCTACCTAACTGCCCTCTCTGCCAATCCATGAGAAGGGAGTACTTTTCCACAACTCTTATTGCCATGATAGAAGGCAAGCTGGCAACCAGCGGCAAATCCCAAAAGTAACTCTCGGCGTGAAAACGTCTCGCCAAACTTCGCGTCCAGCGTCTCAGCTTTGCCGGCCTTCCATTCAGTGCACATAATTTAATTGTTTTATGCTTTAGCTAGTCACACTCAGCGCTAAAGCCCGTAGAGCGTCAACATTGGGCGAACTAACGAAGGTTACATCGATGAACAAGCACTGGGATAATTCTGAGAAGCTGTACTTCCGTGCAGAGACGCCCAATGACTTGTTAGCGACGCAAAAGCCAGCCCTTCAAATCATTTTAAAAAATTTCGCTAAAATCGCGACGGATGCCATGAAAACTGAACCTGCGTTGGAGCCCGAGGAGGTGGACATTCAACGCCCGCACCATGTGTTTTGTATCGACGGAGGGCGCGGTTCCGGAAAGACCTATACGCTTCTGTCGCTACAGCACGCCCTTTCTTTGCTAAACAAACTATGTCATTTCGATTTGCCGCAACGCAAATCCGTGCCCAGTGACTGGCAAAGCTTCTTCGACGACCCAGAATGCATCGGCACGCGGCCCCTAATCGCCCTACACTCCGCCCAACCCCGGAGGAAGTCGATTGCCCACGTGCTTCGAATCATCTTCCCAGGCGATATGGTGGTGGGCGAGTCGTTGATGGAAATGATCTTTGCATCTATGACGGATCAGATTGATAGCCTTTTGAAGGAAGAGCCGCCTTCTGCCAAGATCGCAACAGGGGCAAATAGAGGAGAACTACTCAAAAAGGAGCTCCGCGATGATGTGGAGCGCGGCTGGTATTTTGCTAAACGCTTCGGTCTCGACGCGATCGTACGGGATAGCATTGACTATGCTGATTTGATCGAACGATTCGACTCTGAGTCACGTGCATCTTCAAACCGACTCAAGGCCTGGCGCACGTACGTAGATAAATACTTGGATTATCTGGACGCAGCAACACTTGTTATCTTGTTAGATGACTCTGACGTTCTGCCTGAATTGACACAAGATATTCTTCACTCAATCCGCATGTTTTTAAATCATAAACGAATCGTAACGGTGCTGGCCGGCAATCTCAGATCGATGCGGTATAGCCTCATGCATCTCGCAATAAACCGCATCGCATCATCTTTGACTGCTTTGACGCATAACCCGCGACTTGCCGAGGAGTGGCAGCAAGGCGAATTTAAAGCGATCGAAGACTACCTTGAAAAGATCTTGCCAACTGCACAACGTCTTGTTCTCAGCCAATCGGGCTCACCACGATATGATACGCACGGAGCCAGTGGCAATGACTTTCGCAAAGTAGCCGGGGACGATCTACTTTCTATTTCGATTGCGAGACGTGACGCGATTAGAGAGGCATTTTTATCCGCCCAGTTCAGCTTAGCTATTAAGCATGAACTCCACGAACGCGACCTTCCCACGCTTACAAATGCGCGGACGCTTGAAGAATTCTTGTCCTGGTGGGTATTCACAAATGGATACGCGTTTAGGCTAGTCCCTCGGTCCCCTCGTCAAATAGTTACGTTCCGTAATTTCTTCATGTACGACGATTTCTCCGAGTTGACGGGTCATCCAAATGGGGAGGGCATGTCAAAGCGTTTTCGGACCAAAAAACGCTTACCAGTTGCGTTATACGAAAATACTGAAAACTATCTACTCATCCAGAGTATGGGTGATCACGATACCAATATCGTATCCTGGCTTTGCCAACAACGCACAAGCTCCGAATGGACCGGCCAGCGGCTATTCCGAATCAATGGGCGAGAAATTCGATACGACAGCTATTCGTACGCGTACATCAAATATCGCCTTGATCTTGGCCTTTCTCTGCCGGTCCGGTATAACGCAGAAGACGTAATACCGCTGGGTTTACTACCAAGACTCACCGGACGCCGTCTTATGCGGCGCTTCTTTCATCCCGGGCAAATGCCGAAGCAGCAGCGCCGCTACGGCGTCGCTCGGTGGATAGATCATGCCGCAATTCCGGGCAATTGTAAGTCTTTTTACGACCTAAGCGCGATTCCAGACGTTAGCATCATACCCAGCGCCACCGACGAGCATGCCGCAAATCTGCTGAGTAATGGGGCCTGGGAGGCGTCTCTTTCGAGCCACTGGGCGGAGTTATGGCAAGATAACACGGACGAAAGAGTATTAAGATATTTTACCGAGATTGTTTGCGAACGAGTAAAGGGCACGGACAACGTTCCTTCTCCCAATTTGATCTTGGCACTGTCGCCATTGGATGTCGAAAGGCAGTACACGGTTAGTGTCTACGAACGATTCTTTCGGAATGAGATTCGATCGTTTTCAAACGAAATACCAGACGATGTCTGGCGGGCCGCCATCAGATATCTTGAACAAAAAGGAAATATTCAGACGTTAGATTTATTAGGTGGTCATGATTTGGAGCCCGGCCGCCCATTACGCATCTATTATACGTCGCTCCACGAGGCGCACTTGTCTTCTAAGTCTAGCGAAGGTGCGAGGCTGGAACCCATGACTAAATGGGTATGCGAGGACAGGGGTATTCTTGATCATACGTTTTTTGAACACATTTGCGTGGAACTAAACGCGATGATGCGCATGATTGCGCTTTATACTGCGTTGATAAACGACATGCGGCGTGCTTGGCATGCCTTTCGCATACATGAACTCTCACCCAATTTGCTTGAGGGAACCGAATTATTTGATCTTGTCCGTGATCACCAACGCATGTCGCTGGCAGTAATCGCAACTCAACGTCACATGCCATTGTACTCGAGAGACTTTGTTGATCGAAAGCTGCTTGGATCGCTCTGGCTTGGGCAAGTGCGGCACATTTTTGCGCAGGAGCATTTGGTTAAATGCCTCAACGAATGCTCTTTCGGGCTTAATGTGAACTTGGGTAATGTTAGCTTATCGGAGGTTCACATCGGGCGTCTCTTTTCAAGTAAGGAGCGGGTCGCCTCGCCTCCGAGAATGGAGATTGCTGACTACAAGGAATGGATGAAGACGTTACGACAGGTTGGACGGGTACTTTGCGCAGGTTGGCCGTTTTTTGATATCGGGCCTGAACTGCATGAGCTTAATGGGCGGGCGGAGCGCCGCGTATTTGGCGATATTGCAAAGCCGTTTGACGTATCTGGTACCGGTCGCTCGGCGAAGGTGCGCGGCGCAAGCCATAAAGCGATAGACGCCGATTTAAGAAACGTGGCTCGAGAAATGCGTAAGTTTGTGTGGTTGATTTGTGGAATATCACCGAGCTTGCCTTCAATCATTCACACGCAGATTGCAGCTGCTGTATATGAGGCCGAAACGCAATATAGGTCTTTTACCGTCGGTCACACGGATGCTCGCCATGACCACTTAGCTCAAGCTAGGGCGGAACTGAGGGATCAATACGAGCAAATTGTAAATGATATCGCTCAATGGGCGCAACTAATTGGTGTGCTCAGCATCGTTGTCCGGTATATAAAAGTCAAATGTTTACACTTAGCAGCGAAGCGCTTTATTAGATCGTTACTGGACGATCAACCGATTAGAGTAAACCGTCGCGTATCCCCGGATGATAAATCGAAGAGGACAGAGGACGAAAGGCTCTTTGCGGAACGCAGCGAACAACGAAAGAGGTTTCTTTTCGAGTGCGGGATAAATACAAGAGACGACAAAGCGGCCTTGAGGGCGACAGAGAGCCTTCGTGACATTTTCGGTGTGGGAATATCTGACGAGCTTGCCTTTATGCCGGATGTGGCGCCATCGTCGTTGTTTGGCGACGGATGGATGGTTGATTTGGTCGAGAAGGATGAAATACGAAACCTGATAAAAACGGCTATGCCGGAGGAAGGGCAACTGTGGTTCAGGAGCACGGGCAGCACGATAGAATTAGAAGACAAACCGCAACATAGCCGTGGCATATTAGGAGATGTGGAGCAGTGGTTGTGGGCAACGAATCGCTGCTTGAGAAAGATGGACCAAACGATGTCACAAACCATTGAAGACATAGCAGATGGGCGCCACTTCTCCGGACCGAGAGAGTTTTTGCAATGACGAAGAATATATATGGCAGAAGCCTGCGCAGAGGCTACCATGTGACTATCGTTTAGTATATGCCGCAAACAACGAACTCTATGCCCTTCATTTACCTGATCTCCAAGGCAGTTATCCTTTGGGATCGGCGAATCATGGATCGCATTGTGTGGCTGCCAGGTAATCTGAGACGTAGTGATATTGTCGATCATATATATCAAAGTGCTCCGTCTGAGACCACGCAGATCCCCCGAACGGATATGGATGCGGCGGTTGATATATATCTCAGCGATTATCCAGGCATTGTTGATTGGTATGATGGGGTGCTGGCTCAAATGTCAACGGGTATTAACTGGAGAGACCAGCAGCCTCTTTTGAGCCCGAACTACGTTACTATTTGGGAGCGGCTGTGTAACGATTTTGACCCCGACGCGCTGCTAACGTTTGATCTAGTCCGCCGATATGGAAGTTATGAACGAGGCTCTTTGCTTGACCAACTAAAGAACTGGCGCACTGTGGTAAGAGTGGGGGATCATGAATTATCAGTTATGTGGAAAAAAGGTATTACCGATCTACACGTCCATTTCGGCGGTGTCAGGCTGCCGCAGCTCGCGTGGTTGGAGCTGCTGACGAAGCAAGCAAGTATTGCGCTATTTTCTAACTTAGTAAAGGTTTACCGATACGCGAACAGAAAACTGCGTTCTGATCGCGACCAGGCCAGGAAGACATGGCTTTGGCTTATTAGCCGTGCGGGAGAGCAGCACGCATGCTTTGAGGTGCCGCAACCGCAGGCTGACAGATGGTGGAGATGGTCGTCCGCCTTGCTCAATAACGAACGGCGACTGTTTGCACGTACATGGACCGATGTTGTCGCTGACCGCGGCTGTCCAAACAAAACTGCTAGCGTGCTGGATCAATACTTGTCCCACAAGCATCGATTTTTTCGATTGGTGCGACAGCAGACGTTTTCGGAAGAGCGGGGATTGCGGCAGTTTGATCTTCGATATTTTTCAGCGTTGAAGCGCACCAATGTTCGCGAAAAATGGAGCGCGCGGTCCATTTCCTACGGAAGCAGTGCGCGAATCGATATGGCGCCCTACGGCGATTCGTGCCGTTATCTTTTCGAAAGCAACGATCTCAGAAAGATTGAATTAAGGATTTCTCCTTTCAAGTCGAAGAGGGAGTATTTGCTGTTTTTCAAGCGATGGAGCACTCTGGAGGAGTTGTTACGCAAGGAATACCGACCGAGAAGCATACCTCAAGTCCGCTTCGCGATACATTTTCAGCGCACGCGTAAAAATGCGGAGAGCGCTGGAGTTCTAACTGCTTATATTCGGACACTTGTCGATGCTGATCGAGAGTCAGCCGCGTTACGCAGTGCGCTGGCGAGCGCAGATGATCGGCATCGACGTTGGATGGGTGCGCTATCGCGGATTGATGTAGCGGGCCAGGAGCGAGATTCCCCAGCGGCTCTCTTTGGCGTGTACTTGCGGTTGCTGCGAGGGGATCCGGATGCAATTAATTATCTAGATAACGCTAGTGAAACAGAATGTCGCGCTCGTCACCTCGAATGTTGGACGCGGCTAAAAAGGCGCGGTGAACACAGGCCAAGCCTAGGTTCTGCCCGGCTGGGCATGACAGTGCACGCAGGCGAAGATTTCGTAGATGTTCTGGATGGCTTGTACCAGGTTGCATCTGCAATAGAGCGGTGTGGACTTGAAGCTGGTGATGGAATCGGACATGGCCTTTCGTTAGTTGCGCCGGTCGGAGCGGTACGGCAGGAACGAAGCAAGTACGCGCTCGTTTCCGTCGGAGCGGCGCATGATAGCGTGTGCTGGCTTTATAGCCTGGTACAGAAGGCTCCTGAATCAGACGCCCGACTAAGATTTAACCAAGTACTTTGCGCGATGATTATCGACACTGCGAAGTTTATGTATGGTGAGACGGCGTCGAACATAAAAGATGTGGATGTTAACGATTACGTGTGGGTATGGGATCAGAGTATTTTGCCAAGAGCGGTACATAATAGGGGGTCCGACGTTAGAATGAGCCTGCTAGCGCAGCGCATTAGTTATAGTGTTATTGAAAAGCGTGAGAGATATATTCCTGTTGATCCTCGGCGCCTGGAGATACGGCCGCTTGTTGAATGGGCGCAGACGCAGTTGTTGGCGGAAGTTAAACGTAAGCGAATTGTGATTGAAATGAATCCTAGTTCCAATATGAGGGTATACGGCGCAGCATCGCTGGCCGACAGTCCTACCGTTCGGCTGTTTCAGGAAGTATCTAATGGGCTGTTGGCTTGCGTTAATTCTGATGATCCCGGAGTGTTCACTAGCTGTATAGAGAACGAATACGCGTTGCTTTTGCGTGGAGCGATTGATGCAGGCATGGAGGAGGGACAAGCGCGATCGTTGTTAGAAAGGGTCCGCTCCATAGGACAGGAAGCAGTGTATTGGCCCCCTAGGGGCGGAAATGGCGGAATCTCGGCGGAGTAGAGAGAGAGGCGTGTAAACAACAAGATCGTTGACTGGCGCGATCTAGCCGATTGGCGTTGGATCTAACTCGAACAGCTGAACCGCCGTCCGATGACGGAGCTATTGTAGCAGGGTGGGAGTTTTATTGGGAGGCTTTACGGCACCCTCAATCGAGGCGTCACACGGAGATAGCAAGACCCGTATTCCCGTTTAGTCTCCTGTGCGAGGGCCCGCTGGTTTCGCCAAGCGGCGTGAGGTGTTCATTCCACTCTGTCAGAATGTCTCAAATAAATTAGGCCAAATTTGGCTAATGCGGAGCAGCATACGTGGTTATACCAGAGATAATCGCTGTGCTGGCGCTCAACGTAGGAGTCGTCATCAACTAAGGTTCGTGCAAGCTAAGAAATTTGAGCGCGCGCGCTGGCGAGTGTAACACTGCGCGTTCCTGAGCCAATTGGCACGTACTTGCTCACGTGCCTGTTATCTATGTAAAAGAGGGTATTACACGCGCCGAATTCCGCGTACAGTCAACAGCATTCGGCGCGGTTAGCTCGTGAGGGGAATATGGCAGATCCGCTACTGGCGGTGATTGGGAGTGTCCAGACATCGCGCTCCGACGAAATTGGCCTGAAGAACCTGGCGGGAGCCGAAGCGGCCGCGGAGAACGTCGGGCGTGCGCTCGCCCGGCAAAGGTGCCGCCTGGTAGCTTACTCGGACACGGAGTTGTCAGTCGAGCATCTAGTGGTGAGAGGATACGTGGCGGAATGCACGTCGAACCCGGCACTCAAGGATTTTGCTGGCGAGTCCGGACGAATCGAAATCCCCTATTCCACGAGCGACAGGAGGCCAGAGTTTCCGGAACAGAAGGCGGCCCTCGACTCGTTCTTTCTCTACCGTCCGGACAAAAATCCGAGTTGGGCTTCATCGTTCTACAGATCATTGGGCCGGGTCGACGGCGTTATTCTGATTGGCGGCAGCCACTCAACTTACATCGCCGGAACGGTCGCGATGACTCACGGCAAGCCGGTGGCTGCCATCTCCACCTTTGGCGGTACGGCTGAGGGTCTCTGGCGGGAGTTGTCGCCCCAACCGGGGGTGCTGGAGCAAGGCGAAATCGACCTCATGACCTCGAGCAAGTGGAACCAGCAGGCGGCTGATGCCTTGATCAAGAACATACTCGAGCAAAGAGAAAGAAGTGCCAAGAAACAGAAATTCCATTCGAGCAAAGAGAAGACGCACACGACCAATCAGGTATTCATCGCCGTTCCGTTCCTAATAGCGGCTCTGGCAACGGTTCCGTTCACCTGGGACAACCCCGATCTGGCGCGCACGGTCCTGCTAAGCATCCTTCTCCTGAGTCCATTGCTGGCCGGCGTTTCCGGAGCCACGGCCCGGAAGGCGTTCGAAGCAATCGGTGGGCCGCCCGCGCACGATCCACCAAGCATTGGCCCGACGGCCGGACTGGGTGCCATCGCGGGGGGCGTCGCGGGTGCAATGTTCATCGTTGCGCAGCTGGTCGCGATGTCTCCGGAAATTGGCCAGACCGTATGGAGTAAGCAGGCAGGACGGCTGGTGCCATTTGCGGTGCTCATCGGCTTCGTGGCGGGGCTCACACTCGATGCTGTCTTTCGGCGGCTGACAGGGGTGAACGTCATCACGGATGACATGCTGAAGACGTTGACCGAACGTGCCCCACCTAGGGCCGGTTCCTGAAATGCTGGTGTTCTGGGGTCGCTGGTTTCCGCCCTGAATGAACCCTCTGAACTGCGCGGACCATGGCGCCGCAGGGCGGTGCTCCAGCGATTGAGGCGGGTATCCCGCCGGTTACATCGCGGTTACAGTTTCCACGCTCCACCACAGTACACTCCGGCTCAGGCCGGTTCGTCGGAGTACATTACCCAGAGCCGCTGGAACGCCCGTCCTCGGCTGTACGACAGCGCATTTGCGGGTACCGGAGTGAACAACCGTGCACCCCACGGACGTCCCGATTCTGCGCTTCGTAATGATGGGGTCGGGGGTTCGAATCCCTCTTGCGGCACCAACATGCAGCCTGGGATCACATCTGCGAAAGCCTGCTCCTCGTCATCGATGCTAAATTCAATGTGTTCGAGGGCTGTGTTTTCAAACCGGATAAATTCGAGCGTGAGCTGGCGCGACGCGGGATTCCCTGGCTGCGTACCGAAAACCGGCCATTTTTGATGCAGATGGAGATCGCGCCGGCATCCTCAACCTAAGGGTACAAGGCTCGCGATCGGGGCCGCTCAGCGGGCCTCCTATGCCCTGCAACATCGCGTGTACTGGACCAGTGCCCGTCCCGCGCCTTGCACCTATTGTCCCCCCCGGCCTGGGGTTCGGCACGCTTTGAGCCTGTCGTGGTCCCCAGGCAGCTCGTCCCCCGATCGCCTCCGTTTAGGTCGGATAGCAGCGACGGAAGAGTCGGGCCAATTGCAGTCGTGAAGATTGCCGCTACAACATAGGACTATACGCGAGAGGCTGGCAGGGCCAAGCGCGCTCGGTGCGGACCAGGAACATCGCTTCACATCGTTTGATCCAATTCCCGTAACGCTTGTTCTGCCGGTCGAAGGCATTTGCTCTCGCTTCGATGCCTCGGCTCAGTCGAACGCTGCGCCCCAAGTGCGGCGCGTCGCGGGCTCCGATCCCTTGAAAGTGAGAGACTTGCAAACCATTGCACCCGCTCCTAACGTATCGTTATCCGTGTTTCGGGCGCAGCTAAAGACAATGTCATGCGGGCTTTCATCATCAGTATATTGATTGGTTGCGTTGTGCCGGCGCTACCCATTGTATCAGAATATGGCTTGACAAACACAGTGCGCGACGACACTTGGTCCTTAATTGGAATTGTGTATGTCGCTTTTGCCGGGGTGGCTTCGCGCAACAAAGCCATGATAATTTCAAGTTTTCTTTGCTCAATTTTGTGTGCAGCTATTTATATCGTCAGCAAGTATAGTGAACGCAATCACGTTGATATACCATTTGTCTATTATACCGCCGCAATTACGCAAGCTGCGATATATTTGTTTGGCGTGGGTTACGTCTTTGAACGCTTTGGGCGGCACGTTATCGAAAAGCGTCCTATTTTGAGTGAACCGGAGACCTCTTCTCCTCGGATTTCATCCCAGTTGGTATACTTGGTACTCGCATTATTTCTGGCCTTTCCTGTTATTGGATTTGGTATCGTAATATCAGGTTTACACAAAATAGATAATCCGATCATCGCACTTATTTTCATACTAACTGGATTACCCCTTATTTTGATTGTCGTGTTAGATGTAATTGATCGCTTGGTAGCTATCAGAGAGTTGGCTCAGCTACTTGAATTGTTAGATGAAGATGATATGGAACATATGATGGAGTTATTGAACAAATCTGTGGGTCTATCGATGGAAGCGCATACAAAGTTTGAAGCAAAATGGAGTTCGCTTGCCGAGTTTTTGAATTTTGATTATTTTGGGAGGATAGCGTCACGAGCCTTGTTTCAGCCATCCCATAAGGGGCGTCTAAAGTACTTCGAGCGTGCACGAATAATTCGATTACGTTTTCGAGATAGAGCAACCAAGGGGGTACGGTAACGACACGTTAATTTGCGCATGTTCACTAACGGACTTGCGACGCAGTTGCCGTGGCGTGACCATCTCGACTCCACTCCCGGGACGTTTCTTCCGACGCCTGGGCTGCGGCCAAGTGAGATGATGATCCGTCCCTGACCCCGAGCGCCCGAAACTGGCGCGGGTATGGAAGTCGAAGCCAGAACGTCGCGGGGCATCGGTGGGTTCACCCGAATGAAGGGCGGTGACAAACGATGCAGGTCTCCACAAAGAAGTCCGCACTACGCTTTACTTTCGAGTTCATGGCATGGTGTAACGAACGTACCGGCTCGCCGTTTTGCTTCACGTAAGCGTAGGCTGCGTGTTCGCTTTCCATGTCCGGGTAAATAAGCGCGCCACGGTATGTAAACGCCGGAAGGGTCCTACCGAAGCCCTCTAGTGCCTCGCGTCTCAGAATGCGATATCCGGACGCGAATCCTATTTCGATAAAGTGGTCGTAAAACGCTTTGAGCGTGGGCAGGAATTCTTCCTCGCTCACGCCCTCTCGCAGTTCAAACACACTGTTAAATACTGCACTGCCTTGCATTGATGTCTCCCAGCAATAATCCGTCGAGGTGTGTGGCTGAGATTGCCAGCAAGGATGACCGGTTCGGCACCAGGACGATCTTCTCGGCGCGCTCGTTCTCGGCAGCGCGTTCTCTCATGTAGAGAGCCAGTCGTTCGGTGCTAGGCGGTTCGTGCTCTGGCACAGCTGCAAGGGTAGGTCGGCAAGGCTGACCACACCAGCGTTAAACCGGCCGACTCCGCGCGCTAGCTAGGCTAGCCAGGCGGCAAGAGTGGCGACGGCAGCGGTCAGGCTGACCCCCGTCCTGGACAGCCGCTTCAGCGGAAGACCCGATTACGGTGGCACCATCGGATGAAAACATATACGGACCACACGCGCGACCAATAGATGCCGGGTGCCCGGTCGAGGTAGGCCCGCCAGAGCCGCAATACCGCCGCGGGGTCAAGGCCGGCGGGAGCGACGGCTTGCGGATCCCGCAGCGTCTGATCCATGGCGCCCTTCAGGCCACGCCGGATCCAGCGATCGAATGGCAGCACGAATCCACTCTTGGGGCGCTCGAACAGCGCCGGATCGAGGCCGCGCAGGCCGATGCGCCGCAGCATGGCCTTCCGGCCCAGCGGCCGGTAGCGCGCCTGATCCGGCAGCCGGTCCACGCTCTCAAAGAGGATCTGGTCCACCAGCGGCACCCGCTGCTCCAGCGAGGAGGCCATGCTGGCAACATCGTTGTCGCGTAGCAGCCGCTCGCTCAGAAAGAGCCGCTGCTCCATGACGCTGATGGCTGAGAGCGGCGAGCGGGTCTGGGTCTCGGCGATGACCCGCTGGCGCATGGCCGTGGGCAGGCCGTCGGCCAGCGCCTCGGCGAAGTCCGGCGCCAGGAGCTCGCGCTGGAACCCGGGGAGGAAGAGCGCATAAGCCAGCTGGTAGAGCGCCAGCAGATCGTCGCCGTGATGGATCATTTCGGGGAGCTTGGCCCAGCGGGTCTGAGGCGACACTGCGTCACCGGAGCGCCGCAGCGGCCAAGTCGCCAGCGTGGCCGCGGCCACCTGCAGACCGCGCGGCACCCAGGCGGCGCGCCGGGACCAGCGCTGCAGCACCGGCAGGTCGCGATAGGAGGTATAACCTCCGAAGAGCTCGTCGCCGCCCGTCCCGGAGAGCGCCACGGTAAATCCGGCGTCGCGGATGGCGTGCGACATGTAGTAGGCGTTCAACCCGTCGAAGGTCGGCTGGTCCAGGCTGTCCAGCGCTGCTTCCAGGTTCTCGACAAAGTGCCCCTCCGTCAGCACCACCTCGTGATGTTGGGTCCCGATGGCGGCGGCGATCCGCCTCGCGATGGGCCCCTCATTGAGCTCCTGCTCCTCGAAGGCCAGGGTGAAGGTGTGGATCGGGCTCTGTGCGGCGCGCTGGGCGAGGTTGGCCATGGCCGACGAGTCAACGCCGCTGGAGAGGAAGACCGCCAGGGGCACGTCGCTCGCCAAGTGGAGTCTCAGCCCCTCCTCCAGGATGCCGGCGAGGCTGTCCTCGTCCATGGTCGCATCGGGTGCGCGGTCGGGGATGCGCCAGAAGTCCTCCTGGCGGACCTCCTTGCCGGCGCCGTTGAACTCGACCAGCCGGCCGGGCCAGAGGAGGTCGACGCCCTTGACGGCGGTACCAGGGCCGACCACGAACCCGTTCCACACACCGCTGGCCACGGCCTGCGGGTCAAGGCGGGGCGTACCCAGCAGTCCCGAGGCCAGCAGGGCGCGAAGCTCGGAGGCGAAGGCCACCGACCAGCCCGCGTCCGGACCCGACGAACGCGCCATGTAGAGGGGCTTGATGCCCAGAGGATCCCTTGCAAGCAGCAGCCGGCGCTGCTTGGGGTCCCAGCAGGCGAAGGCGAACATGCCGCGCAACCAACTCACGGCGCCTGGCCCGTGCAGGCCAAGCGCACGCAGCATGACGGCCGTGTCGCCAGTGGACTCGAACTCCTGTCTCTTAGCCATGAGACGTCGACGCAGATCGCCGAAGTTGTAGATCTCGCCGTTGAGGACCACCACGTGACCAGTTACCGGGTCCACCATTGGCTGAGCACCGGCGGGCGAAAGGTCGAGGATGGATAGCCTGCGATGCGCCAGTAGCGCGCCCCAGCCGCGGGCGTCAGGCGCCGAGACCCAAGTCCCGCTGGCGTCCGGGCCGCGGTGAACCATGGCGTCGCTCATCCGCTCCAGCGCGACGCGGTTTGGCCTGTCTAGTCGCCCGATGATGCCCGCGATACCACACATCAAATGGGTCCCTCGAGCAGGCGGTGGAATCGCCCCTGAGATATTGAAATTTGCGAAGCGATCGTTGAAATGTTAAGCAGCCTTTGTATTGTAACACAACTCGATAAGTTAAAGTGAACTTGTTTGCAGCTGCAGGAGAGATCTGCGAAGTAGCGCAAGTCGTTTGTAGACTTCAAATCAGCGGAACCCTTCGCCGTCGGCCGTCACAACCGCACGTTCGAGAGCCCTGACGAAGGCGACCGGTGCGGCTCGTATGTTGCGAATGATTGCATTCAAGCCCTTTGGTGCCCATGACCTCTCTGTTCACGACGATGCTGTCCGCCTGCGTGTGCTTCAGGATCAGCCTCATCATCAGCCCAGTTAGCACGCCGCGTGCCTCTTCCGGCAGATCCCGCCACGCCGGCATCCGCGTCGGTGACGGCTCGCTGAACAGATCGCTATGCCGAGCGGCGTCGTTTTCCAAAAGCCTTCGGCCCTTGGTCGGTATCGCCGGCAGTGGCGCCGATTTTCCGTATGGTCATAGCCCTCTCTCCGATTCTGATCGTGAGAGAACTTGGATGTTCTTGAAAGCGGAGCTTTCGATGATGATGACGGCGGCTTCTTCAACGCCTGCGCAAGAAAATCGAACAGTGCAGAGAGCGCAGACATGCTGACAAAAGGCGCCGTGACAAGCCGCGACGGATCGGGACAGGCCGCTCGATCAAACATCCAGGCCGGTATCTCAAGCCAGCGATCCGCGTGATCTCCACTCGGTATGCAGCGGAAAACAACGCCATCTACCTTATCGATCGCCTCATGAAGAGCATGTGGGGAAAGTTGAGGCACGTGAAACAAATGTCCTCGTCGTAAAAATAAGTCATGGGAGCGCTCGAAAGATCATTGCGGTTTAGTCATCTGGAGAACGCGCCGCGCGAGGACAACATTGGGCCATGGCGTCAAAGGTGCGCGTACTCGACCCTGGATCCGCACCCGGGCCAAGAGGGGAAGGATTCCTTTCGCTTCGCTTGCGGATTTTTCACGCTATCACGGCTTCACGCCAGCGCAGATCGGCACCGAGCCGCCCGCTGCTGAGCAACTCCTGAAGGTGCGAGATGCGTTTGTAGCGAGGCCCTTCGAATTCCTCCAACCGCAAGCCGGCAACCCGGAGAGCCTCGTACAATTCCTTGGCACCTTCGCGCGCGTTCCATCGCGGCTTGAATTCCGGCAGCATCCGGTTAATCTTGCTGAAGTCGACCCGATAACAGCGGGTGTCGGGGCTGCCGTCCTGAGCGTACTCGACGCGGCATCCGGGGACCGTCTCGCTCACAATCTCTGCCAGGTCGCGGATCTGGTAATTCTCCTCGGTCTGTCCCACGTTAAACGCTTCGCAGTGTATTGCTTCCCTCGGCGCATTCAGCACAGCGATGGACGCGCGGGAAATGTCTTCGATGTGCACGATCGGACGCCAAGGAGTTCCATCGCTCTTGATGTAAATGCGCCCGGTGGTCAATGCCCACGCCACTAGATTGTTGAGCACCAGATCGAAGCGCAACCGGGGCGATACCCCGTAAGCGGTGGCGTTGCGCAGGAAAGTTGGGCTGAAATTCGAGTCTGCCAGTTTGGCGAGATCCTGCTCCACCAAAACTTTCGAACGTCCATAGGGAGTCACCGGCCGGAACTCGGCCTGTTCATCCAGCAGTTCTTCCGGGCTTGCCGCGCCGTATGTGCTGCAGGAAGAAGAAAACAGAAAGCGCCCTACGCCGGCTTTCTTAGCTAATTTAGCCAATTGCACAGAGGCCGCGTGGTTGATCTCATAGGTCAGAGACGGGTTGAGATCTCCTAGCGGGTCATTGGACAGCCCCGCCAGGTGTATGACCGCATCGAACCCTTCCAGATCCGACGGTTCCAAGTCGCGCAAGTCTTTCTTCCGGCTGACTATCTTGCCCGGCAGCTCAGAAAACGCCGATTGCTCGAACCAGTTGCTGTCCAACCCGGTCACTGTGTGACCTTCCTGGAGGAGCAACGGCACCATCACTGCGCCGATGTAACCTTTGTCGCCCGTCAGCAAAATTCGCATCGTCCGTGCTCTCCGAGTTTTGGTTCAGACCGCGCTTGCTGCGGCTCTGTTGCCCTGTCCCCAGCTGTGGCCCCCGCATTGGTCGCGGCAAACGTCCTTTTGCTCGGCCGCTTCCACAGTTGCCACGGCGCATTCCCCTTGCCGAGGTCGTCCAGTTCCTGTCTTTCCTTGAAGGTATCCCATGCTCTGCCAGAAACCTTCGAATTCAGAGCCTACCAAATGCTGTTCCTCAACCACGTGGCGGAACGGCTCCTGCACCGGTTCTTGCCCGGCCCAGCGCTCCAGCACTTCGAGCCGCGGCATTCGATTCCGCAAGGAGCGTCGCGTACATCGAATCGAGCGCCTGGCGGCATTTTTCCAATTCCGCCTTGATGTAGGGCCTCAGTCCCTCCACATCGTTCTCCAGTTGCTTGAATCTGCCAATCAGAGCGTCGGGGCTCAGGTTTCCCAAGGGAACAAGGTACTGCGCCAACCCGAAATCAGTCACCAGCGAATCCAGTTTGGCATGATCAGACAGTGCAATGACCGGCTTGTTCTGGATCAATGCCATCACAAGGTTGTGGTACCGCGCCGAGATCACGGCTTCGGTCTCGCCCACCTGGCGCAGCAACTCCTTAACGGTCAGGGCCGGCTCGGCAATCAGCAGCGGCGCGTATGTGGGTATGTTCCGGCCCTTCAGGACATCGATGAATTCCTTTATCACCCAGGTATCGTACTGAATGTCGCCGATGAGCAGCCGCACACCGTAACCATGCTCCTGAAGCCAGAAGACGAAGTCCGCCATCGTATCCAGGTATTCCCGGAACGCCTTCGGCTCCGTCGACGCGTAGTCCTTGAGTCCCAGTCCGACGACTCGCCTCTGACCGGCCCGAACATCATAGATCGGGTTGCCCTGAGAGAGGCCGAAGACCACATCCGGATGTACGAAATCCCGATCGGTGTTGAAACCGATCGTCTCCAGGTATTGCTTCGATGCCTCGTCCCGGTAGCTGCGGTGGTGGGCCAGCGCGAGGCTCCTCGTCAGGAACCAGCGGCTGAGTGGATGGCGGATGGGCCCAACTCCAACGCTGAGGAACACGAATTTGACACGGCACAGGGCTGCAAGCATCGACAGTTTGAACATGTCGTAGGGCCAGCCCAGCGGCCCGCACAAGTAGTCGGCGACGATTCCCGTTCCGGCAACGATAAGCATGTCCGTGCGGCTGACCACCCGCAGGCTCGTGATCCAGTGGACCAGCTCGAGAGGTATCCGCTGAAAGGCAATTCGGAAGATCCGCATGAAACGGCGCAGCGGCCTAAGCGAGCCGGACCTCTCTGCGGCCGTTTTGTCGACCGCTTCCGAGGGAAAGGCGGCGATCTTGTGGCGTGTCCGCACATCCTGCGGGTTCGTGCAGAAACACAGTAATTGTGCATCGGGCCGGCGCCGCAGAATCTGTTCAATGACCGCCTGTAGCGTACATTCGTTGCCCAGGTTGCCGGCACCGAAATTTCCGTAGAGGCCGATCCTAGAAGGTTCCATGGATTTCCCGGACCAATTTAGACATAACGCCATATCGGCGCGTTTGCCGGCAGGATCGCCGGTTGCGAAGCGATTTGGTCGAGCCGTTGCGCGCGAGCCCGCATTTCCTCAGTGGGCGCCAAGCCGAGGGCATCGAACACCACCCGAATTCGATGCAGCCAGTCGTGCCTGCGAGCGGCCTCCCGAATATTGTTGCGCCGAGCCGCTCGTAAGCGCTCAAGTTCGCCGTTCAGGTCCGTGAGGAGACGGCTAATATCAGGAGAATCGAATGGCACGTGAATGACCGCATCCGGCCAATCGAACTGCTGCTCGAATTCCACGGTGCGCGGCGCCTCGCCGATCATTACCGTGCCGGCCGCGGCACCCTCGTAGAACCGCGCAGAGATCTCGTCACCTCCCGCCGTCAGTTCGGGCTTGTTAATATAGCTGCGATTAGCTATGAAGTAGCAGCTGTGCTTGAGTATTGTCGCCAGCATGCGGCGATGTTCGTGCGGGCTGTCGACGCGGAATGTTCGACCCTTCAGGTCGGCGCCACTAGCAGCGACGGTATCATAGTAGTAGAAGCTTTGCTGCCGCTCGGCCTCCTTGAGCAGCGCCTGATGCGTGACCGGCGAGCGCCGGCCGAGGTTACAGACGTGGATCGGACGCGCTTGATTGATTGAAGCAGGCGCAAAACGTGGCACGTCGACCGCGAGCGGCAGGTAGGTGCACGGTCGACCGGTGATGCGCGCCACGTCCTCGACGCGGTGACGGAATCCAAGAAAGATGTGGTCAAAAGCAGATAAGAGCTCGACTAGATATTCTGGCAGCAGATTCGAGCCGACTTCGGTGATGAAGCAGGCCGCCTTGCGGCAGCATTGGCGCCAGTTCGGAATCATTGCGAGCGAATACAATTCGTAGGTGTGACTGAACACGGGAAAAAACAGTTCGAAGTTATGCTCCAAGACCACCTTGCAACGCGGGTAAGGCACTAGTCGGCGCGCAAGCGTGGGCGACCCGGATGACAGGCGCACGAGCTTGTAGGCGCGTCGGGAGAACTCCAGAGCCGGCAGATCGGTCGCGTCGATTCGCTTAGCACCCGTAACTGCTGCGAAAACGTCCTCGAATTCGTAAGCGAGGCAATACGCGACGAGGTCGGCAATCCGGCGCTGCGATAATAGCAATACCTTACCTTGCACGAGTCCGCGCCTCCGATCAGCTCGACGTTTCATAAGTGACCGGCAGAATTTAAAGAACGCCTAAGCACGTTTTCATCACCGTGACAAGGCGGCCAGGTAATCCATGGCAGGAATCGTAAAGAGGGCAAAACCCGTGGCGGTCAAGGCGATTGGGCTCTGGCGAGGATGGTTTTATGGCAGCTGCTGGATGGCTTGGGCACCTGGGACTGCGAGTCGGTCGCCCAGATAGTCCCAAAATGCGATTTTTAGCTTGGCGCAGGTGTTGGCGAGGCCGAGGAAGGCGTCGCGGCAGTCCCAGCTGAGATCACTGCGGGTGCCGCCGCTGAGCTCGCGAGCGAATGACGTTTTCCGATCCGCTGGTGTGCAGCGGGATTCGGGTCGATCGAGCACCATCAACAATTCGGACTTGTTGGCGTTGAGCCACGCGAGCAGACGGTCGAGGGTGACGAAGCCAGTGTTGCGCGTGAAGATGCGGTTGAACGGCGCTCGCAGCGCAGCCTTGTGCTGCGGGTGAGGCGCAACGATAGGTCTTGAGATCGGCGTAGAACCTCCAGATCAACTCGCGGACGGTGGCCTGAGCGGCGCGGCTTTCGTCGGTGAAGGTGTCGAGTTTGTGAACCAGTCGCTCGGCATGAACCCAACACAGGCCGTATGAACCGATTTTGAACTGACCGGCGTCGTCGCTGACAATCACCGTGACGGTCAGCAAGCCGTGCGCCTTGACGCTGCCCCACAGCGCGCCTTTGGTCGCGATCAGCACGGGGTCTGGGTTGACTTTCAGCGCCGTTGACCCCCAGCGCGTCGAGCTGCGCGCTCCAGGCCTTCCGATTGCAGAAGCACCTGCCGGGTATGGCATTCGGCACTTCAAAGCGTACGAGGTAGTGCGGATAAAAAAATGAATACATTCTCCCATTTTGTAAAGGTTCAAGTAGGCCTCCGGCGTTGCATCCGGGTGCTCGGCCAACACATAAACCTTCGTCAACAGAGTACCCTGCGGGAGACAGACGAATGTCGTCACCATCGGCAGCATCCTCCTCGTTGCCACTGGCATCACCGCGACTGAAGTCCATCGACGTCTTCCGTGGCACCACCATCGCCGCGATGATCCTCGTGAACGGGCAATTCTCGCAGGAGGAGAGCTATAGTCAGCTGGCGCACGCGGCGTGGAATGGCTGGACCTTCGCGGACACGATCTTCCCTTGCTTCCTCTTCATCGTCGGTGTGTCGCTCCCACTCTCGACCGCGTCACGTGCAGCACGCGGGGAGGACCGCGCCCGTCTGCTTGGGCATGCCCTTCGAAGGTCGCTGCTGATTTTTGGGTGCGGTGTCGTGATCGACTACTTGCGCGTCCCTTCCCACGAGTTCCCTTTCGTTGGCTTCCAGGACCATCTCCAGCTCACGGGCGTCCTGCAGAAGATCGCCGTCTGCTACCTCGCGGCCTTCCACATCTACATATGGATCGGGCTGCGTGGCGTGATTGGCGGGATCGTCGGCCTGAATGTGCTATATCTCAGCCTCCTCTACTTCTACCCGGTGCCCGAGTGCGGCCCCGGCTCTCTGGCCGCGAGCTGCAACTTCCCAGGTTACCTTGACGAGATCGTGATCGATGGCTTCAGATCGAACAGCACAGCCTACGACCCCGACGGAGTGGGAGCCGTTTTGCCCGCCATCACCTCGGTACTGTTCGGCGTCCTGGCGGGAGAGCTTTTGCGGAGCGAGTGGCGTCCGCGGCAGCAGCTCCCGCGGCTTCTGGGCGGGGGAATCGTCCTTATCGCTTCAGGTGAATTGCTCTCGACATGGGTGCCGATAAACAAGCAGCTCTGGACCACTTCCTTCGCCGTCTTCATGGCGGGGCTGGCGGCAACAGGCCTGGCCTGCTCCATCTGGCTCGTCGACGTCCGCCCGTTGCGAGGCTGGTTCAGATTGCTGGAGATCTTCGGGTTGAATGCGCTCGCGGCCTACCTGATCTCCCGGCTCGCGGCGAATGTGCCGCGGGTGCACTTCATGGGAAAATCGCTGTACGCCGATGTCCTCGCACGCGCCGCGAGCCCGCCGAACGCGTCATTACTGTTCGCTATGGTGGTGCTAGCTGTCGTCTACTTGGCGGTCTGGCTCATGGATCGTCGGGGCTGGTATCTGAAGTTATAGCCAGATCGGGAGCGCACAGTGCGCGCCAGGGTGGGTAAACTGCTGCCGGAAGACGGCCCGATCTACAATCGCTTCACCCGGTGGAGTGCACGGGGAATTTGGCAGGGCAAATACGAGGCAGTGGCTGAATCATGCGAGCCGCTGGAGCAAGTGGCGTTGGACAGCACTCGTGTCAAAAGCGCATCGCTTCGCAGGCAGGGGCCTCGGAACAGGCGAGTGGGATCACCAAGGGTAGCCGCAACAGCCAGATTCACGGGCTTGTCGACAAGCTGTGCCACGCGTGGGTCTTGATTCTCACGCTCGGTAATACCGTCGACTGCACGGTGATGCCCGCATGTGTTAGTCTACTTGCGGGCATCAAGAAACTCTTGGGCGACAAAGCTTATGGCGGCGGCAAATTCCGCAAATCCTTGAGGAAAAGCCGGCATCAGCCCGGTGATTCCCTGGCCGGTCAAATCGCAAAAAGCGTATTCGTCGCAACAAGCGAGCCTATAAGGGCCGGAATGTCATCGAGCGCCGCTACTCCCGGCTACCCCCCGGCTCAAGGACTCAGGCGTATTGCCACGCGCCACGACAAACTCGCCCGAAACTATTTCTCCGCACCATGCCTCGTTGCCGCCGTCGTGTTCTGGCTGTAGCTAAATGGAGGCTGGGCCCTAGCACATTTTTGCTTCAAAATCGGCCCCAGCTGGAGTTAATCCGACTTCAGATAGAGGAGCGTGTCGAGCCGCTTCCCCGGATCGCGGGCGCGCGAATGCCGTTTCCAATGGCCAGCGCTCGTTCTGCTCCCCCCAAAGCTTCTCTGCCAACCGACCACGGGGCGACTCCACATCATCGAACGAAATTACCTCGTCCTTTGCAACATCCCGCCGCAGCACGCAATCTTCGGACAAGCCGATGGGCAAGGCCCTCACAGCTCGGGCTGCCGCCCGATTGTCAATCAAACCATAAGAACAAAATCCTCCGACACCATCCAGACGTTCCCCGGCCTTGAGGTCGCGCTTGGCAATAGTGAGCACTTCGCAGACCGGGCCCCCGAGCGGCGCCACCGTGGGGTCCTGATGAATGACCGCTCGGCCGATTGTCGAAGGAATTTGCACATGCGGGAGGTGAAAGGGGGTGTAGAAGACAAAAAACGGGCCGTCACCGAGCCGGTAGTAGGTTAATTGCGCTCGCTTGAGATGTGACTCTTCGTGAACAATGACCCAGGCGCCAGTCATCGGCATCGCCCCCACGGAATAATCCACGAGGCCGGTTTCGAGCATCTGTTCGGCCGGCAGCAGTTTCGCCAGTTCCCTTACGTACGAGCAGGACGGCCCGTACATGCCCCGCCGGCCAACATGAAATCCGGTGGCGTTGGCTACGACCGTTGCTTCCATGGACAGCTTGGTGGAATCGGCGAAGGAGGTCACCTTGCGCACATCCTGGTCGTATTTCTCAGCAAACCCACGCTGGGTTTCGGGGGTTCGGTAGTGATCCACCATCCCTTTGATGTTGCCGGCGGCCACCGGGCGAAGCCCCAGGAGGCGCAGATAGCGCAGAAGGGTCATGGCCACCCCCGGTTCATCGCCGTCCGTGTGCGTGACCACCACTCCGGCACTGTCTGCCCGTGCCTTGAGAATCGGTCCCACCAATGAATCCAGCTCTGCGTTCACCAGCACCACGTGTTTACCGTGGTCGAAGGCGTGCAGAACCACGCCCGCTGCAGCCTCGACCGTTCCCGTTACTTCCAGGAGTATATCGATGGCGGGGCAAGTCGTGAGCACCGAAGGATCGTCTGTTAGTACCGGAATGCCGCGGTTGATCGCTGCTTCCGCCGCCCGTCCTGACGTTACGCGGCGCCATTCCTGAAAGCCTCCCTCGCGGAAAGCCCGTTCCCCATGTTCTGGAGTCCGGTTCGCGATGGCCATCAGGCGCATGCCCGGCACCGGCGTTCCCAGTTGCAGAGCAATGGCCCGGCCGGTGGCCCCCGCTCCCACCATGCCTACCCGGATCGGGTTGCCGTCAGACTCGCGTTGCAAAAGACCCGTATCAACATTCATGGGGATCTCTCTTTTGTAAAGATGCTCTGTCCCTGCGCGAAGCCCTGATCTTGAATCAAGGGCCAGTTGCGGTCCTGCTCTGAGATCGACGAAACCGGCAACGGCCAGGGAATGCCAAAAGCCGGATCGTCGAACCGCGCTCCCCGGCACGATTGCGGGGCGTAGAACGCAGAGGTCAGGTACATGACCTCGGAGTTCTCTTCCATGCTCTGAAATCCATGCGCACAGTGCTCGGGGACGTACAGCATGCGCCCGTTTTCCGCGCTCAGTTCCGCGCTACACCATTCGCCAAAGGACGGAGAGGCCGACCGGAGGTCGACCGCCACGTCAAAGATCGCGCCTCGTGTGCAACGCACCAGTTTTGCCTCAAGCGCGGGCGCTATCTGCAGATGCAGCCCGCGAACCGTCCCCTTGCGCGGACTGAACTGCATGTTGGCCTGGACTGGCACAAAGTGGATTCCCTGTTCTTCGAATTTCCGCACGCACCACGCCCGCACAAAGCGGCCACGTTCATCGTGATGCGGCCTGAGATCGACGACCCAGGCACCCGCCACGCGGGTCTGCGTAAAATCCATCGCCGCTATCCCCCGCTGCACGCCGCGTTCCGCCTGGGGTGAACTGCGGCTGGGGCGATGGTCTGGGCTGGGCGCATTCGTCTGCCGGTACGGCTCAAGGCTTGAAACGTCCACTTGGGATTAAGATTCGGGTCGGCTAGGCGGTAGAGCACGACCCAGCTGAGTGTTAAGTTATCGATGTCCATGCCCGGAACCCGCATATGTTACCTTCGCCCCGATTGTCTATGTTAAGCCAATTACCACTGTTGATCATAACCGTAAAGCCGAGTAGATAAGCAAGAGCGTTGGCTTATTTGCGACATCTGGCGGAGAATGCAACGCCGAGCATCGTCATGGTGAAAATCTGCATCAACCTGTGGGGGATGGCCGGTTCATCGGCCATCTTGTCAACCAGCAAAAGAATGATGGGTTCTGAGTTCGCGGGCTAGACCAGAAATCTGCTGACTCTTGGAGGCTAAGGCCCATGGTTTCCTGGTCCGCGGGCTGTAAAAGTAGGGGATTGTCACGGCATCATCGGGCGCCGCTTTGGATACAGTCTGTCGGCGTGCAGCAGACCTCGGGAGTGCCGACGGGACGATGATACTTGAGCAAGGAGCCACTCGGTGCCTTGACCGCACTCATCGATATAGAAGAGGAAAGAGCGCTCGGCGTGGCCCCCGTGATCACTTCCTCGAAGCCACTATCGCGGCGGCGCGGTTCTCCGCCCTGACGTCCGTCCTCCAAGGAAGGTGCGTGGCTCTCGCAAAAAGCCCTCTAAATACGACTGCGGGCGCTTCTATCGTGTAAGGTCATCGCATGCATCGATCGGTTACTGCTAAAATTTTAAGATTGAACGTTTTCGGAAAATCGCCGTTTGGTGTCTTTTTAAGGCTCAATCAACACGTCTACGATTATTTTTCTCCAAGAATAACAAAGCTTGGTTTAATGCGCATATACGGCCATTTGTTACATGCCCTGGTCCGTATGTACACTGAGCGGACGTTCTATTTCGGGACGTTCTTCTTCCGAAACAGACCGCAACTTGAGCTTGCCCGTCGCCTTTCCCATCAACCAAGAAACCGAGCACGCTTAACGATCACCGTCTTGGCATCCAGCATAGGAGCGGAGGTGTATTCAATACTTTGGACAATTCGCTCAAAACGACCTGACTTGACGGTTGTCGCTAATGCCATTGACATATCGAAGGAGGCCTTAGAATTTGCGCAAAATGGAGTCTACCCCCTGGGGTACTCTGAATTTGCTAGCGAGTACATTTTCGCATCGGTGACCAAGGAAGAGATGCTCGAGTTGTTTGACAACGAGGGGGACCAGGCAAGAATTAAGGCGTGGCTTAGAGAAGGAATAAATTGGCGCGTTGGAGATGCTGCTGATCCGCAGTTGTTTACTCTCTTGGGACCACAAGACATGATTTTTGCAAACAATTTTCTTTGCCATATGTATCCTGCGGACGCAGAAAGGTGTTTGCGCAACATTGTGCAATTGGTCAGACCGGGAGGATATCTTTTCGTTACCGGCATCGATTTAGATGTGCGAACAAGGGTGGTGCGCGACCTGATGTTAGAGCCAATTACTGATTCCATAGAGGATATTCACAATGGCGACTCTTCTTTGACAAGGGGTTGGCCCTTGAACTATTGGGGGCTAGAGCCGTTTAACATGAGAAGGGGCGACTGGAGGATTAGGTATTCATCGGTTTTTCGTGTGCCTCAGTACAGTTGTGGCAGTGCTGGGCCGCACGAGAACCCAGCGAGGGTGAGGGCCTCCCAACCTTAAGCTCTTTTTTCAGGCCTCCACTATGGGAATTGCCGGGCCATGCATTCATACGGGACGATTTCGCATTGGCTGGTCTGTCGCCGCACGCAGCGCACGAAGGGGATCCATCTGTGCGACGAGACTGGCCTGGCGCTTGGTGCGGACTGGAGCCTCTCACCGGCAAAAGAGACCCTTGACAGATGCGGTATGCAACTGTTTTCCGACTGCATCGAAGATGATTGACCAACCAATGGCCGAAGGCGTGGGAGTTTATTTCGAGGACCACAAGGAGTCAAAGGACCTCGGGCGTTTGGCTTTGCGCGGCGGTACCGTATCGGTCGCCATGCAATACGGTAACGGGATTCTCCAGATAGCCGCTGCGGTCGTCTTGGCACGGCTCTTGGCGCCGGAAGATTTTGGATTAGTCGCGATCGTCACGGTCCTGACGAGCTTCGCGCCATTGCTAATCGATTTTGGTCTCGGAGACGCCACAACCCAAAGAAATAAGATAACTCAAAGCCAGGTCAGCAGTCTGTTTTGGCTCAGCAGCGGGATTGGGTTGACGATTGCGGTGTTTGTGGTTGCCTGTGGCCCGCTGATCGCATGGACATACCGCGAACCCAGGCTGGAGGCTATCGCAATGTATTCTGCGATCGCCTTTGTACTATTTGGTGCTTCAAACCAGCACCTGGCGCTTTTGCGACGAGCAATGCAATTTGCAGCAATTGCCAAAATAGTGATTCTCAGCAACTTAGCAGGAGTTGCCGTCTCTATCGTTTTGGCAATTTGCGGTTATGGCTACTGGGCGCTGGTGCTCCGTCCGATAGTAAGTTCACTCTGCATCGCTATAGGAGCGTGGCTCGTATGCGGATGGAGGCCCGGTTTCCCGGTCGTTGACAATGAAGTAAAGTCAATGGTCCGTTTTGGGCTGCACGTGGTCGGCTTTTCGACCACGTATTCTGTAGCCAGAGCGGTCGACCGGATTGCGCTGGGCTTGTTCTATCGGCCTGATCAGGTCGGCTATTATCAAAATGCAATAACACTCTATGATAATTCAATCTTCTCAGCACTCATGCAGATACACACCGTCGGAAGCGCGGCCCTCAGCAAACTTCAATGTGACCCTGCTGCCCTTCGACAAAAATACGAGGCGGCATTGTCCACTCTAGCGTTTTTCGTCATGCCCACGGCGGCGATCCTGTCGGTGACGGCCGAAGACGTGACGGTCATGTTGTTGGGCGAAAAGTGGCGGGCAGCCGGTTTACTCCTGAGCATTATTGCCTTGCGCGGCATTTTCCAAGCCGTTGAGGGCTCACAGGGTTGGCTGCATCTTTCACTCGGGAGAGCGGACCGCTGGCGAAACTGGGGAATCGTTTCGCTCGCTGCCCAGGTAGTGGCCACTCTCGCTGGTCTGCCTTTTGGTGCCACGGGGGTTGCCGTTGCGGTCGTCATGACGAGCTTGTTTCTTGCTGTACCATCGATCAGTTATGCGGGCCGCCCGGTGGGCATTGGCGCCGCACTCGTGATCCGAACCGTAGGCCGGCAGTTGATCGGCGCGATCAGTGCTGCGGCCGGAGGCTGGTGGCTGCAAACAACCGCTCTTTCCGATTATTCCGGCTTCTTCCGTATCTGTGTGTCCACTGGCTTCTGTATCTCCATTTACCTCATCATAGTTGTGTGTCTGTTTCGGCTTGCGGAACCGATTAAGGTCGCAGCCACGGTAGCGAGGGATCAACTGTGGAGAACTCGATAGCGTGGCGGGGTCTTGCTGGGTGGGTCGAAGGATTAGGTGCGGCAGCAGAGTTCCGCCAGCCATTTTCGCAAGTGGCCACGATCAGCACGACTCGCCGCAAGCGCATGCACCGGTGCTCCCAGTGATGTGGCCGCCCAGTTGACCCTTCAGGGAAGTGTACAGGGACGACGCGGCGGTGGGCATGACCAAGTCGTACGCCGTCGCCTGTTTCACGGAGATTGTTTAGTGCACCAGATCACCGCGTAGACCGAGCTCGGGCTTTTCATCGTTGTGGCGCGCACGCGATCCAGGCTGGCTCCGCTCAGTTCGGCCCCGGCGCTAGCCAAACGGATGCTCGGTTGCGGCGACGCGCCAGAGTAGCTGAGACCGGTGGTGCGGCAACACCCATGGGACGCCGCACCGGCTCAGCTATGTTTAGCCATTCTACGGTTCGCAGAGACCCCTCGAAGGCTCAAGCTCTAATCTTTCCAGCCCCTCGAAGACTTTCCTCAAGCTCTAATTTCTCCAGCAAGAGATCGGTAACCAAACGGCGGAGACGCGAATTCTCGACCCTTAACTCCCGGATTTGGCCGATTTCTTCGCGATCGACAGCAAACACTGCCCGTTTGGCTTCGGTTGCGGGCTGCGACGATGAACGAGCGGTTGCGCCGCGGCCCTTTCGCCAGCGGTGATATGTCATGACGCTGATCCCCAATGACTTAGCAATATCGCTATGCAGGACGCCCCGGGCCGCCATTTCCTCCGCCGTAGCTAACTTCGCTTCGATTTCCGACTCTGTGTGTCTATGTCTTGTCACCATGCACCCCATCCGTTCTTCAGTAGGGCCTCAACTTATCAGCCATTTTACATTTCAGCTAACATTATAAGTGAAAAATTTACAAAAATCAAAGAGCGCAATCTTGCCACATTTAACGCCGCAAGTAGCAGCAATTGGATCGCTTGTCCCGATTTGATCGTTTCACGCACGCGCCGGCGGTCCTCGTGACGCTTTCGCTTCAACGCCTTAGAGCTTATCTTGGAGGAGCAACAACGAACGACCGATATGATAATAGGTGGTAATAAGGTAATACGCTGGTCGGAATGATGACTGAAATCTCCACTGGCTTGCCAATTTTGCCGCACGGCAAGGTTCAAACCGAAAGGGCGTCGCGAACAGAACGCGGCCATTTTTCCAGCGCAATCCCGTGCGTCGCAAAGAGCGCCAAGGCGAGGCGATCCATGCCAAAGGCCACGCAGGCGGTATGCGCAACTCCGCCCGTCGCAGTTTCGATGCCCCATATCTCTCCAAAATGTCCCTGGTGATAGTTGAAGCTCATGCACGCGGTCGGATTTTCAACGGAGTTGATAGGAATCAATAGTTCGAACTTCAGTTCTTGTTCGACTTGGCTGACCGCCATCATCTTGCCGGCTCGTCCGAAGAATGGGTCACTCGCGGCAGTTGTCTGGTGCGGCAGCGCAAGCAGAACGGCCAGCTCTTTGGCCCGGATCTTCCAGCGTTCGCGGAAATCAATAACCTCATCCGGCGATCCCACGCACACATATTCGCGCATGCGGAAGGACTGGAACCGGCCCCATTCTTGGGTACTCTCGTGTCGAAAGCAGTCACAGCTTACATCAAACCGCAGGCCGCCTTCCGGGACCGCGCTGCGACCTGCGAACATCGGATAGATCGGATAGCAGGCAGCCGGTGCGAGGACCAAGTCGGCTGCTTTGAGTGCGCTGACCCAGCCCTTATCGACGCCGGAAGCTTCGAGGGCCGCGCGTATCTCAGGTTCCGTGCCATGCAAACAACTCACGCAACCGAGGAGGTGCGGGAAGCTCTTAAGGTAGCCGGACTTTTCGACCTGAGCCCGGCTCATGACCGGAGGAAATCTGAAGATTTCGGTATCCGGCTGGCGGTGCTGCGAAATCAAAGCGGACAAGCCATCGATGATCTGCTCGAACAGAGCGGTTCGCGCATAGACGCCGCCGACACCCAAGGGACGAAGCAGTGCGTGCGCGATCGACTCGACGTGATTGTGCGTAGCATAGTTCATGATGATCGATCACCTCTTGACGCGTTTCTCAGTCGCACGGGAAGTCAACCAAATGGTATTTGTGACGGAACTTACTCATGGTCCCGCACCAAAGCCGGAACTTCGACGAGCATAGCCGCATTGGCGGCATTGGCGAGAATCCGATCGTTGTTGATCATGATCGAGGTCGAAAGGATATCACGCACATGACGGGATACGCTGAGCTCACCGTCGTTTCGGTAACCTGCCAGTCCGCATGTTTGCAGCGAGCTCATTACGGTGGCAATCGCAAGCTCTGAAGCGTTCACCTTGAGCAGGTTCATCGAGGTTTGGAATTCCAGTGTCTCCAGGCCGTCAGGCCGCAGCGCGGCGGTCTCGTAGTGTTGAAGCGCCGAAGCGATAATTCCTCTGAGTGCCCTCAGAGAAGCTGTCGCGCGCGTCAGACGTGTCGCTCCTGGAGGCATTTGCCCGTTGGAATTTCGAGCTGCGCCGCGCACGAATCGCTTTGCCCGGTCAACAGCGCCTGCCGCAACCCCGGCCCAAACGCTGCTCCATGTAAGATGAGCAACTGGCATCATGCTCTGTGCATGTATGCGCTGGTAGGGCTCGGGTAGAACCTGCGCCGCCTCGCCTCGGCCCTTGAAGGCAAATCCTGCGCTGCAGGTGCCGCGCATGCCGAGCGAGTTCCAGGTCATGATAGGTTGGAGTTCGTAGCCCCCCTTCGTGAACGCCACCAGAACCTGGTCTGAAGCCGCAGCGTCCGGCGCCCGGCGCGCCGTGGTTACAACGCCGTCCGCCTCTGCCCCGTAGGACATGACCGTGGCGCTCTTGGCGACTGTGATGCCGGTGCTGTTGCTTTCGACCGCGCAGATGCTGGACCGCAGGTCCCCGCCGCCCTGGCCCTCCGTGGTCGACGAGGCGAGAAGCAACTGCTCCGCGCAAAGCCGCCGGAGTAACCGCCCGTGCCAGATGCTGTTGGATGCATGGCGAACCAGGATCGTCACCATGATCTGGTGCATCGCAAAGACCATCGCGGTCGAGGCGCAGGCACGGCCGAGCAAGTAGCACAGGTCGGCAACGTCAGAGACGCTGGCGGCCTCCCCGCCCAAAGCGATCGGAACCTGAATCCCGAGCAGACGCTCGCGCTTTGCCACAGCGAACGCTTCGGACGGAAACCTTGCCTCCTGATCGACCTTGTCGGCGGCGCCGGCGGCGGCGGTCGCCATTAACTCGGTTCGTTGCGTAACATCGGCTAACGCGCCGGAATTCTGAACCTGACTGGCATGAATAGTCTTCATGTTTACTTACTCGGTCCGTCGCTACATGAAACAAGCACAGGATTTGTACACGCCCTTCCGAAAGACTGCCCACAAGAAACCAAAGGCATCGATGCACTCACGCGAATTCGTGCGTGCCCCCACCGGCCTATGTTCGATTGCGCACATTTCCAGGCGGACGTCCCCGCTATCCTCGCATTGTACTTTGTGGACAAAATAGAGTGGTATGGCATAATGATGGGCAGTTTAGATGGTTCCCATCCGATAAACGTTTGTTTCGAACCTTCATCGTGCCGCGCCAGCGGCGGGCGTGGGATTCTCGCATGAACTCGCCAACTGACAGGGTCGCCGCACTGGTAAATCGCACACTGACAGAGCGATCGCTCGGGTGTTTCGCGTCTTGCGACGACGACCTGCGTTCACTCGGCCTCAGTTCGCTGGATATGGTCAATCTTGTGCTCTCCGTAGAGTCGGAGTTCAATGTGAGCGTTCCGGACACCGACATCATCCCCGCGAATTTTCGATCAATTTCAGCGATCTCCACCCTAGTCACGGCCCTGCTTGCAGCCTGCGAAGTCAATTGAAGAGATCGCCGCAAGGCGGCCTTAGCGATTATCGAGGTCCACTTGTCGTTGGATTGGCAATGCTTGCCGCATGACATCTGTACCCGATGGAAACTGCTGGGCCGGTGGTTTGGCTCGCTGTGGGGTCCGAACTGGGGTTGAAGCAATCAAGCGGCTGCTCTCAGCCGCGCGGAAGGCGCAGCCGTCAGTGCAATCGCCAGCGGATCGCAACACAAGACTATTATCAGTATCAGCCATCGAACAGTTCGGCGACGTTGCGGATGGGCGCAGCCTCGGTCTCGATCTGCCGGCCTTGGCGCCCAAGGCAGCACGCTCTGCCCTGAGGTCAGCAAGAGCTGCACCTCACGCTGGCGCTGGGCCGCAAGCGCCTCACGGGCTCTACGTTGAGCCTCTATGGCCGTGAGCACGTGGTGCGGCCGCGCTTAGCCGTTTCCTCGATTGTCAAGTCGATCTGGCTTAGCCGACGGTCGAGGTCGGACAAATTCCGCAAGTCGCTGAAGCAAGCCGGCATCAGGCCGGTGATCCCAGGCCGATCAGATCGTAAGACACGCATTCGTTGTGACAAGCAGGCCCACAGGGGCCGCAATGTCGTCGAGCACGGCTACTGCCGGCTCAGGGACTTCAGGCGCATCGCTCGCCGCTACGACAATCTCGCGCGAAACTATTTCTCCGCGCTGTGCCTCTTTGCCGCCGTGGTGTTCTGGCTGTGGGCTAATTGAGTCCGGACCCTAAGCAATCGATCTATTTTGAGTGGTGTTCTTGACGCCATTGACTCGCAAGAAGTACGACGCTTATTCCGCCTATTTCGATAACCCGGTTCCAAGGCAAGCCCAAAATGCGTTCAGAAAGGAAGTGATCAATATCGTGGTAGGATATTGCACGGATCAAGACAAACGTAAGAGTCAATGTCGTCCCCATCAGGGCGAGCCAAGTCGGGATTGGGGCGCGACCCAGCCAAATCAGTAGCGCAATTACCGCTAACACGCCTGACATTGCCACTAGACCAATGAGAACCATTTGTACCGACTGCCGGTGCTCGTACCATCCCTGAAGATGAGCGACAGCGCGGCCGAGCACCGTGAGTGCTGTCGTGATGTTCAATAGCTTGTTAACCCCCAAAGCCAGGAATAGAATAGCAATTGATCGCCATGCACGACGCTCGTTCGAGCAGCGGCTGTCTTCAAGCTTAGCTTCGCGCCCAGATTTCCAGCAACTGAGTGAGGTCGCCCAACATAATGCCACCGTCAACCAGCCGGCAAACGTAGGATCTTCGATCCATGGAATCCAATTGAAAGACGCCATTCATGTCTCCTGTGTGTGCTTCGAAGCTTACGACTTCGGCGTTGCTGGGATAAGTCTCCCGCGAGGCGATCGTCCAGGATCAACCCAGGAGAAATCGATGACAGTTGCGGAGGAGGCGCATTTGTTGCGGTTAAAAAGGCGCTCAGCAACCTCGATCCGCGTGCCCTGAGAATGCGTGCCAACGGCTGGGTGTGGCGGCCGGCAGCGCAAAGTGTTAACGGTGTCGCGAGTGGCTAGCGCCGTTTGGAAAACCGAGTTCACCTTGCCACCATCAGCTGCTGGCGAGACATAGAGAGTGCGGCTCGAGCCCGGCGTTACTGCCCGACGCAGCAGTATTTTCGGTGCTTTGTCCTGATCGGGCCGCGGACGGTCGGAAGCTCCGAGACGCCTCTCGACCCCACGTCAAACGGCTTGTCGATAAGCTGGCGGTAGGAAGAAGTGATCTATCGCGGTATCACGCCCTCGACCACTACAGCAATGAACTCAGTAACTATCGACTGTTGAGGCATCGGCTCCGTGCTGAACGTCTCCGCCGCTCGGAGAATTCTGCCTGCTGCCATCGAAGGCAAGTACGTAAGGAACGTTCTGATCGAGCTCCGCCCGATCCGCTTCGCCGCCGGCATGTTGCTGTATTAGCCTATTGTCGGTCTGATCGCATGGAAGACGCCAGGCATCGGCGGGCCGATGGCACTCTTGATGTTTGCGGCAGCGCTGCCCGTCGCAATCACGGCTCGCGGAGGCTCGTTGTAAGCCGGTACATATTATTCTGTGGTGGTGTGGCATCTTACCGCCGTCAATCTCTTGCTTGGCTTGGCTTGGCTTGTTTCGCCCCCGCAAACAGCCAAACACGTCATTCGACAGCCGTAGCCTGCACACGCGAGACCGCCCTTCGCGGCATGATTCAAACAAGATATCGGCATGACGCGCGAGTCGGGCGGGGACTGATAGCGCTCAGCCTAGCGGCCGGATTAGCGTCCGCTGCGGTAGACCACAGATTGCCGCAATGGTAAGTTCGGCGCTCCTGCTTAGACGCCTTTTTGGCGTGCTGACATTCCGAACATGTCGACCAGGCGACCCGAAGGACACGGGCGAATGCCCGACATCAGTGATCAGGAACAACGATGTCACGAAGTTGGGAGGATGTGAGAGGGGAACTCGATTGCTGATTGTGCACGGAATAGTCGGCATTCTGAGGGACCCGGTGCAGAGAAAATATAAGGGGTCACTGAATAACGTCGATACTTCCAAAAAGACCTTCCCATGACCGAAACTAGAGATGCCATCGGTGTTGGCTCGCTATCTCCGGTGAGAATTCGCACCCGCCAAATTGCCGATTCCGACATTGGCAGCGTGGCGCAGCTGCTGATGCAGGGTTTCGCTCGAAGCACGATCAAAGATTGGTTGCAGATCTTCGGTCGGCTCGCTGAGCACCCTACGCCCGCGGGCTTGCCGAGATTTGGATATCTAATGGAGAGCGACGGCGTGCCGGTTGGAGCAATACTTATCATCTCCTCAATTGTGCAAACCGGCAACGTGAGTACAATCAGATGCAATCTATCGGGTTGGTACGTTTCTCCCGTCTATAAGAGCTATGCACATTTGCTAATTGCACGAATGTTAAAGAGCAAAGACCTGACATTTGTGAATGTAAGCGCTGCGCCTCACACTCTGCCCACCATCGAAGCTCAGGGATTTTCCAGATATAGCAACGGGCAATTCTTTGCGCTCGGGGCTCCGTTCACTTTCGCCGATGACGTGCCGGTGAAAGTGGTCGCCGCGGGGGGCATTGTCAAATCGCATTTCGAAGCCTTCGAGCATGAGCTCTTGCAAACGCATGCCCGATGCGGCTGCATAAGTTTATGGTGCACAACGCCAGATCGGGCTTATCCTTTTGTATTTCGCTCCCGAATGGTGAGGGGCTTTGTGCCGTGTGCTCAGCTCATTTACTGCCGGAGCATGGAAGAATTCGTGCGTTTTTACAAGCCGATAGGACGGTTTTTCGCCAGACGCGGAAGACCCGTCATCATGATGGACGCTAACGGTCGAATTTCCGGCCTCGTAGGTATCTATATCGATGGCATTTTACCGCGATATTACAAGGGGCCGGTACGGCCCCGGCTCGGAGACCTCGCCTACACGGAACTCGCGTTGTTCGGCATCTGACGGATTGAGGGCCAGGGAAATATCGCGAGTATCGAATCGGGGGCTCGCGACATCACCCCGGCGAGGTTCCGATCCATTTCAACGATCGCCGCTCTGGTTACAGCCCTACCGTCAGCTTGCGAAGTCATCAGCTGAAGAACACCCCAAGTCTGTCTCAAGTACGTTCCAATGTGATCGGAATCATCCCTCCACCGTCGTATCCCGGCGTTCAACTTTTTCTTGCCGCATGTCAGTAGCATTCCGTCTCATCGTGGCCCGGGTTGTGCCGTCTAGCTCGATCATTCTGGCTGTGGGCGTAAAAGTTCGAGGTTGCCCGGACAAGCCCGGCGACACCAATCCCTGCGACGCCGTCGAAATCCGGTGTAGAAACGTCAACATGCCACTTGATCCTCACGTCAAAAGGCTTCTCGACATGTTGGCGGCGGGGAAAAATGACATATCGCGGCTGTCACCGCAGGCCATGCGTCAGGCCGTCGAAAAACTCGCACAACTCGCCGAGGTCAAGAACGTCTCGGTGGGGTCTATCGACAACCGTGAAATTCCCGGCCCCGTATGCGGACTTCCTGTCCGCGTCTATACCCCCGTTATGAAGACGGGCCGCAGCTTCCCTGCGCTGCTTTATTTTCACGGCGGAACCGGCGTCTTCTGCAGCATTGAAACACATGACGGGCTCTGCCGCCTCCTCACCAACGAGGGCGGCTGCCGCGTCATCTCGGTTGGCTATCGGCTTGCTCCCGAGCACAAGTTTCCGGCCGCTGTCGAAGACAGCTGCGCCGCCGCCAAATGGGTTTTTGCGCACAGCGAAGAACTCGGCATCGACCCGAAGCGTATCGCTGTAGGCGGCGATTCGGCCGGAGCAACTCTGGCAACCGTTGTCTGCCAGCTGGCAAAGCAGATGGACGGCCCAGAATTCGCATTGCAGGTGCTGATCTGTCCGGTAACCGACCTCGGCATCGACTCCGCGTCGCGCCGCTCATTCTCAGAGGGCTATTTCTTCGACATGGCCATGTTGGATTGGGCGCTCGGGCATTATCTGACCGCCGAGGCAGATATGTCTGACTCACGCTTGTCGCCGCTGCGCGCAGCCGATCTTCGCACCCTTCCGCCGGCGCATATCCACACTGCTGAATTCGATCCATTCCGGGATGAGGGCAAAGCCTACGCCGATGCGCTTGAGAGAGCGCGCGCGCCGGTTACCTACACGTGCCACGAAGGGCTGATTCATCATTTCTACTGCATGGCTGGCGCCATTCCGCGTTCACGCGCTGCCATTAAGATGATCGGAAATTCGCTCAGGGCGGCACTTGGGTAGCACTGCCCTTCCGGGCTGAGAGGGCAAAACGGCAGCCCGAACCCGCCGCCAGCCGCCGATCATTGGATCATGAGCAAACCTGGAGCGGGCGAAGGGAATCGAACCCTCGTATGCAGCTTGGGAAGCTGCCGTTCTACCATTGAACTACGCCCGCGTTATTGTTTTTTCTTAGCACCTAACGCTCTGCCTCTCCATATCAAATTTCTCTCGCGTTCTGTGGAAGATTTTCCTGGTTGCCTCCATGGAGAGAAAAAAAAGAGCAGACTTCCCGCGCGCTTCGGGTAACCTGCTGACAACCGTCAATCTTTTCTGCTCCAGGCCACAGCCATGGAGAGAAATGGGCAATCTGCTGAACTGCGCAAAAACGATGTGCGGCGCCTCCCGGCCATGCCGCGGTGCCGCAGGCCATCCGCATTCACGGTGAGTTTCGGAGGATAACCGCGGCTTGCGCCGCATGCTTCACAGAAATGATTGAACCTAAATTCGTGAGTTGGAAGCACGCACCTTGCGCAGAAAGCGCTGATAAATCGATAAAACTTCGAAAATAAGCCTACTGCGGAGCAGTTACAATTGGGTGCCCTCAAGCATTCTCTCTGGGCGAAGGGCTTCGCGAAAATCAGCGACGCCAACTTCCGGATCTAGGTTGAAAGATCATCCATATCTGCGATGTGTTAGTCGGTTTATTTCGTCGTGCACACAAGAGTGCCACTTTTCGAAAAGCGCCTTTAGGCGGGCCGCAGGCGCGTCGCCGGCAGGCCCCGGGGGGGGTTAGGCCGCTCAAGTCGGAAGGCCGCTGTGATGCGGCCTAGCTAGCGGTGAACGCTGGGGCCTGCTCCTGCCGACGCCGCTCTGGGAAGCGACGGATGGGCATGTGGGTATCCGGCCTGGCATCGGCGCGCCGCTTCATCAACGCTTCATCAGGAAGCGGGAGCCGGGTGGCTTGCATGCCAGAGGTGGGCTCGCTCGGCGTTCACGCGGGCCGTAGCGGCGCGCTTGCCCATCCGCAGACAAGCGTGCTGGTAGGAGCGAAGGAAGCACCTGAACTCGAGGTCGTCGTAGCGTGGCAGGCCCTTAAGCCAGCTCCTGAAGTAGCCCCACAGCATGGCCACGCTGCCGATCAGCACCGGGTAAGTCGGCAGACGGTAGATGGCGACCACCAGATAGTAGAGGGGCGAGGTGCCCATGAAGTACTGCCCGAACCCGACCCGAAGCCGCCCGGTCCAGATGCCCTTATGGCTGGCGCCCTGCGGGCGCAGGTGGACGAAACGGATGGGCTCGAGATCGACGCTCTCGGCGATCCAGCCGAGCATGCGGGCGCGGTGGCAGTCGATGCCGTCCCACAGAACCTGACGCACGAAGCCGCCGATCTCCTTGAAGCAGGCGACCCGGTAGAACTTGGTCATGCCCACCGACATCTCGTCCCCGCAGACCTCCGGCACTAGTGTGCCCCGGTGCGGGTGGACGAACCAAGGCTTGCCGGAGGTGGTGCCGACGCGTGGGTTGCTCTCCATCCGCTTCATAAGCAGTTCGAAGTAGCGGACCGGCAGATCCAGGTCCATGTCCAGCTTGCAAAGGTAGTCGAAGTCCTCTAGGCGCACCGTCTCCAGGCCGGCGTAGAAGGCCTCGATAACGCCGGGCCCTACCTGCCGGCGGCCGCGATCGGTGCGCCGCACCACACGCAGGTAGGGCAGCCGGCGAGCGTATTCCTCCAGGATGGCCGGGGTCTCGTCGCTCGATCCGTCGTCCACGACCACCCAGAGTGCTGGCGGCACCGATTGGGTCGCCACGCTTTCAAGCGTGCGGCGGAGGTACTGCGCCTCGTCCCTGCAGGGCGAGATGAGCAGGTAGCGTCGCGACGGCGTCACATGGAGAAATCTCATTGGGAGTGGTCGCTGGGGGAGTCCGTGCTAGCCCTGCTTAACGAATGCCCTGTGACAGGATGTGTGAAGTTATCACACGGTGCAAGCCTGTTTTGCTGGTCCAATGTAAAGCCCCGCTGGTAAAGCGTCAAGCGAACAGCGACTTCGCGCAGCGCCCGCTTCAGGTACCCCCTTGGCACGGAGCTCAGTTATCGGTATGTTAATGTTAGTCAGGCAGCTTCATTGCTATTCCACAAGCACGAAAAAAACTTTGCGGATGTTATCCAAATGAAAGTTGTACTCTTCTGCGGCGGTCTAGGAATGCGGATCCGCGAATACTCCGAGAACATCCCTAAGCCGATGATCCCCGTCGGATCGCAGCCGCTCCTATGGCATATCATGCAATACTACAGTGATTACGGCCATCGAGATTTCATTCTCTGCCTGGGGTATAAGGCATCCGTCATCAAGGATTATTTCCTAAACTACAAGCAGACAGCGTACAGTGACTGCATCGTATCGGATTTCGGGAAGGTGGAGATCCTGGGTCAGCGTCCGCCGGATTGGCGCGTTTCCCTTATGGACACGGGAACTTGGCGCAACATCGGGCAACGACTGATGGCAGTGAAGCATCTCGTTGCGGACGAGGAGATCTTTCTCGCGAATTATAGCGATGGACTGACCGATGCGCCGTTGGACGAAATGATCGACCGCTTCAAGAAGAGTGGCAAGATCGGCTGCTTCATCGCCATCCACCCGCCGATCAGCTTTCATCTCGCGGAGTTTGATGAGCAGGGTGAAGTGCGAAGGTTGCGCTCGAGCCAACAAGCCGACATCTGGATCAACGGCGGATATTTTATTTTCCGCAACAGGATTTTCGATTTCATCAAGGAAGGCGAAGAGCTGGTGGTTGAGCCGTTTGCCCGTTTGATCGAAGGTGGCCATCTCATGGCTTATAAATACGACGGTTTCTGGCGGCCAATGGACACCCTCAGAGATCGGCAACTCCTGGAGGAGATGGCCGAACGTGGCGATATGCCATGGCGTTTGAGCGCCAAAGTCCGGGCCAGGGCAGCATCGTGAGGGCGCTGCAATTTGCGGGGCACGGTGATCGTTTATCGGTGCTGTGTTTGGGTGCGCACTCCGACGACATTGAGATCGGGACTGGCGCAACGCTTCTAGGCATGATGAAGCGCGGCGTTCGCCTGCAAGTACACTGGTGCGTGTTGAGCGGTGCAGGTGACCGGGAAAAAGAAGCCAAGGCCTCCGCGGCAGATTTTTTGTCGGACGCGACAGCGACCCAAATTGAGGTGATGCCGTTCCGCGACGGCTTCTTCCCGGAACAGGGGGATGCAATCAAGTCGTGGTTCGAGATGCTGAAACCCCGGGCCAATCCGGATATCATCTTCACACATCGCCGAGATGATGCGCATCAGGACCATCGTTACGTCTGTCGTCTGACGTGGAACACGTTCCGAGATCATTGCATTTTTGAATACGAAATTCCTAAGTGGGATGGAGACATAGGTCAGCCTAACCTCTACGTGCCTGCCTCAGCGAATGTGCTGCAACAAAAGGTCGATTTGCTGATTTCACATTTCGGAAGCCAACGCTCAAAGCAGTGGTTCGATCGCGAAACGTTTCTCGGATTGGCGCGCCTCAGAGGCATGGAATGCCGTGCTCCAGAGCGCTACGCAGAGGCTTTCGTAGCGCGCAAGCTCACTCTTATTTGAGGAAGCAGACATCATGCCTCCGTCGTGTAGCTCGCAGCCGGTCACTGTTCCATCACGGGCCGTGACTACGCGTGCTGCGCATTAATCTGCCGCTTTGCGCGGGTGCAAGATCGTTAAAACCGGGCGTGGCCTCAAGCATGAGCACGATCTCGCCTTATCTCACTCCGGCAAGCGGGTCGGCCGGGGGCGGCTACAGGTTTGGTCTTCTGCAATGGCAACTGGTGGCGCGACTGAAGATGCCGGTGAAGGCAGATCGCAGCCATCGACACGCATCACGCTTTACTGGGACGCGTGCCTCGTTTGGTCGCGGCGGACGCTGCATTCTATATTCTATTCCGCCCGCAATGAAGCTGCTGCGAAGGCGAAGGGCGTCAAGCGCGTCTGCATTCCCAATCGCTCGACCAAAAGCCTTGAACGCAAATGCGAGCAGAAAGAGCGCTGGTTCCGTAACGGCCAGAAGTGGCGCACTGGATGCGAGGGGCGCATCAGCGTCGTCAAACGGCGACGCGGCCTTAGCCGTTGCCGCTACAAGGGATCTGTCGGAATGGATCGCTGGGTCGGCCTAGGCGTCGTCGCCGACAACCTTATCAACATCGGTCGCGCTATGGAACACGCGGCGGAGCCTTAACAAGCCCCTGTCCACCATCGGATTTTAAGCCCCCGGTCACCCCGGCGGGCTTTGCTTTGCCCGGCGCTGTTGACCACAACGCCGAAAACTTCACTTTTGTGCCGGAAAGTAGCTAACCCTATCTGCACCTCAAACAAATCAGGTAAAAGATCCGGGGACATTCAATCAGATAACGCGAAGCAAGCCGCCGCGGATCCGACAGAAGTCGGTGCAGCCATTCCAAGCCGGCCTTTTGAACCCAAACCGGCGCACGACGTTGTTTTCCAGTGAGAAAGTCAATTGAGGCACCTATACACAATCCGACCCCTTGGGCCTGCGGGTGATCCGCAATGTGGCGGGCGAGAATCTCTTGCTGTGGCATTCCTACTGCCAGAAAGGTCAGGGGAGCTTGTGTCTTGACGACGAAGTCAACGCATTTTTGAACCTCGTGTTCCGAGGTGATGAACCCCATAGGCGGCGTGTGAAACACAACATTAAGGCCGGGATATCTGCTTTCCAGCGCGGCACAAGCCGCAGCCGTTGGACCGACAAGTGCTATCATGAGACGTTGCTCTCCCGCGCGCGCAATGATGCGGGCTGTCAGGTCACTGCCTGTAATGACGGTTAGACGCCGACCGCCGAACCAAGCCAAGCGGCTTAGCACGCGGCTGTCACAAAACACACGCCACGCCCGCTCGTAGAGCGGCTGCATGGTAGCAGGATCCTCGAGTAATCTAACCATGTGGTGCACGTTCGGCGTGACCACATATTTGAAGCATCCACGCACCTCGGCCAGAATGTTGCACACTGCTTCTTCAATCGATCCAGTATCAAAGCGACACCCGAGGAAATAAACGCTTTCTCTCCTCGACATGAGGCCCCACGCAATACAATCCGTTTCATGGCTTGGAAGGATTGCGGAAGTTATAGCTGCGGGGATGAGGCTGCTTGGCCGGGGTGTCATTGCGATCGTGATCTATCGATCAAAAGTAACGTTAAATTTAACATAGCATTAACATGATTGGAACGCAAGCGCGTCAGGACTCCTTGCAATCAACGCGATTGGCTGCTTGATATTGTGGCACGGTAGCAAGCCCAGCTGCTACACACTGGACGATAAGATTCAACGAATGGTACCATTGTGACGATGGTCTTGTTATAAGTGATAGCGGTTTTAGGTGGACGAAGTTATGTTAACAGGTACATTGCGGCTACCGACGGGACATTGTAGGGGGCCGACATATCGGTCCCGCGCCCGAGGGTCGTGTAGCACTCGCACGAATGATTTCGCGACATCTGCCGGCCAGAGGTGTCGCGGCACGCCGGTGGCGGCCATCCTGCGCCCGGCGCGCACCCCGAAGGGCACGGAGGTGAGGACCGTCATCAAGCACGTGACGAAGCACCTGCGCAAACACTGGCCCAACACTCGGATCATCTGGGGCGGCGACTGTCATTACGGCCGTGTCGAGGCGATGGAATGGGCGGAAGACCACGGCGACCATTATATTTTCGACTTCGCCGGCAATACGACGCTCGATGCGCTGGTGGCCAAGAGCTGGAAACGGCCGCGCAAAGTGATGGCCAGGCTCGAATGTTCGCTGCGGCCGGATGCGGGAGATACCACCTCAACCGGCATGCGCCAGGAGGTCGACATCCGCTCGTCGTCACCTCGTTGAAGGGCTCGGCGCAGTACCTTTACGAGAACGTCTATTGCCAGCGCGGGCAGATGGAGAACCTGATCGAGCCGCACAAGGCGCAGCTGGCGTCAGACCGCACGTCATGTCACAGCGCGACGGCCAATCAGGTGCGGCTCGCTCTCCACACAGCCGCGTTCTGGTTGATGCATGGCCTGCGCGCCGCCATTCCGCAGACAGACGCGCTTGCAAAGGCCGAGTTCGCGACCATCCGCGAGCGCCTCATCAAGATCGGCGCGCGGCATCGAGCACCTCGCGCGCACCCGCATCCAGCTGCCGACCAGTTGCCCAGAAGGAGCGCTGTTCCGCGCCGTCACGCTCGGCATCATGCCGTCCGCTCCGTGAGCGGCGGGGACGTTGCGCCCCGCCGAACCCGCCAACCATAGCAGATCAACCCCAAACGCGTTGCATGGTGAGTTGTCTCGTGCCGATCAGCCGGTCAAAGCGATGGCGCGCGTCTCCGCGGCGGTGCTGCAAAAATGCGCTGCGTGGTGCATGATCCGGGCTAGGACGTGAGTCTGGTACACCATCGCCATCTCCCGGTTGTAGTCAGGGGCAACAAATTAAGTCACATCAACTCTTGGGGCTCCTTTCTTTGTGAGCGCTTGAGGCAACTAACGTCTATTAATAAGTACATAAGTATGTAGACTCAAGCGGCGTATTTGAGGGACGGCTTGTTGAAGAAGGATCGCACTTTTTGAGAGTTGCGCTGCAAGGAGAGCATTGACGATTTCACCTTCGCC
>Ga0126369_10000074_pt1 | contig 58488 bp, 56 predicted proteins | sample PanSoiMetaPlot_1_FD_109646 | JGI IMG/M metagenome (GOLD analysis project Ga0126369, IMG submission 109646) | Tropical forest soil microbial communities from Panama - MetaG Plot_1 | ecosystem: Environmental > Terrestrial > Soil > Tropical forest > Bulk soil | place: Panama | collected 2016-02-17
AGCCATCAGCCATCAGCCGTCAGCCGTCAGGAAGAACTTTTTTCACCACAGAGGACACGGAGGACTGCGGAGTAAGAAGGCAGAAAAGCGCTTGCAGAAGTAAAAAGTCAGAAAGACGATTGTCGAGGTACGAAGTCAGATTGAAGAAGTGAAAATCCAGTGGGCAGTGGCCGGTGGGCAGTGGTCAGTTAAGACAAAACCAGCCATTAGCCATCAGCCGTCCGCATGGCGCTGCCTCTTCATTTATTTTTGCGCTTTCTTTTTTCCATTCCGACCATCATTCCCGAGGGTGGGTCCTTTTTATTCAGCTTCGCTGCTTCCACAACCAATTTCTTGACCCTCGGCTTCTTCACGTCGGCGATGCTGCGCAGCTTGACGTGTCGCACACCCTTGCCGGTTCCTTCCAACAGTTTCTCCGGGTCCGACAGCGCCGCACCTCGCATGAAGGCAAACGTCACGTGCTCTTTACCGACCATGAAGCAGCAAAGCGGTCCGTTCGAATCAAACGACGGAATCTTCCACGGATTCACATACTCCTCAACTCCCTTGACCGTCTTTTTCAGCAGTGCCCGCACCGCCTTCGTCACGCCCGCAAACTCCCCCGCCTTGCTTACATAGTTATTGATCCATATCCCCGCTTGCTTCCCCTCGATCGTCGGCATTGGTTCCTCTTCCCCCTTTCTGCGCCATTCTATTCTCCCGTCCCCTGTTCCCTGTAGCGCTGGCTGTTGAGATGACTTTTCGCGGACCCGAACGCGCATCGGAGAGCGGGGAGTGTGTTGTGTCAACAACTTGCAGGGGAATTTGAGTTCGTCCAGGTCTAACCTTCTCGCCGCGCCGCGACCGCTACGAGAATGGCCTGGAATCGTTTGGCGGGCTGAGGCAAACCCTGTGAACTGCGACCCCTCTAAGATGTTCTGCGCCAGCGTCAATCTCGAACGCGCAACCGCGCGGAACTTTGCTGGAGGTTTTCCGAATGAAAAACCCTTTGCTAATCACCCTGTTTATGCTGGCGACGCTGGCTTGGGCGGCGGCACAACAGCCTGGCAGTGCTTCGCAGCAACCCGGCGGACAGGCCACGCCCCCGAGTTCGCAAGCGCCGGGCGCGAGTCAATCGCAGCCATCGACACCGCCCAGTGCTGATCAGAACGGACCACAAGGTCAGATGTCGAATTCCAATGTTACTGAGGGCTGCCTGGGCGGCACGGATCCGAACTACACGATCATGGACAAAAGTGGCACCACCTACAAACTGAACCTGCCTGCGAATGCCAACACATCTACGCTGGCGTCACACGTGGGAGAACCGGTGCAGGTCAAGGGCGACGTGAAGGACGCCGGTAAGGCGGGTAATGCCTCGATTGACGTTCAAGCGATCGGTCGCGGAACGGGTAAATGCCCAACGAGTGGCGCACAGCCACCTCCGAAGCAGTAAGTCAAAGGGATGGTTCGTATTTGAGAATCCCAGCAACCTGGCCCAAGGCTAGTCGGCGGTGGAATTGGCCGACATGCCTTTGGGCTGGTATGCGGAATGCGAGATCGGAGAATTATGGATTTGAAAACAGCGCACCGCAAACGACTCTTCCGATCACAATCAGGCGGGTGGAACAGGCCGAGGCCATGCTTTTTCGGGGCGTTTGGTTACGCTCTGGCGTGACGTTCGCCAGAATATCGGCCCTACCTTTATTTTTGCTTGGCTCTACTGGCTGGGTTCCGAACGAAATGCTCGACGTACCACCCAAAGGCCCGTGGCCTTGGGGAGCGATCGTCGGCCTCTCCATCATTCTGGTTGCCCTGTATGGCCTTGCTTCGGCAGCGAGAACATCTTCCGCAGCGCCATCCGTTCACTGACGCCAGACACATCGCTGTACACCGACGTCTCGAAAACCGCGAGACGCGGGGCACCTACACTATGGCTTAACCAAAGGGATCTGGGATGCCAGTTGCAGTTCGAGCATGTAGCCGAGACGCCGATCGATCTGGTAGAACATTGCGGTCTTCTTTGGAGAGATCACCTTCTCGAATTCGGGCATCCACTTCAAGCGAAGCTGGGCCATGTCTTGTTCGGTTGTAATCCAACCTTTCATCAAACTGCTGGCTTGCTCGTCGGTCAGCGAATTGTAGTTTTGCGCGTACTGCTTAATCAGGGCGTAGCGCGTGTCATAGATCTTCGAGTGGTCGACGACGAAGCGGTCGTAGACTGGCCAGAACTTGACGGCTTCGGTCTCGGTGAGTGGAAGATTCGCTGCAACGATCTTCTTTCTTTGGGAGCGAATGTCCTGGCGCATGAGCTGGACGGTGTCATCGGCCACCTTGTCAGCGGACACTTTGGGAGCGGGAGTGGCTTCTTGCGCATAAATAACGCTGGTGGATGTGGCGACAACGCAGCACAAGCACAGACCTGCGAAGATGTTTTTCTTCAACGTGACTTCTCCTAGTTTAGATTGGGCTGGACCAAACTAGAGGAATTGCGAGAGAACTTGAGCTGGCAGAACTTACAGTGCTGATCGGGGGACAATTTCTACAACTCACCAGCGACTACTCGAGTGCCGGCATGCCGCGCAGTTCCACGAAATGCTGACTATGGGGGTCCCTTCGTCACGCGCGGATGACGGCCGTGTGAGTAGAAAAAATGGACAGAATGAGAGATGACGATCCAGGATCAGCTATCGGCAGCTCTCATCCGTCAAAAGAACACTATTCGCTCAAAACTTCACGATCACAGGTGATGCGGCTTCCTGTGCTCGATTCCGCGTTTCCCCGTGTCACTCCTGGCTGCAGGTTGGCTTGAGCTATCCTCTGCCGGCACACGATTGCGTTGTGCGGGAGGCACCAAGGTTGTGCCTGCAATGTGATCGAAGGGTACGGTCTGGGCAAATGTGGGCAAGTTGTGTTTGCGGACCTTCGTGACCGCCTCGAATCCTGAAGCGAGCTTGATCAACGTTGGCTCACTGAATGCGGTCCCGAAGAAACTGACTCCCATTGGCGCTCCGAAGACCATGCCCGCTGGCACCTGCACAATGGGATACCCTGCGGGCGCCGCCAGTCCTGAAGTTCCAAAGATGAAGTGATCGCCGTAGATCAGGTCGGTGGCCCAGGCCGGGTTGTCAGTCGCACTTACGACTGCATCCAGATGGAACTGGCTGATTGCTGCATCGATGCCATTCACACCCGAATTTTGGTCAATGTCGAGCGCCTGGTTATAGGTCATGCCTCCGAATGCCGGTTGCGGATCGTTAGGCCCTGGCGCTAGCGAGTCTGCCAGATCAAAGATGTCCTGATTGAAGTATGGCATCTCGACCTTGGCATGCGAATTGTTAAAAGCGATCGCGTCCGCGAGTGTCTTTCCCGCCACTGGTACTCCAGCACGGGTGTGAAAGTAGGCTGCAACATCGTTCCTGAAATCGAACAACAAAACCAACAGCTCACCGTCGGCAGAGGGGAATGTGAATCCGGCGGCATCGAGATCGACAATCGTTGCACCGGCCGCCTTCATGGCATTGAGCGCGTTTTCAAATTGCTCCAGGATGAGTGGAGGCGTCGGTACAAGCGGATCGAATCCGTTGAGCCCGACTCTCGTAACCCCTAAGCGCGCCCCCTGCAAACCGTGAGAGTCGAGAAATTGCGTGTAGTCCGTTGGAATATTTACCGGTCGCGAGAACCGCCCTCTCCAGCCCAGGGGTACGCCGCCGGTCGCTGGATCACGTCCATCGAACGTGCGGCTTTGCACGACTCCCAGAGCGACCGCAGCGTCCGCCACGGTTCGACCATGTGGACCAAAAGTATCCTGGGTATGCGAGATCGGAACAATGCCGGCTCGACTCGTCAATCCGACCGTCGGTTTAATTCCCACAACGCCACTCGCATTCGCCGGGCATACGATGCTGCCATCCGTTTCCGTACCGAACGATACCGCGGCAAAGTTCGATGAAACCGCAGCGGCCGAACCGGAACTAGATCCGCACGGGTTGCGCGCAATGCCATAAGGATTGTTCGTCTGCCCGCCGCGTCCCGACCATCCACTGATCGATTCGAATGACCGGAAGTTGGCCCATTCCGACAGATTCGTCTTTCCCAAGATCACCGCTCCGCCTGCCCGAAGATTCGCAGCCACCGTCGAGTCGATCAGCGCCGGTTTCCCAACCAAAGCGAACGACCCTGCAGTCGTTTGCAGGCTGTCTCCTGTATCGACGTTGTCTTTGACCAACACGGGAATCCCGTGCAGCGGTCCGAGCACGATTCCATGACGCCTAAGCTGATCAGCATTCCTCGCCATGTCCAGCGCGTCGGGATTCAACTCAATCACCGCATTCACTCCCGGCCCGCTCTGATCGAGCGCCAGGATTCGTGAAATGTACTCCTTCGTAAGCTGTACCGAAGTCAACGTGCCTTGTGACATCTCTTTTTGCAGCTGTGCGACGGTGGCTTCATTGTGCCGAGTTGGGATGGGCGGATCTTGTGCCCGCGCGGATTGTTTCGTCAAACCGAGGTTCGAGAGCAGGAAGGTTGCAAAGACAAACATCCGAAGGCTGGGGGAGATCATTTGGTAGTACCTCCTAAGAGCCTCGGCGTGAAATGCCGGACACGGGAAGGTGGGGAGTGACGCTGAGTTGAAATTTGCTGGGGACCCTTGGGAGCTTAGCGTCGTCCGTCATCCGCCAAGGCGGGGGAAATCCTGCTACGCGCGAAACCGATTGTCAAGACCAATCACGGAGAAACGTAAGACGAGTAGCACATGAATGGGAGCCGCCTTCTAAGGCAATCGTGCAGGGACCGAAGAGGCGGATCGTTTGAAGTCGAACGGTTCTTCGAAGAACTTCACATAGAAAGACGATGACCATGACGATTCGGGAGAAAGGTCGAAGGTCGGAGGAGATCCAGCAAGTTGCGTCTGTACGGGTTCATTCGTTCGCGATCCAGTGGGAAAGGGCCCGTTCGAAATGGTGATTGAACTCGTACCAGGAGGCAGGTTCAGAATGCGGGCTGTGGCTGCCGGCGGCGATCACGTGCATACCGGCATTGGGAAGTTCGCGACGGACGGCGTCGAGTTCCCAAGGTTCGGTGCGAGGATCCTGGGCGCCATGAATGAATACCGTGGGAACGGACAGCTTGGAGAGAGAGCCGTCAAAAAGGTCGCGCGCTTTTCCGTTCGCTGAGCGGGCGATGTCGAGCCATGCCCGTCCTTCGCAGCGCAGCAACTGATTCCAGTATGGGTCGCCGTGTTCTTTTTTCAGGATGTCGATAACGCGCGCGCCGAAGGAGTCTGGCTGCGATTCCATGCTTTGAAAAAAGGAACGCGAGTGTATCTTTTCACGATCGTAATGAAATGCTTCGAGCACGAGTCCGAAGCAGCGCCTGGGTGCAGCGATACCGAGCATGGCGGCGATGACGGCACCATCGCTGTGTCCCCAGAAAATGCAGCGGTCGATATTCACCGAATCCAGAAACAGCAGAGTTTCGGTTACAGCTCGCTGGTGGAGATCGGCGCCAAAGATAGCGGGCTTGGTCGAGCGGCCATATCCGGAGCGATCGGGGATGAGGACCCGGAAATCCTTGATAGTTTGCGCCTGCTTGTCGAGCGGGTAAATGTCGTATCCCCAACCTCCGTGGAGAAAGATGAGAGGCACTCCCGATCCGAACTCGCGGTAATGGATTTCCGCGGGTCCGCCGGCAAGTGGCGAGTCAAGCAATTTGACCAGCGGCACCGTTCAAGTCCTCCGAGCAGAACGTATAGGGTAAATGATGGATCATGGAGACAAGGGATCCCCGGTCACGACGAGGCGAGCGGCGGGTGTGCCGGTCCCGGGGGCGTTCTGGAAAAGAAGAGTTAATTGCTGGTGGGATTCGCAGTTTATCGAGAGGCACGCTTACGTGGGGTTGAATGAAGAAGCCCATCCCTCCGCGAGTAACATCGGAGAGACGGACCAGGAAAAGAGCAAGTCGCCAGTAGCATCTTTTGTCAGTCTGCTCTTATTCCTTGTCAGCACGAAACCCGAGCAGCCCTCGGGCTTCGAGTCGCGAACAGTCATTCTGAGCGACAGGGCTTCGTTTTAGTCTGCGCTTGCAGTCGTTGTTTTGTTGAGATCGTCGTCCTTGTAGTACTTGGTGCCCTGCAATGTTGCCTGCAGCGCAAGGCCGTTCTTCGTAATCTGATAGACCCACACGTCTGGAGCGACCTCAAGAGCACCTGAACGAGCGGAGCCCTTATCTCCGGCTTTCGCTGCTGCATCGGCTTGCGCCGAGCCGGACCAACCCGAATTGAGGAATTCTTTGAATGCTTTATCGCTCTCGAATACGAAGATCACACGATAGTCCTTCACTCCGAGGCCCAATCCTGCCCCGGCCGAAATCATCTTCATGAAGGTTTCCTGTTTGGACTTGTTGTTGACGGCGATTCCTGCACCGCGTGCCGTGCTTAAGAGCAACAAGTTCGTGCCCATATTGTTGAAAACCGCATATCCGACGGCGTTTTCGACCTCCGCTTTCGCGCCCGGTTGCATTTTGTATAAGTCGCTCAGGGTTTGATCCGCCATCTTGCGAGACTTCTCCCGCTTCTTGTCGGGCGAATCTCCCGCGCTCGCGAAACTGCTGGCAAACAATAGCAGGGCAAGGGCGGTAGCGATCGTTTTGAATCTCATAAAACCTCCTTTATCACGTGTCGGCTCCCAAGTTGCGTGCCCGAGACGAAGCGGGAAGTGCTAGTACCGTTTAATCGAGAGCGTCTGGATTCCCGAATTTCAGAACCAAAGCAAAAATGTCAGCTGAGACAAGTCAAGTCCAACTATTCGGTGGGCCTTTGGCCGCAGAGAAAACGCCCCGCGACGTATCTGATGATAGACAGGCATTCTCAAAGGTCAATCTGTTAGTCCTGCCAGTGCGAGCCATAGAAAATGGGAGTGCTTCTGATGTGGCGAGGCCGCAGGAGGCTGAGCGGCAGCATGTATCCGTCGACGATGTTGTATTTTTGAGCGTAGACCCGCTAAGGGCGAAGTGTCGACAATCCGTTTCGACAACGTTGGGGCGAGCTTCCGTGATGAACTTGTTCAACCTGAATGGAGTTCCACCGAAGGAAATTGCAAAACTAACGTGGGCGGAGATAAGGGCGGATGATGTGTTTGGCCGGTCTGCTCAACTCGCCTACTATTTCTTCCTCGCTCTCTTTCCGTTCCTGATATGCGTGATCGCAACTCTGAGCGTAGTGGGAAGCGCCGATCGCGGGCGGGCCTTGTTGTTTGATCTTTTTCAGCGTTTCTTGCCTGGGCCAGCGTTTCAACTTATCAGCCAAGCATTCAACGAGATCATAAAATCAGGCGGCCCCCTGAAGATGTCGCTGGGGATCCTTGCCTCTTTGTGGTCGGCATCTCTGGGGGTGGGGGCAATGATGGACACCCTGAACGCGGCTTACAAGATGAAGGAAACGCGTTCTTTGATCAAGCAGTATGCAGTCGCTGTGGGGCTTACGTGCGGAATCGGCCTTTTGCTTGTAGTTTCTGTGATAACCCTGCTTTTTGGAGAAAAGATAATTCCGCCAGCGACTTCGAACGCTGTCGTGGCCATTACCGAAATCGCAGGTTGGCTGGTGACGCTGGCGGCCGCGCTTCTGGTATTGGCGGCTACGTACTACTTAGCGCCGAATTTAATTTATCGACGGTGGCATTGGATAACGCCGGGATCGGTCGTAGCAGTTTGTCTATTGGTGCTGGTCTCGTTCGGATTGAAGGCTTATATCCGCTACTTCGGAACGTACAACGTGACATATGGTTCTTTGGGCGCGGTCATTGTGTTGCTTCTGTTCTTGTACTTGAGCGGAGTGGCGGTGCTCTCAGGGGGAGTGCTGAATGCCGTTCTGGAAAATACTCGAAGAACAGGGATTTCGGCACCGAGATAGCCGGGATCAAGTTCTTTGTAGACGATCGTTGGATTCGCGCGATCCAAGAACAGGTAGAATGCCTTTCGTTTCGGGGTGCTCTCTATCGCTTCACACCTTTGAGGGAATTCAAATATGGATCCTGCTATGGCTACGGCTCCAAAACTCGATACCCACCACAAAGCGCTCACGGTGAACCTGGATCCATCCACGTTCGGTTCCTTCGCCGAAATCGGCGCCGGACAGGAAGTCGCGCGATGGTTTCTTCGGGTTGGCGCTGCCTCCGGGACGGTGGCAAAAACCATTTCCGCCTATGACAAGGCTGTCAGTGACGATCTCTACGGCTCAGGGTCGCGTTACGTATCCCAACAGCGACTTGAGGCGATGCTGGATAGCGAATGGCACCAGCTTGTGACCCAATTAGAAGCCCGCGCTCCGCAAACGCGGTTCTTCTGCTTTGTTGATACCGTCTCGGCGCGAAATTTCGCAGGTACCAACGAATCCCATGGCTGGATCGGTCTCCGTTTTCAGTTGCAGCCTGGAGGGCAGGCTAACGACATCGTGCTGCACATCAACATGCGCGACCCGTCGAACGTGTTGCAGCAGCAAGCCATCGGCATTCTGGGGGTCAACCTGATTTACGCTACGTTCTATGAGCTGCAGAGCAAAGAATCATTTCTGGAGAGCGCGGCGCAAGACATCGAGGAGAGAATCGAGATCGACTATATCGATCTTCGTGGTCAAGCGTTTGAGAATTGGGATCGTCGCGCCCTTCTAGTTCACCTGGTTCGCGCAGGACTTGCAGAAGCTGTGTTTTTTCCCTCCAAGGGTTCCGCCGTTCCGCCTACCGAAGTTCTGTACAAGAAAGCGGTCGTGCTGGCACCGGGATATTTTGGGCACAAGGATGCAGTTCATTCACAAGTTCATTTGCGATTATTGGCTTCAGGAATCCAAGAGCTACAGAAGGAGCTTGGCGAAAGCAAGCCGGCGCACGCTGGCTTTTTTTGCTTAACCGTTGCTCCGTTCACGCCGACGGAGCCGCCTCCGGAAACTCCCGAGTTGCTTGGCCGAATCGATGCGCTGCTCACCGCCGGCGGCGACGTGCTGCTGTTTCGTCAAGCTGAGCTCTACCACATGACAGCCCTGGTAAACCGGCATACGCGGGAACCGGTGCGCTTCGCCGTGGGTCTCTCGCTGTCGATTCGAGCTTTCGAAGACGTTTACGGCACCCTTCAAGGCCGACGACTGGAGGCTCTGGGACGTCTCTTCGCCCAAAATGTGCGCATCTACGTTTATCCGATGACGGCTACAGACTTGAGGGAATGGCTGAAGAATACTTCCATCACCGGTTGGCAGTGGAGTGAAGCGAACGGATGGGTTTCCGCAAACCAGCTGCGCCGTGAGCCGCCGCTGGGACATCTGTTCGCCTACCTTCTTGCCAGCAACTTTCTTGTACCCGTGGAAATCGGGGCTGACCAGCCACGGGTAGCATAGATTCTGTCCACGTACGTAAGGCGAGGATCATGTTGGCCGCATCGCGGACACTACTGTCTGAGCGCCATCCTTGTTTCTCAGTTGCCATAGGCCGATCACGCCGAGAACCATCAGGTTGGGGAAAAGCAGCGGCGCCATTGGTGGTGCGCCATAGACGAAGTTGTCGAACGGGTGGAGAGAGGGGCCTCGAAGATTGCCCATTGTGTGCAAGGCAAATCCCCAAAGGCCAACAGCGGCTTCAATGATCAAAATCGCGGCGCTCACATCGATAAACCATCGCGAAACTTGCGTGATCAATGGCACACAAAGAAAACCAATCGCCACGGCACTCGCGGCGACGGGCACCCATTCAACGGCGAAGAAGAAGCCGTTCCCAGCATGGTCGGCCAGACTAAAGATGAAATTGCCAATAAAGCCACCCACGGTGAACAGCAGTATCCACCTCGCCCACTCGAGGGAGTCTGAATCGACCAAGCGATTCATGACGAGAAGAAAGCCCAGTCCGGTATACGCGAGTGGCGCTGCGAACGGAGCCGAGTAGGTGAGGCTTCGTACAGTTCGCTCATAAAAGAAACTGCTCTCGAGGTGGAAGATCACGCCCGTCAATCCCACCACGATGGCTGACCAGCCGACAACGTGTCCCAAGATCTTCCATAAAATCCGCCGACGCTTGCGCTGGGTAAGGGCCACAATCAGGATCAACGGCGAGGTTGCCGAAAACAAAAGCGGAATGTACTCCGCGGGGTTGCGGAACTGGTTGACTGAGTGAGCGAGGTAGATGTCGAAGGTCAAGAAGCCGACGTTCAAGATGGCGAAAACTTCCGCCCACAACTCGGGTTGATTCCACCAGCGCTCATTTGACTCGACCATGTTGTCTCCTGAGTTCTTCCGCGGTGGCTTTCAGTTGAACGGTCTTTTCCAGCATCGGGTAGTTGCCATGCCACTGGACAAAGTCGGCTCCACCCATGAAGGCGCCATGCTTGCTGGTGCGCCCGTCGTAGTGCCAAAGATTGAAGTACACGAAATCGATCGGATGTGAGAAAGGCGGGCCGGTCAGTACGCCTTCCTTGCGAAGGCCGTTGACAATGTCCTGCGCAGTCTGGACGCGTTGATTGGTCGACTGCACGACCTGTTCCGCTTGCGTGTAGACACGGTCAATGAGACCAGGGGTGTGACACTGTGAGCATACCTGCTTCATTTTGGCCTGGCCCGCCGCGTAATTCGGACGTTTGTCCGTGATCATATCGGCGAGGTAGTAGGAGAGGCGTTCGGAGGGCTCGTGGGTGACTCCGAGTCCGTTGATACCGCTCATGTGGCAGGTCGCGCAGGTTGGGACAAACATGTCGCGGGTTGTCAGGGTCTTGGGTGGTGCATCGAGGTTGAGAGATTTTTCTTGAGCCTGAAACAGGATTCCATGGCGGGATTCTTCGTAGATTTCAATCTGTGAATGATCCGGCCCCATGTGACATTGCGCACACGTGGTGGGAAGGCGAGCGATGCGGACAGAACTCGTGTGACGAGTGTGACAGACGGTACAAGTCCCAATTGTGCCGTCGGCGTTCGGTTTCCCGACACTGTGGCACTGATCGCATCCGCTGGTTTTGGCGGAGGCTCCTTCCAGTTCTGCCAAGGGATTCGGCGGGCGACGGGTGCCGCCTGGCTGATAGGTTTCCGAAAAATTCACCTGCTCGGGTGTGAGTCCTTTTTCGCCGTAAACCGCAGCCCAGGCGGGCGCCGCGTGGCGACTGTGAAGGAATTGCTGATAAATGGTCTCGTGGCAACCGCGGCAGTTTCCAGCCGTCAGCTTAGCGGAGATGACGAATCCGTGATGATCCTTCTTCTCCTGGCCCTGGGCAGGCTGGTGGCATTCGAGGCAGTTGACACCCTTCCGCGCGTGCACGCTCATTTCATACTCATGCACCACCGAATACTGGGTCCTGATGTGACACTCCGCACATTTCCCGGTGGCCCGGACCAAGTCGGCGGTCGGTTGCTCTGTCTCTACCTTCGGACGGGCGCGATTAATCAGGAACGCAGCCAAAATCAGAGCGAATGCAATAACAACGGCGATGAAGACAGAGCGAAAAGACATGCGAAGCCTCCACTCCAAGATTCCCCACAGCCCAGGACCAGTTTGGACGTTATTTTAGGACAACTGAAATGAACTCGGTGAGATCGCGTCGGAACTGATAATTCTAGCGAACGTGATGAAGAAAACTAAGGAGGAGCGTTGCTCCGACCCGCACCAGGATGAGGAGACCAGCGAGGACCACGGCAGCTGTAAACAGAATTCGCTCGAAGGAGGTGAGTTGGGAACGGGAAGCAGTCATAACGAACTCTCGAGCCACAATCAGCATACCGAAGCGCCGAACTCAAGACCGTGACCCTAATCACCGATCCTCGTGACCTGAGCCCCCCGAAGTTAGGGTTGTGGTCCTTTGTCAGCATGCGCCCCAACTTTTGCGAACTCCGAATAAGTGGACTCACTGGTGAAACCATGCTTCCCCGATTTCAATGGGCAGGTTACCAAGGTGATGCCGTTCGAATCGGCATTCCGGAATATGATGCGTACACGTCGGATTCGAGGTGGACGCATGTTCAGCGGCAAGATCGTCGGGGTGCTCGGCCTTATCGCCCAGTGTGCGGCAGTCTGCTTTTGGACATATGAGGCTGTAAGTAGCGCTTACATTGCTTTCACCGATCCAACGCGCGCGCGAGCGGGCGGTGACTCCGTTTTCTTCATCATAATGTCCGCGATCGTCGCCGCTGGCACGGCCTATTGCCTCTATCGTCAGTTCCAATGGGCTAAGGAAAACCGTCGCCTTACTACGTGGCTGGTGGCTAACGCTGAAAAAATCCGAAACAACCATGCAGTCTTCTTTCGCGGCCAACGGATCTCACCTGACACCGAACTTGTGCGGCATCACCTGGTGTTTTCGGCACTCATCCTTTCGTGCCGTATGCAGACGCGTTGGATCATCAAAGACAAGGAACCACGTTTCTGGAACGCGCTTGCTGCAAGCCTCTATACGCTCTTCTATGGTTGGTGGGGCCTGCCCTTCGGAGTTATCTGGACGCCTGTGGCCGTGGTGAAGAATCTTTCAGGCACAACCCGGGTCCGCGTGTCGGAATTGCTCCAGCCAGCAGCGGCCAAACCTGTTGGATTCAGCCAACGCTTCCAGTCGGACTTCTCCCATCAGTTGCACGTCGGTTTTTTTGTCGACGAGAAGCCGGCCGGAATCCTTCCTGCCGAAACCATCGCCAAGGGTTAGCTCGGCGGGTCGGGACAGGCTCGAAGGGCCGCAAATCACGTCTAGTTCGGTTTGCGTTTCCCGACCAGGCCGCCCAAACTTCCGACTCCCTTAGTAACACCAGTCTTTCCTGTTACAGCGTTCTGGAGCGCTCCCTTCGCGACGCTCCCAGCCACGCCCGCCATATCTGGAACGAAGCTCGGGTTCGACGTGGTTCCCTGAATTGAAAAAGGGATACCGCCATTCCCGCCACCGCCGCTCATACCAGCGACATGGGTCAACCCTCCTGCTACTCCGCCTTGCAGATTGGCCAGCATTCGAAAGTCGAGCGCTCCAGCTGGGCTGACCGTTCCGGCTCCAGTGATGACGCCGATACTAGGAATGGTGAGATTGATCGCGTCCGCCTTCGTTCCCTCGGGAGCGACGCGCGCATTGAGGCTGGCATTTTGGATTGTCGTGTCACGACTGGCGGGAGCCTTCCCTGAAAAAGCTGCAAGGGCTCCCAGCTTCGAGCCCAAATCAAACCCTGCCAATTTACTGTTCGAGAGGCGAACCGGCCCCGTGATCACGAGCTTGTCGATTGGGCCGGCTATTCCAAGCTCAGCCGATAGTGTTCCCCCCTGTAGCTGCGATCCAGATGGGAGCACTATTCCCAAGGCAGGCAGCATCGCTTCCAGCTCATCGACAGGCATGTTGGGAGCGTTGAGCTTCATGTTCAGTACTTGCGTTTCGCCTTGCGTCTGAAATCCTCCGGTAAGATGAGCGAGCGCCTTCCCGATTGCCACGTCTCCCTGGGTAAGGGTGCCTGCTTGCCTGTCCATGTCGGCATCGACGGCGTATTTGACAGTGACTACTTTCGGTGCTGGTGATCCCTTGGTTGACAGTTTGAGCTTGCTGCAATTGATGCCGCCCACAGCCTTAGCCTTGGTGCCATCTGACTTCAAGGTTCCCTCAAAGTTCGCCAACCCGCCGATCCCAGTCGAAGGGTCAATGAATCCCGAGGTTGCCAGGTTCAAGTTGTTCACTTTCACGGACACATCTAAAGGAGTCTTCGCTGCGTCCTGGGGATTGATGGGCCCTGCCTTACCTGAGACGCTTGCATCGCCGCCGCCGGGGAGACCAGCGGTCAGTTGAAACGGAAACTGGGATGCAAACGAGAAATTCTTCACTTCGACATTCACCTTGTCATAAATCTGTGCCTTGGCTGCAGAGTTTGCCCTCCCGACGGTGACCTTTCCATCGCTAATTTCCAGCTTGGCGACGGAGAGATCCGGAGGAGTTGATGTTCCCTTCTCCGGCGAAGGTGTCTTCTTTGTGGCCGACCCGCCCATACTCGAGAAGTTCCAGGTCCCATTTGATGCCTTCAGCAGTTTGATCTCAGGATGCTCCAATTCGATCCCGGTCACGTTCAGTTGCTTAGAAAAAATGAGCGGCCACAGTTCTATCCCAACCTTGAGCGAATTCGCGGTGATGAATGCCGATTTGCTGAAGGCGGGGTCATCCATAATCGTAATGTTCTCAGCTTCCACTGTGCCCGACAGGAGCGACAGGCTCAGGTTCCCGATGGTGATCTGACGACCCAATGCATTGCCGGCCTCCGCTTCGATCTTCGGGCGGTAGCTATTCACGTTGATCAAGAATGGGAGCACAAGCAGTATTACGAGGAGGATCGCGATTGCGATTCCGGTGATGCGGAACCACCGTTTCTTCAGGATTGCGTGCAGATGCTCGCGCAGGCTCGGCGAGTCGACACCTGATCGAATCATTTCAACAACGCGCTTTTCCAAGGATGGTTCGGCTGCCCCGCTTGGTCGGAGATCCTTCTTGGTCGGGTCTGGTTCAGGGGTAGGTCGAGGTCGAGTAGCCATGTAGCCTCCCGTCAGGCACAAAAACGTGCGAGCCTACTTGAACTCACGAGACCGTGGCGAAACAACTGTTAATCGTGACAGCCAACCACTCGACGAACTCGAGTGCAGTGACTACGAACAGATCCGGACTGAACCAGACAGGGAGATGAAACCGCTACATCGAGCGCGCAGTACTATATGCTGCCGCCGCCCCAGTCGAAGTTGGTGAACTGCTCACGCAAGCGCGACTTCAGAAGCTTGCCAGTGGAGGTGTGGGGCAATTCGTCAAGAAAAACAAAGTCGTCGGGCAGCTGCCACTTCGCGAATTTTTCGCAGAGGAAGAGACGCAAGTCTTCATTGGAAACGCGCGCGCCATCTTTCAGCACCACACAAGCCAGCGGACGCTCCTGCCATTTGGGGTGTCGAATGGCAACGACCGCAGCTTCTTTGATAGCGGGATGCGCGACAAGAGCGTTCTCGAGGTCGACCGAACTGATCCACTCTCCGCCGGACTTTATGAGGTCCTTGGTGCGGTCGGTAATCTTCATGTAACCATCGGCGTCGATCGTGACGACGTCTCCGGTGCGCAACCATCCGTCTCGGGTCCACTTGTCATGCTCTTCGGGAAGTTGGTAGTAGCGCTCGGCAATAAAAGGGCCACGCACCTGCAACTCGCCGAAGGTCTGTCCGTCCCACGGGACTTCCCCGTTGTCACTAACCGCTCGCATCTCGACGAGGGGCGAAGGCAGTCCCTGCTTGGCGCGAACTTCGTAGCGACGATCGTCGGACCAGCTTCCCATCTCTGGTTTGAGGGTCGAGGTCGTCGCGATGGGAGTGGTTTCGGTCATTCCCCAGGGCTGGATCACGCGCACACCGAACTTGTCGAAGCGGCGGAAGAGGGTTTCGGGCGCGGCCGACCCGGCGACGATAATGCGCAGTCCTTCGACAAGGGTCCAGCGGCTGGGATCGCGCTCGAGGCAATCGATGACGCCAAGCCAGACGGTCGGCACTGCTCCGGTCAGGGTGACTTTTTCGCTGGACAGCAATTCCAACAGCGCGTCAGGCTGGAGATTGGGGCCGGGGAAGACGATCTTTGAGCCGTTCATCACCGCCGAATGTGGCAGTCCCCAGGCGTTGGCATGAAACATGGACATAGCCGGCAGGACAGTATCCATGCGGGAGATATCGAAGTTGTCGGGCAAAGACTGTGACAACGCATGCAGAACGAGGGCACGGTGGGAGTAGGCGACCCCCTTGGGTTTGCCCGTGGTTCCGGAGGTGTAGCACATCGCAACAGCCGCGTTTTCGTCAAGTTCGACTTCGGTGGGGCCGCCAGTTCCCTGCACGAGGAACGATTCGTAGTTCTCATAGCCGGCCGGGATGGGAGATCCGCCAAAGGGCACGACGATCACGCGCTCGAAACGGACTTTATCCTGAAACATTTCGTAGGTTGGAAGGAGCACATCGTCCACGATCAACCAGCGATCTTCGGCGTGGTTTGCGATGAAGGCGAGTTCGTCAGGATGGAGGCGCAGGTTGAGCGTGTGAATCACACCACCAGCCGCCGGGATGCCGAAGTAGGCTTCGAGATGCGCTGCATGGTTCCACATTAGCGTGGCAACGCGGTCTCCGGGCCGAAGACCGGCCTTCTGCAAACTGGACGCGAGGGCGCGTGCCCGGCGATAGAGGTCGGCATAAGTCGAGCGACGAATGAAGTTGTCGGGCGAACGGGAAACGACCTCAACTTTGGGATACAACTTGCCGGCCCGCTCCAAGAACGACGTGAGAAGCAGACCAGAGCGCATCATGGTTCCCTGCACGGTGCACCTCCGTCGCAGCGCGCATTGTACCGCGAGAAACAGCTCTCAGCCATCAGCTGTCAGCTGTCAGGAAGAGCCTTCCCAGAGAGAAATTGCAAGTAAGGGTCAGATTGCAGGGGTGAGGGGTCAGATTGCAGAAGTAATGCGAAGAACACAGTCTACGCAGTTAAGCGGACGATTTGAGCTTCGCTTTCCTCGACGCCGGCCTGAACATCAGCGGATTGGTATAGGCTCCGCGCCTCTTGCCATAAAGACTTTGCTTTCTCGAATTCACCAGTTTCACCTAGCAGCAAGGCGAAACCGCGAATTGCGTTGGCTAAGTCTAAGCGAGGGGTCTCAGTACTTTGCCGATAGATTTGCAGCGCTTCCTCGTAGTAAAGTTTCGCCTCTTCGAACGAGCCAACCTCTCGGAGAATGTCCGCCAGATGTCGAATCGTGTGAGCAAATCGGAGCCGATTGGGCTGGCTGCGATAAATGTCCACAGCTTCTCGGTAGTGTTGAACGGCGACATGCGTATTCTTCAGGTCCCGCTCTGTCTGCCCCAAGCCGACGAGTGAATTCGCTAGTCCGTCCTGATCAGCCGAATGACGACTCAACCCGATCGACTCTGCGAACAGTTCCCTGGCTTCGTGAAGGCGTCCGGCTCGACGAGCCTGGTAGCCCAAGACAATGAGTTCATCGGGCGTGTTGGTCATAGTCACCGAAGCCTAACATCATGACCTTTCGCGCGGAAGGTCCCCGCCTGCGAGGTCCTGTGCAGATAGTCTGTCAGACGCCTACGCTCTTCGCAGTGTCAAGAGTGTGATCTCGGGTGGAACGCCGAGACGGACCGGGAATCCGAAGGTTCCCAAGCCGCGATTCACATAGAGGGCGGATTTTGCGCGGCCATTCGACGTAGCCAAGGGTTGAACGTTATGAGACGTTGTTGATGGCTGACGGCTGATGGCTGAGAGCTGCCCCATCGGCAGATGATAGAGGCCTGCGACAAATGGAGTAATCAGACGCGCTGGTGTTACCGTGTGATCGACGATTTCGACTTTGACCTGGCCGCCGTGAGTGTGTCCTGCAAGGCTGAGTTCAATGCCGAGTTGAGCGGCGCGCGGGAACGAATTGGGATTGTGTGACATCAGGATGTTGGGCATGTCCCGCCGGACCTGCGACTCGATTTCGTGCAGCATAGGTCCGGTCGATCCACCGCTAACCATGCGGTCGCGCTGGTAGTCGACACCAATGAGATTGAAAGACGCTCCGTTGTGCTGAATGACAGCGCTCTGGGCGCGAAGGAGACGCATTTCCTTCTGCTGAAACAGGCGTTCCGCGGCGTCTTCGGCTTCTGCGTAAATTTCGTGATTGCCGTTGCATCCCCACACACCGAGAGGCGCTTTGAGCTTGCTGAGTTCGTCGATACAAGTTTCGAGCGGGTCGCCGCGGCTGCTGATGAAGTCTCCAGTGACGACGGAGAGATGCGGGTCGAGATCGTTGGCCATTTCGACGGCGCGTGCGATCTCGTGCGGGGGCATGTAGCTGCCGATATGGATGTCGCTCAGCTGCGCGATGCGCAGTCCATCAAGTTCCTTTGGAAGATTGAGAATAGGGACGTCGATGCGTTCGACTTTGTAACGGAGGCGTCCGGCGGCGAATCCGTACGTGGTCGCGATGAAGGGCAGGCTTCCAGCAACGAGCGCAGCATAGTGAAAGAAGGCGCGGCGCGCGGGATCGAAGTTGGCCGTGGCCGCTCCTCCCCGAAATCGTGCGACCAAAGTGACGAGCGACTCGATGCCATCGACCGACTTCACGGCGATAAATCCGAAGAGCGAAGTGATGATCCAGAGACTCGCGAAAGTCACGATTAATTGGCCGACGCTGAAGCGCGAGAGGAAGCGTCCGAAAAAGGGATTGAGGATTGCCGCAAACAAAAGGACGACAAGAGCGATTAAGAGAGCGCGCAACGAGTTCGCGAGCAACGCCGAGGATGTAAGAGTGCCGATCCAGTACCAAGCTTTGAGGAACCAGAAGCGCTGGACCAGATAAATAAGAACAACGACCAGAGCAAAGATCACGATTCGAGCGATCAGGGCCGTACTCCTAGGGAGTTAGATGTAAGTTAAGGGGCTCGCGACTCGATATCTAGCGGGGCTTTACGTTCAGTTGCCGCCGGCAGGAACCTGGAAGTCGATTCCGCGGTCGTCGTTGGCTTTGCGGGTGGCGGATAAATCCAGATCGGCTAGCTGGATCTTCTTGGCGCGGCCTTCGCTCAAATCGAACAATACACCTGAAACGATGGCGTAGTTCTGGATTTCTACCTGGTGTCCGTCCTTGAAAACAATGACGGTACTGGGTTGGGACGAGACCAGTTCGGGCGCAGCCGCCGCTTGCGGCTGTGCAGTCTCCGATTGCGGAGCGGGGTGATTTGTGCCCATCGGAAAGCGCTGTCCATGACGCTCAAAGACCGTGGGGCCTGCCCCGGCATACGCGTCCTGGTCATCATCGTCATCCGCGTAATCGTTGGCGTAGGCGTAGTCGGGGTAGTAGTAGGGAACCGCGTAGACCGGCAAGCCGCCGAAGAAAGTGCCACGTCCATGACGATGGCGTGGGAAGACGTTTCCGTGATGGAAGTTTCCGGAATGAGCCGGGCCATGGACGAACACGTTGCCGCAGCAGTTTCCGAAGAAACGGGTGCCGCCGAATCCATTACGTCCGAAACCATTCGGGCCGAGAGACGTGACACTGGCGGGAACGCCGGGGGTCATCGAGTGGCTTCCACCAAAGCCGAAGGAAGTGACGGAGGCGGGAACGCCGTGAGTTTGCGCGGAGACAGGCATCCCCAGAAGCAAAATGAGCAAGCCACAAAGCAACAGGAAAAGACGAGTCCGCGCCGCCATGACTACTCTCCAGGCACCTACTACGTTGGATGCTACACGCCGGGGACTCGTCGCGCCAGTAAAACTCTGGGCGTCTCAGGCCGCCCACTGAGGCGGGCGGTGGGTAATGCGGCTGAGCTCGAGCACACGGTGACGGATGTAACCATCCTCGGTCAAATGGGCCGCGGCGGTGTGTTTGCGATTTGGCAGCACCAGTTGATCCATGGGGCGGCGCCCGGAAAATTTCGGGTCGAGCTGCCGACAGAACTCACACGGGCAACCAGTGCGGGTATCAGTGCGTTTAACTACGGATGGGTCAATGTGTTCCATGAACGATAAACTCCGTGGACGAAACAGGGCAAAATCAGAGGGTACCCTGGCTGGATTTGAACGGTTGACTTAGGTCTAAGGCAACGTTACCTTGCCGCGCGGCGTCCGCGCAAGTCGCACTGCGCTGGCCTTTCTATACCAGAAAAACGGTTTTGTATAGTCCTACGAGGGACCAGTTTTCCACAAGCCTATGAAGTGGATTCTAGTCGGATGCAATCCAGCCGGAAGTGATGCCTGACACAGAAATCAGTGACTTCTGGCAATATAAGTACCATTCGTCAATGGAGATTCCGTGGCCGCAGACAAAAGAGTAAAGATCGTTTTTTTATTCGACGTTGACAACACTTTAGTCGATAACGACCGGATAGCAGGAGATCTAAGGCGTCACTTGAGGAACCGGGTCGGTGAAGGATCGGAAGAGCGGTACTGGGAGATCTTCGAGTCGCTACGCACCGAATTGGGATATGCGGACTACTTAGGGGCGCTGCAGCGATACCGCATTGAGCGCCCGCACGATTCGAAGCTCCTGGAAGTGTCGCACTTCATGGTGAACTATCCATTCGCGAATCGCCTCTTTCCAGAGTCGCTCGATGCCGTGGAGTACGCGAAAAAATATGGTCGAGCCGTCATCCTGAGCGATGGCGATGTGGTTTTTCAGCCGCGCAAAGTAGACCGATCAGGCCTATACGAGACATTTGAAGGGCACGTGCTGATTTACATCCACAAAGAAGAAGAGCTGGATGACGTGGAAGCGAAGTATCCGGCGGATCATTACGTGCTGGTGGACGACAAAGTGCGGATTCTGGCGGCGATCAAGAAACATTGGGGGAAGCGCGTTACAACGATTTTCCCGCGCCAAGGACATTACGCGCACGATGAAAAACTGGTGAGCCAATATACGCGACCGGATATTACGCTCGATCGCATCGGGGAGTTCACCCGGTACACGCTGGACGAGATGGTGAAAGCGGCGTAAGGGCAGCTGCCAGTTGCCAGTACTCAGTTCCTAGTCGCCAGTTGCCAGTTCTCAGTTGCCAACACTCAGTTCTCGGGTTGGTAGTTCTCAGTAAGAAGCAACGGCTGGTCCTACTCTTCTTCTTCGGGAGCCCCGGCGCGGACGAGCGCATCGAGTTCGGCGGTCAGGCTGGCGCGTTCCTGGTCAAGCAGGTCGCGGAAACGGAACGGTTGAAGACATCCCTTGGTAGCCCACATCGGAAAGAGCATTTCAGCACCCGCCCGGAGGCTGGTTTTTCCGATGTGAAAGAGTACCGTGACTTTGATGGATTCATCGAGCGGCTGCTCGAGTGAAAGGAGACCTCCATTAATGGAGAGCTGGTTCATGCGGGCGCGGATCTGGCGTCCATTTTCGAGCAACACGAGAGCGAGCACAGAGCCGCCAAGTTTGACGCGCGTGCTCCGCTGGCAAGCCGGTGCCGTGGCCGGTCGGGACATATCCTCTGCCAATATCGCATGGGTGGGAAGGCTCCGGGAGGTTACCAAAGATAGAGGGCTTCCGGGGATTTCACTGCGATCTTTCTTCACCACAGAGACACCGAGACACAGGGGCACAGAGAAATCTGGTGGTTGTTGTGGGGATGGGTGTGATCGTGGGCGGTCGAGCAGGCCTTGGTAGCGGGCTGATCGCGTTGTATGATGCGGGAAATCTGCGTGGGTGGGGCTTAGCAGGGGTGGGTTCTCTTTCAACGAGGGGAACATTCCAGAACGGTAGGCCAGGACGTGGGCACGTTCGGACACGATCTCCGTTACGCCATAAGGGGACTGCGCAAGAGTCCCGGATTCCTTGTCGTGGTAGTTCTCTCCCTCGCACTTGGAATCGCAGCTAACAGCACCATCTTCAGCGTGCTCGATACGCTTCTGTTTCGCCCGATGCCCTATGACCGCGCGGATCGCCTGGTGGTCATCTGGGACCGCGATCTAAGCCATCCTGACTCTGTGCAGCCACCGCCGATTGCCGAGATGTCGGACTGGAAGAAGCAGAATCATGTCTTTGAAGAGATTGCATTAGCCAGCCAGAATGAACTCTCGTCGATCTCCGGCATCGGGGAAGCGGAGCCGATTCACGTACAGGATGTGACGCCGAACTTTTTTGGGTTATTGGGCGTAAAGCCGATTCTGGGCCGGATTTTTCTAGCCGAGGAATCGCAGGATCGCTCACAAGCGGTATTGCTGAGTGACTCATTCTGGAAGCGGAAGTTCAATCGCGACCCGAAGGTTCTGGGCAAGACTTTCAACGTCCAGGGATCACTCTCGACGGTAGTCGGAGTGATGCCTCCGCACTTTGCGCCGTTTTATGGACAGCCGGTCGATCTTTGGCAGCCGATCAATGCAGAGAGCATTCGCTATTCGGCCCGAATGGATCATTGGCTGTTGCCGGTCGCACGCCTGAAAGATGGTGTATCGGTGACGCAAGCACAGGGGGAGATGGACGTGATTGCACGGCGGCTGGAGCAGGCGTATCCGGCGACGAACAAAGGAGTGGGAAAGAAAGTTGGGTACTTGCAGGCGGAGCTGTACAGCTTTGCGCCGAAGATCCTCTACCCACTGCTGGGAGCAGTAGCTTTCGTCTTGCTGATTGGATGTGTCAATGTTGCCAACCTGATGCAATCGCGAACGGAGCGCCGCCGAAAAGAGTACGCGCTGCGGGCTTCGCTGGGAGCCGGACGACGGCGGCTGATTCAACTGTTGATGGCGGAAAGCGGGCTGCTGGCTTTGATGGGCGGGACTTTGGGGATCATTCTTACGTTCGCGGGGATCAAACTTTTCTTGCTTCTAGCGGAAGATTTCCCGAACGCTGACAGCATCGGGATCGACGCGCGCGTGGTGCTGTTCACCGTCGGAATTTCGCTGGCTACCGCGCTGTTATTTGGATTGTTGCCGGCGATCCAAGCGTCGCGCCCCAATCCGAGCGTGACCCTTCGTGAAGGAGATAGCAGAACTCTAACGTCACGTACGTGGGGACGCTATTTCCTAGCGGTTTCGGAGATTGCGTTGGCGATGGTACTGCTGGTGGGCGCAGGCCTGATGGTGAATACCCTGCTGCACCTGCGGAGAGTCGCCCCAGGATTGGCCACAGAGCGAGTTCTGACGATGAGGATTCAGTTGCCTGAAGGGGGCCGATACCTGGAGAGGGTGCCCGGCGGCGATATGGAGAAACCGCTTCCTACGGCGACCGAATTCTACCGGCAACTGCTGGGAAAGCTGTCGGCGATCCCGGGGGTGGAATCAGCTGCTTTCGGTAGCAGTGCGCTCGGAGCCGGCGGATTGTACAGCTTTTCGATTCTGTCGCATGCCACACCTCCAGCAGACAAGCGTCCAGACGCCGGATATGACGAAGTCAGCCCGAGATTTTTCAGCACTCTGGGAATCCCTCTCAAGAAGGGACGGTACATCGACGAACACGACACGCAGGAAATGCCATGGGCGGTTGTGGTGAATGAGACGTTTGTTCGCCGCTACTTACCGAATGAGGATCCGATCGGACAGCAATTGCGATTGCGCTACGATCCATATCCGATGGATGAAGAGCGTCCGCGGCAAATTGTAGGAGTGGTGGGCGATGTCAAGCATTTCGGCCTGGGACAAGAGACGCCCGCATTCATCTACTCGTCGTTCATGCAGCAGCCGGCGGTATTTCCGGGGGGCTCGGTCATCCCACACCTAAGCCAAACGTTGTTCCTACGGCTGGCTCCGGGGATGAAAAGCAGGCAAGGCGACGTTGTCGCTGCAGTCAAAAGGGCGGTTGCCGAACTGGATCCCGATCTTCCTGTGACCGATGTGAGAAGCCTGCAATGGATCATTTCGGACTCGACGAGCTTGTGGCAGTTCTACATGAGTGTGCTTGAAGTTTTTGCAGGCCTGGCCTTGTTGCTCGCGTTGATCGGTATTTATGGAGTGATGTCGTACTTCGTCGGCGAGCGCACGCGTGAGATCGGAATCCGCGTGGCCTTGGGAGCAACCGCGCGTGATGTGCTGACGATGTTCGCGAAAATCGGAATGAAGCTTATCTTCCTGGGAGTCTTGATCGGAGCGACCCTGGCGCTGGGGCTCGCGCGCGTCATTTCAACTTTTCTGTATGGAGTAAAGCCCAGCGATCCCATTACATATGCCGCCGTCGGCCTACTTGTGAGTGCAGTGGCCCTGCTGGCCTGCTATATCCCGACACTTCGCGCAACGAAAGTTGATCCGATGGTCACACTGCGCTGCGAATAAATACTCACATTCTCGCAGCGAGCGGATTGAAGATAGCTTGGTTGTTGTGCATCCTGCGTGCGACAATGCTGCGCCGTAATTAAGGAGAGACAAATGAAGATCAGGACAGTTGTGCTTGGGCTGATGGTATGTCTCGCGGTAATGGCAACGGCGCAAAAGAAAACGTCGAAGACAGCCGCGGCCGGAGCGGTGGACAAGGCTTATCTGCAGAAGATCTGGTCGGGATGGGCAACGCTCGATGCGGCGGGACAGAAACAGTACTACGCGCAGGGACCGCATGTGTTCTTCGATATCGCTCCGCTGAAGTATGCGAGCTGGGACGAGTATGAGGCGGGTGTAACGAAGGTGCTGAGCGGGTACAAGTCGGGGAAGTGCACGGTAAACGATGACCTTCAGATTCACAAGATGGGCGATGGATATTGGGTGACTTCGACCGTTGCATACGAATTGACGTCGAAGACCGGGAAAGTAGAGATGGGACAGTTCCGCTGGACGGCTGTGTTCGAGAAGCAGGATGGGAAGTGGCTGATCGTGCATGAGCACGTGTCGGAGCCGATTGGATAGCAGTTGCCAGTTCTCAGTCGCCAGTTACCAGTTGCCGGTGGCCAGAAAATCGACTCAATGTTCGACGTATGCGCGGAAATCAGAATCCTGCATCGTCAGACGTAGGCTTTCCAGAAGAAGTAGACGGTCATGGCGGAGCCGGTGAAGATGACGAAGGCGCGGATCCAAGGCTGAGGTAACTTTTGGGCGAAGTGGGCGGCACAGTAGCCGCCCAGGATCGCGCCGAGTGTGAGAACGGCACCCGACTTCCAGACAATGGCGCCCTTCAAAATAAAAGTGACAACTGCGACGCCATTGATGATGGCGCCCAGCACGACTTTGAGCGCGTTCATGGCATGGATATCCGTCATGCCGATCGCGGCGAGCATGGCAAGGTTCATAATTCCGACACCGCCGCCGAAGTAGCCTCCGTAGACCGCAACAATCAATTCAAAAATTGAGGCGCCGATGAGAGCGGAGCGGGAAGCGTCGTGCGTGACGCCACTCTTGGCACCGCGGGAGAGACGTCCGCCGAAAGCGAAGAGGAGGGTGGCGCCGAACATGAGCCAAGGCAGGACTTTCAGGAATGTGTGCGCAGGAGTGCGCAGGAGAAGCAGCGCGCCAGCGACTCCGCCGATGACGCTGGTGACCGCTAGCGGGATCATGACCCGGCGCGAAATGTTGAGATGGCGGCGATAGGCACCCGTGCTGGCGGTGGTGCCGATCCAGAGGGCGATCGTGTTGGTGGCGTTGGCGGGAATGGGAGGAACTCCGGTGAAGAGCAGCGCGGGAAAAGCGATGAAGCTGCCGCCGCCAGCGACCGCGTTGAGGGCGCCGCCCAAGGCTCCGGCGACAAACAGAAACACGATGGTGTGGAGGTCCAAATAAAAGATGTATCACATCGATGGTCAGGTGACTTCAGCTACTCGCTTCCAGCTACCGGCTCCAAGCCAAAAGCTCGAGAGCCGCGGGTGACGGATAACGTTCGGTGCGGGTATGCGTCTGACGCGAGAGGCGAGCCATGCGCGATCTATGTGGAATGTTCGTATTGGGGTGTCTGGTGATGTTTGTTGCGGCGACGCCGCTTGCCGGCGAAACGGCTGCGGCGAATCCGTGCGAGGCGGCTGAACAACGGCAGTTGGATTTCTGGCTGGGAGAATGGAATCTGACATGGCCGGGACCGAAAGAGGGCGAGGTCCAACATGGGACGAATTCGATCCGAAGGGTGATGGATGGGTGCGTAGTGGAAGAGAATTTTTCGGGAGGCGACGACATGCATCTGCGAGGCAAAAGCGTGTCGATCTTCGACACGCGGGCCGGGAAGTGGAAACAGACCTGGGTCGATAACGAGGGAGGGTATCTGGACTTCGTGGGCGACTTCGAGGCCGGACAAATGATCCTGTCACGCGAGGGCAAGAGACCGGACGGAACGAAAGTCGTGCAGAGGATGGTATTCAAGAACATCGCGGCAGATGAGTTCGATTGGAGCTGGGAGTCGTCGACGGATGGCGGGAAGACGTGGACGGTGAACTGGCCGATCCATTACCGAAGGAAAAAGTGAAGGCCAAAGTGGAGTAAGAAAAGCTCTAGCCATGAAATGCAGCAGGTCTCGAGTGATTGCGGAGGACAGCTTGCAGAATGACAGCATCAGCTGTCAGCAACCGGACGTCAATAGGGTTCAAGCACGAAGGACCCCAGGGCACGCGAGAAGAGAATTAGCGTTGCAGTTGCGCCTTTGGCTAGCTTCTTGGTTTCGTTGGGGTAATAGGTGTGACGCAGGTCACATGCAGGGTGTGATGAGGGCGTTAGCCTTGAGGTCAGCAAGGATGGCCTCATGGGAACGCAAGTTCATAGCGAAATCATTTCAGAAACGACTCCGGGGATGGTGGCGGTGCTGTCGCAGGGGGCCATCAAGGATGCGGCCAAGCCGGCAGCAAAGGCAAAAAAGAAGCTGGTTCGGAGAACGGATCGGGACTATTCGCAGACGGTGCGACGGTCGTTCCAGGGCGCGTTTCTGCTGCTCAACGTCTGGATCGGCACGGAATTCTATTTGTGGGTACGGCAGTTTGAGCCGGGCGGGACCCCGACCTCCTTGTCCCGTCCGGCGGGTGTTGAGGGATGGCTGCCGATTGCCGGCCTGATGAACCTCCGGTACTTTGCGATGACGCACCGTGTGCCAGCGCTCCATCCTGCGGGCATGTTTCTGCTGATTTCCTGTCTCGCAATCTCATTTCTCTTTCGTAAAGCATTTTGCAGCTGGCTGTGCCCAGTAGGGACGATCTCGGAATATCTGTGGCAATTCGGACGCAAAGTCTTCCGCAGAAATTTTCGATTGCCTCGCTGGCTCGACGTTGGACTGCGGGGATTGAAGTACCTGCTGCTCGGATTTTTCGTTTGGGCAGTGAGTTCGATGGCGGTGGAGGAGATTGCGGCTTTCATGCGGACTCCGTATGGCGTGATTGCCGATGTCAAGATGCTGAACTTCTTTCGGCATATGGGCGAGATCGCCGCGATCGTGATCGGAGTGCTCGTTCTGGCGTCGATGTTGGTTCAAAACTTCTGGTGCCGCTATTTGTGTCCGTACGGAGCGCTGCTGGGGATCACTTCCCTGCTGAGCCCTTTGAGAATCACACGCAATACGGAGAGCTGCATCGATTGCGCCAAGTGCGCGAAGGCGTGTCCGTCGGCGTTGCCGGTGGACAAGCTGGTGATGATTAGGTCGGCGGAGTGCACAGGATGCCTGGAGTGCGTGGCGGCGTGTCCGGCGAAAGACACGTTAAGCCTCGCATTGCCAGCAATTCCTGCAGCAACGCGGAAGGCGCGTTCGGTGCCGGTTTGGGCGACGGCCGCAGGAATTGCTGTGTTGTTCGTCGGAATCGTGGGATTCGCGAAGACTTCGGGTTTTTGGGACTCACACGTGCCCCGCGCCGTGTATCAGCAATTGGTGCCAAAGGCAGATGAGGCACGGCATCCAATGCCCGGAGAGAATTAAGAGCAGGACGTGATTCCAGCGAATGGATTCGGCTGAAAGAAAATGCAGCGCCGATTGCGAAAAATAAATCCTTTTGCAATATGGGCACCAAAGTCAGCAGAAAAACTGTAGACCTCTCCGGATTTCCGAACCTGGTTGTGATCTATCTAGGGATGCGAGTAAATCGGCTGACCGGGATCAAGACACTGTTGGGTTTCGGACCAAAGATCAATTCATCAGCGGCTGCGCAACCGGAAGGATTGCTGCTGCATGAGCCTGTCCTTTATTCACTCTTCCCACCGAATATTGGAATGCGGCAGTACTGGCGGGACATGGAATCGCTGTTGGCATGGACGCGCTCGGATCCGCATCGTGACTGGTGGAAGTCGTTCCTGAAGAATTCCGGCGGCACCGGGTTCTGGCACGAGACGTATTTGCGGCAGGGGGGAATGGAGGCGGTTTATGACGACATCCAGCAGCCTATTGGATTCATGCGGTTTGCTCCTGTGGTGGAGGCGCGCGGCAGCATGTTCGGTGCGTCGTCGCGCGGCGGCCTCAGGCACGCTGATGCGCCAGTGCTGACTGAACGCGAACTTTACGGGGATTCGGGCAATTAATGGCCGCATTCCGCGTGCTAGAATCGATGGAGATGCCCTGTCTAGCCGATGCTTTCTGACATCGAAAAGTTATTGGAGCTGCAGGTCGCGGATAAAGAAATCCGCAAGCTCCAGGACGAGATTGCCGCACTGCCCAAACGTGTGGTCACCATCGAAGAAAAACTAAACGGGACCAAGGCACGGCTGGAAAAGGCCCGCGCCGCCGCTAAGGGCGACGAAGCCAACCGGAAGAAGTTCGAAGCCGCCATCCAGGACCTGCAGGGGAAAATCTCCAAATACCGCGATCAGTCGCTCGACGTAAAGACCAACGACCAGTACCGCGCATTGATGCATGAGATTCAGTTCGCTGAACAGGAGATCCGCATAAATGAGGACCGGATCCTGGAAGTCATGGTGAACACAGAATCGCGCGACAAGGACGTCAAGGCAGCGGAAGTCGAGCTGAAAGCCGAGACCGCAGAGATCGAGAAAGAGAAAGAAGAGGCTCGCAAGATCACGGCGGAAGACCAGAAGAAGCTCGCCGAGTGGAACGGAAAACGGGACGGGCTGCGCAAGGGAGTGTCGGACGATCTACTGCGGCACTACGAGCGCGTGATGAAATTTCGCGGCTCGGGGCTCGCTGAAGTCCGCGACCAAAAATGCATGGGCTGCCAGGTGATGCTGCGTCCGCAGACCTACAATGACGTGCGCAAAGGCGAGCAAGTGGTGGTTTGTGATTCGTGCCAGCGAATCCTGTATTTCGATCCGTCGAAAGAGGAAAAAGCGGAGCCAGTGGTGGCACCGGCGCATAGCCGGAAGCGGGCGCGGCCCAAGGCCGACGCTCCCCAAGCGTGGTTCTACCGTCCGGACTACGGAGAAGAAGGCGAAGTGCTCTTGGTGTTCACCAATGATGGCGGCACCTCCACGCGGCGGATTTACGAGATGCACACCGGGCGTCAGCTCGGCGATGTGCTTACGCGTGAGGGCAATTACAGGCTGGGATTTCCGGAGGATTTCACCGAAAGCGCAATTCGCCTGAACGGACACTGGGAAGAATCCGAGATCGATGAGTGGGGCACGGAGATGCCCAGTAATGCGTTAGACGCGCTACACAGCGACCTGCGCGCGGCTGAAAACGAACGCCGCTCCCACAAAGAACACGCCGCCACCCAGGCGGAGCATTCCGCGGCAAGCTGAAGACACGAGTTCTCGGTTGCCAGTAGCCAGTTCCCAGTAACTCAGCTATCAGAAAAGGCCAAAACCAAAATCGGATGTTGATAATTTTTATAATTGAAACGAATGTTTCAATTATGCTAGAGTGCCGCGCATGGTGAGGGTGGCGGATGAAAGCCGCCCAGCGGAACTGCTGGATGCGATCGTGGGGTATTTGATCAAGCATGGAGTGGCCGATCTGTCGCTTCGTCCGCTGGCGAAGGCAGTGGGATCGAGCCCACGAGTGTTGCTGTACTACTTCGGGTCGAAGGAAGAATTACTCATCGGGGCATTGAAGCGCCTGCGGGAGCGGCAACGTGATACGTTCGCCACAATGAGGGAGCAGCGCTACGAACGGCCATCGGATGCCTGCCGGGCGATCTGGAAGCAGATGAGCGCACCGGAGTCCGAGACGCTGTTCAAGCTTTCGTTCGAGACGTATGCGCTGGCGCTGCGCCATCCGAAACGCTACGGCACTTTTCTCAAGAGCGGGGTTGAAGATTGGCTGGAGTTTGTGGCGGCGCCGCTTGTCCGCCGCGGGCGGAAGGAATCGGAGGCGAGGGCCTTCGCCACAATTGTAATGACGGGATTCCGCGGATTCATGCTCGATTACTGCGCCTCGCATGATCGCGAACGCGTAGACCGGGCAGTCGAAATGTGGTTGCACGCGCTGGACTCAATCGCGCTGCCGCCGGAGGTTGATCATGTCGATTAAGCGCCATGCCGCGTTGGGCTTTATCTTTGTTACCGCACTGCTCGACATGCTGGCGTTCGGCATCGTCGCGCCGCCTCTGCCGAAGCTGATCGCCGATTTTGTTGGCGGGAACACGGCAAAAGCCTCGGAGTATCTCGGACTCTTCATCACGACGTTCGCGCTGATGCAGTTCTTCTTTTCGCCAGTGATCGGAATGATTTCCGACCGGTACGGGCGACGTCCGGTGGTTCTGCTTTCAAATTTCGGGCTAGCGCTTGATTACGCAATCATGGCGCTGGCGCCATCCGTGGGATGGCTGTTCCTGGGACGCGTACTCTCGGGAATTACTTCGTCGAGCATTGCGACGGCAGCGGCCTACATCAGCGACGTGACCACGGTCGAGAAGAGATCGAAGGCGTTTGGCTTGATGGGCGCGGCATTTGGCGTGGGATTTGTCGTAGGGCCGGCAATCGGCGGCTGGTTGGGGATGCATAATCCGAGGCTGCCGTTCTGGGTGGGGGCCGGGGCGAGCCTGCTGAATTTCTGCTATGGATTGTTGGTCTTGCCGGAGTCTCTGCCGCCGGAGAAAAGGCAGCCGAAGTTTTCGTGGAAGAAAGCGAATCCGCTGGGATCGCTGCGCCTGTTGCGATCGAACGCCGAACTGCTTGGGTTGGCGGGCGTAGAATTTCTGGGCTACCTGGCGCATGAAGTTTACCTGACGGTGTGGGTTCTTTATGTGATGTACCGGTTCGGGTGGAACCAGAGCCAAGTGGGAACGTCGCTGGCGGTGGTGGGAATCTCATCGATCGTAGTGTCGGGGGTGCTGGTTGGACCGGCAGTGAAGTGGCTGGGGGACCGGCGGGCGTTGCTGACGGGATTGTTCTTCGGGGCGGTTGGATTTGCGATGTATGGCTGGGCGGGCGGAGCATTAATGTTTCTGCTGGCAATTCCGGTGAACTCGCTGTGGGCGCTGGCGAGACCAGCGTCACAGACCTTGATGACACAACGTGTGGCACCGAATGAGCAAGGTGAGTTGCAGGGCGCGATCGCATCGTTGCGAGGAGTTGCCATGGTGATCGGGCCGCAGATTTTCTCGTTCACGTTCGCGTACTACACTGCGCCGGAACATAAATTTCCGGCAGCACCGTGGTACCTGGCGGCAGGAATGGTTGCGGCGTCCTTGGCGTTGGCGTGGAGTGTAGCGAGAGAGCGGCAGGGACAACTGAAGGTTGCGGAAGCAGAAGCGAATTAAAACCCGGTAACAGGGCCAGGAAAAATGGGCGGGCAGAATGTCCGCCCCGCACAAACCCAAACCGGCGGACAAGAATGTCCGCCCCGCACAAATCCGAACCGGCGGACAAGAATGTCCACCCCCCACAAACCCAAGCCGGCGGACGGGAATGTCCGCCCCACGCGTCGCGCCTGCGCCACACGAGAAAAATCTATTTCTTCGTTTTGGCGGCGTAGGGATCGGGAAAGCGGAGAATCTTCTTCAAATTCTTGCCGCGAACGATGTTGGCCGAGTGATAGGCCAATCCCCAGGAATCGATCGAAGACATATCGGGAAAGATGCAGGCTTCAAGGACTTCGTCGGTTGATCCTTTCTTCACCCATCCACCGCCATTCAGATTGATGCCGCCAAACAGATCGGTGCCGCCGAGCTGCGAGCAATAGCAGGAGCCGGGATTTCCGTTGCACTGTCCGAGAGGAACCTTGGCATAGTAAGCGAGGGCGGCGAGGCTGGGCTTCTCGGTGTAGAGGGTCGAGAGCAACACGTGGATGCGGGAACCATCGTTCTTCGAAGTGAACTGACAGAACTGGCGGCTTCCGGAGAGGCGAAGCCAGTTGCTGGGATCGTCGTTGGTATTGAAATAGGGAACGCGGGTTTCGACTTCTCCGCCTTTGGAGACGCAATAGGCGGCAGCGGCGGCAAGATCGGGCTTGCTCTGAGCAAAGGCTCGCTGGCTGAAAGCAGAACAGAGGAGAATCGCTGCGACGCAAGCAGAGACGAAGATAGATTTCATGGGGTCTCCTGGAGTGGGGATCCAGACTTGATAGGTCAAGGCTGAGGCCCGCAAGACTACCACACAGTGCGACGGACGCAGGGCGAGAATTCAGCGTTTCGCGCGCTTTTCTGCGGTAAGATTGCGGGCACGAGGTGAGCGATGGTCACGAATTCAGGAAGTCTTTCGACGTCCCGCCGTTCGTTTCTAGGTCTCTCCGCAGCTACAACGGCCGCGCTCGCGATGCGGGTTGTGACCGAACCTATGCTGGCACGAGCGAAAGCCCACCATCCGCCGACCGGTGCAGTGATGATCGATTCGAATGAAAATCCGCTTGGGCCGTGCGTGATGGCACAGGACGCGATGAAGGGAATTCTTCCGCGGGGCGGGCGATATCTCGATGGCCTGACGGAGGACTTGCAATCTGCGGTGGCGCAGATGGAAGGACTGAAAAAGGACTACGTCACCGTGCATCCGGGATCGACTCCTCCTCTGCATCACACGGTGTGCGCGTTCACCTCGACGCAACGAAGCTACGTGACGGCCGATCCCGGGTTTGAAGCGGGGATGTTCAGCGTGCAAGCGACCGGTGCGCGCGTGGTGAAGGTGCCCCTTACAAAAGACTACGCGCATGACGTGAAAGCCATGGTCGCGATGGGACAGGACGCCGGCGTGTTCTACGTATGCAACCCGAACAATCCGACGGGCACTCTCACAAGCCATTCCGATATTGAATACCTGGTCGAGAACAAGCCGAAGGGATCGGTCGTGTTGGTGGATGAGGCATACATCCATTTCTCGGATGCGACGTCGGTGGTGGACCTGGTTCGCGCGGACAAGGATGTAATCCTGCTGCGCACGTTCTCGAAACTTTATGGCATGGCGGGACTGCGTTGCGGGCTGGCCATGGGGCGGCCCGACCTGCTGGAGAAGATGTACACCTACGGCGGCGGAAACTTCATGCCCATCACGGCGCTGGTAGCGGCATCGTCGAGCCTGAAGCACACGACGCTGGTGGCCGAGCGGAAGAAGGTCAATGCCGACATCCGCGCGAATGTGTTTCAGTGGCTGAGCAGCAACGGCTATTCGTACATTCCATCGCAGTCGAACTGCTTCATGCTCGACACAAAACGTCCGGCAAAGGAAGTCATTGACGCGATGGCGAAGGAAAACGTCTACATTGGCCGCATCTGGCCAGTGATGCCTACCTACTCGCGTATCACGGTGGGGACGCAGACGGAGATGGAACAGTTCAAGGCCGCGTTCAAGAAGGTGATGGCCGGGAAGGTGACGTCACAGCCCACCACGAATGCCGTGCGGCGCCGAACTCTGGATGGAGTTCCGGTGCAGGCCTAGGGATTTGGACGCTCGCCTACCGCGGGCTCGATGTTGACTAACTTCGGCGCGACGTTCCATCTGGGATCGGCTCGATAGTCTCTGCGCAGGCGCCCGACGCGCGAACCGATAGCTGCCGATCCGTAGGCGACGTGGGCAATCTTTATCGGGCCGAAATGAAGATCCTTCAGCCAGTGAAGTCCGCTGCTGATGGCGCATCCGCATTGTGAGCAATCGGGAGTTCCCCCAAAAATACAGGGCTCAACACGGGTCTTGAGATCGGCGGAGTAATTCGTCGACATGCGCGCGAACATACACTCCGCGGGCGATGCTGGAGGAACGCGGATGGCTTCGGCGATCCCATCATTGATCAGGAGTTTGGGATAACGCTCGCGGTGCCGGACAAGTTCGCGAGCAACGCTGTAGCGCTCTTCAGCGGTGAGAATCTCGGGAGCAGCTTCGCCCTTCTGCGGCGTGTAGAGGCTGGCCCAGATGCGGACGGCTTCGGGACGCGCATCCCAAAAAGCGAGATATTCCTCCAGATAATTGGGACGCTCGAGCATTGGGCGGGTGATCGTCCAGTGGATGTTGACGCGGCCGCCAGAGATGTTGCGCAAGATGCGCTCATACGTCGCGGGCTTGCGGCGGACATCGTGGTGTTCGGGGAGCCCGTCAATCGAGACCGCGACGCGAACGCGAGGAATGGACATCCAGTGGCGGGGAACCGGGATGACCGCACTGGTCACCACCATTGTGTGGACACCCATGTCGCTTAGGACTGGCAGAATTCGGCTGAGTTCCTTATGGCGTACCAGGGGCTCGCCGCCGACAAGCGAAACATGCAAAGGCCGGTGCCGACGAACGATAGCGATGATGCCTTCGACCAATTCGTCGCCGCGGTAGTCGGCAAGTTCGCGCAGGGTGATCGAATCTCCGAGATGTGTGTCTCCGTAGGCGTAGCAGCCGGGGCACTGGAGCGGACATTCGCGCGTGATCTCGATCGAGAGCATGGGACTGCTTCCGCCTAGAATCGCTTTCCATGCGGACATCAATTGCAAGAATTTCAACCCAGGCTTCGGACGGGCCGGGTTCACAGTCCACCTCGATTTTCCGAAACAGGCAGCGAAGGGAGGAGGCCGCCGTGGCGACGCAGGACGCGCGCGGCAGCCTCACGTTGCTCTTTCTTGTCGGTGTGAACGACCAGGAGCACAGCACCTTCGTCAAAGTATTCGGTGAAATATGCGGATTCCGACGGGGTCAGTCCGAGCTCGAGCAGACACCGATCGAGGTCGGGAATCTGGCCGGCCAAGGTTCCGAGCGCCGATACATCACTCGAAGTGAAGCCCGACTGCGCCAAGGCAGCCATCGCGCCGGCGGCCTCGAAACCGTCCCAGAAAAGGCTCGACACATGGGATGAAGGGATGGTGGCATCTTTGGCCATGGAGTACTCCTTAGACGAGGAAGGCTTAAAAGTGAGTGACTGTCGAGGAAGCGACTGCGAAGATCTGACGATTTAGCAAAGCCGCGCGCACGTCACCGAAAGCAGGTCGAGCGACAGATGCGATTGGGACGGCGTATGCGTGACGAGGGCCTCTGGTTCGACCATGGGACCAGGGGCCGCACTGACGGCAATTGCAAATGACACAATCGCGCGCTTGGCAGCGGTACCGGGAAGTTCGTCGGGCATGGGCGAAATAAGCACCGCAGTCACGGCCAGGAGGGCAAGCAACGCCGCTCCCGTGATGGCAGTTCTTCCCATGTGGCTTTCGATGCCGGGCCGAGTTTGGTCGTTGCACCTCATTTCTTCGGTGCCGCGCAGATCGATTTACCATTAAGACCGATGGCCAAAAAGATAACGAACCGAATCGCAAAACGCGGGTTGACCGTAAAGGTCTCACCCCGAGGCGCGGCCCGATTAAGCAGCGGACATGTCTGGGTTTACCGTTCCGATCTTGCTGAGGGAGAGGAAGTTGGTCCGGGCGCGGTGGTGCGGGTGACGGATGCGCGCGGGAAATTCTTAGGTAGTGCCCTCTACAGCAGCTCATCGCAGATTGCCATCCGGATGATCTCGCGAGGCGAGGTGAGCAACCTGCCGGCGTTGGTGAGAGAGCGGACCAAAGATGCGATCGCTTATCGCAAGAAGGTGGTTTCGGACACGGACGCTTACCGTGTTGTGTTTAGCGAAGGGGATTTCCTGCCTGGGCTGATCGTGGATCGGTACAACGACGTGGTGTCGGTCCAGATCTTGACGCAGGCAATGGATGCCGAAGCGGTGAGGGCGGCGATCGTCGACATATTGACAGAGGAGTTCAGACCGTCGGGGATCGTCGAGCGAGTCGATAGTCGAATCCGGGAGTTGGAGGAATTGCCAGCGAGGCAGTCGAGACTGCTCGCAGGAGAAAAACACGCGACCGTCATCGAGATGAACGGCGTTCGCTTTCACTATGACGGACTCGCCGGACAGAAGACGGGAGCGTTTCTGGATCAACGAGAAAGCTATGCGGCGGCTGCGGAGTATGCGCATGGAGAGACGCTGGATGCTTTTTGTTACCAGGGGGGCTTTGCCTTGCATCTAGCGAACCGATGTTCGAGCGTGACTGGCGTCGACAGCTCCCGTCCCGCGCTCGAGGTGGCAGAGAAGAATGCGGCACTCAATGGACGGGAACTGCAGTGGATCGAGGGGAACGCCTTCGATCTTCTGAAGGACTATTCCGCGGAGCGAAAGCAGTACGACACGATCGTCCTGGATCCGCCGGCGTTTGCCAAGACGAAGAAGGACGTCGAGAAGGCGCTCCGAGGTTACAAGGAGCTGAACGTGAGGGCGCTGAAGATGCTGCGACCCGGAGGGGTGCTGGTGAGTTGTTCATGTTCCTATCACGTTGGCGCAACAGAGTTCTTGGGTGTGGTGGGGGAGGCGGCCGCGGACGCCCACAAGAGCATTCGGCTGATGGAAAACCGCGCACAGGCGAAGGATCATCCGATATTGGTGAACGTTCCGGAAACGGCCTATCTGAAGTGCCTGATTGTGAGCGTAAGCTATTGAAAAAGCGGAAGAACATTAACTTGACAATAACATGCTAATATTTTATGCTTCTATTTAACTAACAGCGCATCTATTATAGCGAGAGGCTTTAAGCCGAATATCAGTAGGAGGATTTTGAGTTATGACTTTGATTACGCGTTGGGATCCCTTCCGTGAGTTCGTCACCCTTCAGGACCGAATGAACCGGTTGTTCCGGGAATCCCATGGACCGGAAGGCCGGGATGAGGCTCTGGCCACATCGACGTTCTCCCCAGCGGTGGATGTCTATGAAGATGAGCACAACGTGACTTTGAAGATTGAAGTGCCGGGAATCGACGAGAAGGACATCGATGTCCGGATTGAGAACAACACGCTGACTGTGCATGGCGAGCGCAAGTTCGAAAAGGAAGAGAAAGAAGAGAACTACCGCCGTGTGGAGCGCCAGTATGGCAGCTTTACCCGCACTTTCACCCTGCCGACGACCGTGGATGCAGAGAAGGTCCAGGCCGACTATGACAAGGGCGTGCTGAAGATCCAGTTGCCGAAGAAAGCAGAAGCCAAGCCGAAGCAGATTAAGGTCAATGTCGGCGGCCAGAAGACGCTGGAATCTAAGGCGCCGACCAAGGCTGCCTGAAACCAGTCGTCAGTAGCTAGAGATCAATGAATGCGGGAGGCGGCCGGGACGCAGCCTCCCGTTTATTTTTGTGCATTTGCAATTTTTAATTGGTAATTTGTGGTCTTCCTGAGGACCGCCTTGGACTGAATTGCCGATCACAAATTTCAAATCACAGATCAAGATGAAGAATCGAAGTAGGGAAAGAGGTTGAGGCCATGGCCATCCGCTGGGACAAATTTACGGTAAAGGCGCAGGAAGCGGTACAGCGCGCAAACGAACTCGCGTCGGAGCGTGGGAATCCGGAGCTGCTGCCGGTGCACCTGGTGGCGGCGCTGATTGAAGACCGCGACGGAATCGTCCCGCCCGTACTGGAGAAGATCGGGATCGGCCCGCAGAGCGTTCTGAACGAGCTCTACAAAGAGCTCGAAAAACTGCCGAAGGTATCGGGAGCATCCGCGCAGGCGGCGATGTCGTCGCAATTGAATCAACTGTTCGATCGCGCGTTCAAGGAAGCGGACACCTTCAAGGACGAGTACGTGTCGACCGAGCATCTGTTGCTGGCGGCCACGATATTGAAAAGGGATCCGGCGCAGGAATTGCTGGCGCGGCATGGCGCCACGCACGATGCAATCCTGAAAGCGCTGACCGCTGTACGTGGTTCGCAGCGCATTACCGATCAGAATCCTGAGGCGAAGTACCAGGCACTAGAGCAGTACGCGAAGGATCTGACGGAACTGGCGCAGCGGGGGAAACTCGACCCGGTGATCGGGCGCGACGAAGAGATCCGGCGTGTGGTGCAGGTCCTGGCGCGGCGGACGAAGAACAACCCAGTGCTGATTGGCGAGCCCGGAGTCGGAAAGACGGCCATTGTCGAGGGCTTGGCACAGCGAATTGTGTCGGGTGACGTACCCGAGGTGCTGAAGAACAAACGAGTGGTCGCGCTCGATTTGGGATCGATGCTGGCGGGCGCGAAGTATCGAGGCGAGTTCGAGGACCGGCTGAAGGCGGTGCTGAAGGAAATTGAAGACTCCCAGGGGAAGATCGTTCTGTTTATCGATGAGCTGCACACGCTGGTTGGAGCCGGCGCGGCGGAGGGAGCAATTGACGCTTCCAACATGCTGAAGCCGGCGCTGGCGCGCGGAGAACTGCGAGCGATCGGCGCCACCACGTTGAACGAATACCGGAAATACATCGAGAAAGATGCGGCGCTGGAACGGCGATTCCAGATCGTATTTGTGGGCGAGCCGAATGTGGAGGACACGATTGCGATCCTGCGTGGCTTGAAGGAGAAGTACGAGGTCCATCACGGAGTGCGTATCAAGGATTCGGCAATTGTGGCAGCGGCGACTCTATCGCATCGGTACATTTCAGATCGGTTCCTGCCCGACAAGGCGATTGACCTGATCGACGAGGCAGCGGCATCGCTGCGAATTCAGATCGACTCCATGCCGACAGAGATCGATCAACTGGAACGGCGCGCTACGCAGCTTGAAATCGAGAAGCAGGCGCTGAAGAAAGAAGATGACGCCAATTCGAAAGAGCGGCTGGCGGTGGTCGAGAAAGAACTGGCGGGAATCCGCGAGCGGTCGAACGCGCTGAAGGCGAAGTGGAAACAGGAGAAAGAGCTGATCGCGCGCGTCCGCGAGATGAAGGAGAGGCTCGGCCAGCTCAAGACGGAAGAGGCGGCAGAGGAACGCAAGGGGAACCTGGAGCGGGTGGCGCAGATCCGGTATGGGCTGATCCGGCAGACGGAAGAAGAATTGAAGAAGCTGACCGCGCAGATGGAGATCAAGTCCGCGCGGATGCTGAAAGAGGAAGTGGACGAGGAGGACGTCGCGCGCATCGTCTCGAAGTGGACAGGCATTCCGGTATCGAAAATGCTGGAGGGCGAAGTCAAGAAGCTGATCAACATGGAAGACCGATTGCGGCTGCTCGTGGTGGGACAGGACACGGCGCTCGAGCGCGTGTCGAATGCAATTCGTCGTTCACGGGCGGGATTGAGCGATCCCAAGCGGCCGATCGGATCGTTCATTTTCCTCGGGCCTACGGGCGTTGGAAAGACGGAGCTGGCGCGGGCGCTGGCAGAATTTCTTTTCGATGATGAGCGCGCGATGATTCGAATCGACATGTCGGAGTACATGGAAAAGCATGCGGTATCGCGGCTGATCGGTGCGCCTCCGGGATATGTCGGGTATGAGGAAGGCGGGCAGCTGACCGAGCAGGTGCGGCGGCGGCCGTATTCGGTAGTGCTGTTCGACGAGATTGAAAAGGCACATCCAGATGTGTTCAACGTTCTGTTGCAGATCATGGATGACGGGCGGCTCACCGATGGCAAAGGACGCACGGTGGATTTCAAAAATACGGTGATCATCATGACCTCGAACCTGGGGTCGGCGTACCTGCAAGCGGAAAACATTCGCACGCCAGAGGCGCTGGAGCGGGCCACGAAAGAGGTGATGAACGTGCTGCACGGGCACTTCAAGCCCGAGTTCCTGAACCGGGTGGATGACATCATCGTGTTCAGCCCGCTGGGCAAGGAACAGCTGGTGAAGATCGTCGACTTGAGGCTAGAAGATCTGCGGCGGCTGCTGGCGGATCGCAAGATTTCGCTCGAGCTGACGGATGCGGCGAAGGAGTTGCTCTTCACCGAGGGCTACGATCCGAACTTTGGGGCGCGCCCGCTGAAGAGGGCGATCCAGAAGCTGGTGCAGGATCCACTGGCGCTGAAAATTCTGGACGGCGAGGTGCTGCATGGCGATCACGTGATTGTCGATGCCGACAAAAAATCGGGCCAGACGACGTTCAAAGTCAGCAAGCGAGTCGGAGAAAAGGAACCGGTGGGAGCGAAAAAGTAGGTTTGCTGCGTTTTCCGGGCCCGGCACAGACGTGCCGGGCTTTCTGTTTGGACTGTAGCGAGATAGTCGCGACCGGCATCAGGGATCGTCGTTTGAAGCGCTGGGGCTATTTTCGGGGATCGGTGAGCCGTCAGCCCCTGAAGGGGCTCATGGTTCGGGCGCTTTGCGGCATCGCTAAAGCGATGCCCTGATACGACGGCGCTGCCGGTGAGCTACATTCGGTCCGTCCCTGTGATTTCGGAGTTCGTGGATCTTCTCTGATCATTTCGGATAACGCGAGTCGGCCTGCAAGAATCTACTTGGGCTGCGATCATTAACAAGGAGAATCTTGCTTGCCTGAGAATGCGAAGCTCAAAGACTTTCTTCAAAAACTGCTCGAGCGCGGTGGGAGCGACCTGCTGCTGGTGCATGGAGTGCCGGCTTCGATCCGACTGAATGGAGAGATCCATCCGATCAGCGATGGACCGCTGGCGGGAGCAGACATCGAGGCGCTGGTGCAGCCGGTCCTGACGCCGGTGGGGGCTGAGCAGTACCGCACCACGCAGATTGCCGATTCTTCGTATCGGATCGCGGGCTTGGGGCGGTTCCGCATCAACCTGCATCGCGAGCGCGGGCAGGCAGCGGCGACGATTCGGGCGCTGCCGGTGCAGGTTCCGGATATCGAAAATCTTCATCTTCCGGCCGAAGTGGCGAGCCTGGCGGCGCTGCGTCGTGGGCTGGTGCTGATCGGCGGGGCCGCTGGCGCAGGCAAGTCGACAACGCTGGCAGCGATCGTGAACGAGATCAATAAGAACGATGCGCGGCACATCGTGACGATTGAAGACCCGGTCGAGTACGAGCACCAGCATCTGCGGAGCATAGTGGAGCAGGTGGAGGTCGGAACAGACGCGCCGGACTTTCCGACGGCGCTGCGAGCTGCATTGCGGCAGGCGCCGGACGTGATGGTGGTGGGTGAGATGCGCGATCCGGAGAGCATGGCGATCGCGGTGTCCGCGGCGGAGACGGGACATCTCGTGCTTTCGACGCTGCACACGACGGACGTATCATCGGCGGTCTCGAGGATTTCGGATTCGTTCCCGGCAGAGCGGCAGAACACGATCCGGCAGGAATTGTCGATGGCGATCTCGGGCATTCTGACGCAGAGCTTGCTGCCAAGTAAGAAAGGCGGCCGAGTTCCCGCAGCCGAGATGCTGATCATTGGATATGGCGCACGGCAGCATATCCGGCGGAACGCGCTGCAGCATCTGCACCAGGAGATCACGATGACGAAGGGCAAGGGATCGCTGACGCTGGAAGAATCGCTGGCGCGACTGGTGCGGCAGGGACATCTGGACCGCGAGGAGGCGCTGGAGTTCGCGGTGCATCCGGATGATCTGAAGAGCCTGCTGAGGGTGGCGGCGTGAGAGTGCGCGAATTGTCTCTAAATTGAGCCAAACTCCTCCGCCGTTTCTTTCCTCGACAAGTAGTAGGTAATCACCACGCGAACGATGATGCCGAGGCCACCGCGGACCAATGCACCGGGCTCGACCAGGACGGCTGCGGCGGAGACAGGCGGAACGAGCATGACGACGCCCGCGATGGCCGCGATCATGGCGATGTGGCGAACGAAATTGATGCGGCGCAGCAAGCCAAATGCGATGGCGATTCCGGCGGCGCCGGTCAGCAGGAACATGTATGGGCCGGCGAGTTCGAGGCCGAAGAGAAGCGGCGATCCGGCGGACATCGAGATGAGTCCAGGACGAAGGAGCATCACGAGGCCAGCGATCACGAGGTAGAGTCCGCAAAGGGCGAAGATCACGGCGATCGCGCGAACGCCGGAGGGAAGCGAACTGTCAACATTCAGCATTCAGCATTGAGCAATCAGCATTCAGTAGTCAGTAATCAGAAAACGAAAGAATTGCGGAGGTAAGAGGCCAGATTGCAAAAGGAATTGTAGAACTGAAGAGGTCAGATTGCAGAAGTAAGCCAATCTTTGTCAGTGGCGAAAGAATCCTTGCCACTCAGGACGTGCGCCGTCTTGCTTATCCACTCACCTGAGTTGTAATGTACCCGGTCAACTTCCTCCAGGGGGATCCATGAAATTCAGACGGTTGATGTGGGTGACAGCGGTGCTCGTGTCACTGGCAGCGGTATGGGTGGGAACGACTTGGGCGCAAAGCGCGCCGAAGACGGTAGTGATCAAGGCCGGACGTGTGCTCGACGTCAAGACGGGCAAGACTCTGACGAACCAGACGATCGTGATCCAGGGCGACAAGATCGCGAGCATCGGCGCCGACGCGCAGGCTCCGGCGGGAGCGACGGTTATCAATCTGCCGAACGCCACGGTGTTGCCGGGTCTGATCGATGCGCACACGCATATCACGTTCAACCCGAATTTCGGCTATTCCTCGCTGGCGATCTCCGTGCCGCGGGAGGCACTGATCGGCGCGAAGAATGCCCGCCTTACGCTCGAAGCAGGCTTTACGACGGTGCGCAATGTCGGGGCGAAGGGCTATGCCGATGTCGCGTTGCGCGATGCGATCAATGCCGGCGATGTTCCGGGGCCGCGCATGCTGGTGAGCGGTCCGGCGCTGAGTATCACAGGCGGGCACTGCGACAACAACTTGCTGCCCTTCGAGTACCACGCGGTGAGTGCCGGAGTGGCCGATGGCGTGGAAGAGGTGCAACACAAGACGCGCGAGATCATCAAGTATGGCGCGGACCTGATCAAGGTGTGCGCCACGGGCGGCGTGCTGTCGAAGGGCGACAATCCGCAGCATTCCCAGTACACGCTTGAGGAGATGAAGGCGATCGTGACTGACGCGCACCGACTTGGGCGCAAAGTGGCGGCGCACGCGCATGGCGCCGAGGGAATTCGTTGGGCGTCGATGGCGGGCGTGGATTCGATTGAGCACGGATCGTATATCGACGACCCGGCAATCGCGGAGATGAAGAAGAATGGAACGTACCTGGTGCCGACGCTCTACCTGATGGACTGGTTCTACGAGAACGCGGAGCGGATTGGAACGCCGCCGGATCTGATCGCGAAAGGCAAAGAGGTGATGCCTGCGGCACGCAAGAATGTGGCCCGAGCGTTTGCGGCTGGCGTGAAGGTGGGATTCGGGACCGACGCCGCGGTGTATCCGCATGGTCTGAACGCGCATGAATTCGCAGTCATGGTGAAGCTGGGGCTGACCCCTCTGCAAGCGATCCAGTCGGCGACGATCAATGATGCGGATCTCCTGGGATGGTCGGACAAGGTCGGAACAATCGAGCCGGGAAAGTTCGCGGACATCGTCGCGGTCGATGGCGATCCGCTGCAGGATGTGACCACGCTGGAGCGGGTGAAGTTCGTGATGAAGGGTGGCGAGGTGGTGAAGAACGAGTACTAGCCATCAGCCATCAGCCATCAGGAAGAAGTTCTCGGTTCTCGGAAGTTAGACCGAAGCAAAAAATGCGGCAGGTAGTGAGCCTGCCGCATTCATTTCTTCGCGCGTTTAAGGAATCAGGCGGAGGGCGGTCCGCCGGATGCCTATTGTTGTTGGTTCTCGTCCTGCTGGGCCTCCTGCTGGACTTGTTTCTCGGTCTGATCGGCCTGTTGCTCCTGGTCGGTCAGTTCCTTTTGGGCGTCCTGATCGGCCGGAGGCGCCTGCACGGCCGAAGCCGTGGCACCGGTGTCGGGAGCTTTCGGCATGTTGCCGGTTCCCTGCTTCTCGGCCAAAGTCTTCATGCCATTGTTGATCTGTTCCTGGAAATGATTGTGCATGTCCTGCAGAGAGTCGACCGAGATCGAGATCTGCGCTCCCGCCGCACAATCGTTCTTCTTGCTCGCGGAGACGCTCGCGTTGACGTTCTGATTCTCGTCTGGAGTATCGGTAAGACGAGTGATCACATCGCCGGGCGTGAGCGTGCATTCGCCATCATTCGAGTCGACCGTGAGAGGAGTCGAAACGATGAAGGTGCGGCGCGCCGGATCGAGCGCCGGAGGCACCTGATTTTCGTCGGCGGGCGCGGCGTTCTGCGCTTGTCCGGAGTCGCCCTGTTGGGACTGCTGCTGTTGCTGTTCGAGCTGGGCCTTCACTTCTTCGGCGATCGCTTGCTTGACCTCAGGAGTGAGGGTAACCGGCTCGGAGCTGGCCTGGGCTCCGCCACCGTTGTTGTAGTAATTCGCTGAATCCTGCGCGTCGGCCGCCATGTCGTTAGCGTATTGTGGCTGCGCCGAGTAAGCTGCCTGCAGGTTGGCCGCAATCACGAAGTCAGTGAGCCAGAACGCTGCCGACGGATAAGTAGGATACGGCGTGAACCATCCACCGTAGTAACCCCACCACGGCGTCCCGGCCCAGCCCCATCCGCCGAAACCGATACCCCAGACAATGGGCGGACCCCAAGGACGGTAGGCCCAGCCGTAGAACCCGGGATGGTACCAGTAAGACGGATAGTATCCGTAATAGCGATATCCGTGATAGTAGTAGCCGCGATAGACGCTGACACGGACAACGCCACGATCATAGTAGGTGCGCGAGTAGTACGAGCGTCCACCACGTACGATGTAGGGCCGCTGCACGTAACCGCGATTCACGCCGATGTTCACGATCCGGACATTGTTGCGCTCGGTGATGACGGTGCGGCCGACTCGCACATTGTTGCGGATCACCATGTCGTTGCGACGGATGGTGCGGACCTGGCCGTTGGGCGCGATGCGGGCAGTGCCCCCGCCACGCAGACTGACGGTGCGTCCGGGTGCAGGCCGGATCGCGGGCCGATTGGTGACGTTCGCGTGATTCGGAGGATTGCCGCGATTGATCGGCGTTCCGGGACGCATGTTTCCACGATTCTCAGGCGTATTCCCGCGATTCTCAGGAGTCACTCCACGATTCGGTGGATTCCCGCGATTGGGTTGATTCTCGCGGTTGGGTTGATTCTCGCGAGTTACAGGAGTTGACGGACGATTGCTAGGCTGATTCAGGCCCCGGTTTGGTGGATTGTTGGGACGGTTGAGTTCACGATTCCCCTGGTTCTCGCCTCGGTTGCCCGGATTCTCTCCGCGATTTGGCGGATTGGCGGGACGCGCCGCGGGCGGCGTTCCCCGATTCTCAGACGGACGCCCGGCCGAAGGATTTCTGGGAGGCTGAGTTTCGTGACTCGGACGGCTAGGCGGGCTGCTCTGATGGCTCGGCTTTTCGCGCTCTTGTGGCTTCTCCTCGTGCTGCCCCCAGGCCAGGAGAGATGTCGCCATCAGCGCAAGAACCAAGAAAGTCTTGTGCAGCAACTTGCCGCTACGTGTTCGTGAGTTCATCGATGTCTCCAAATTTGCCCCAAAGTTTACAACCGACTGAATGTCGCGGATATTGTCCTGTCGCATACCGCCTTGTGAGCAGTCCTTTTTCGAGTCCATTTCGGGACTGCGACGTGCGCTGACGCTCGGGTGGCCACAACGGCCAACAAACATTCGCGAGCTTCTTCGATGCGCATCATTCCTCCGAATTCAGTCAACTCCCAGCAACCCAAACCGTATAAACACGGCTCTACACCATTTGATGCTTCCTGATGATTACACCTCTGGTAAGACACGACACATTACGTGAGTGCTGTGACTAAGTCATCGTGGCTGTTGGTTTTCTTTAGACCGGAGCGGGGAGATCGAGGGTGTTCCGGCGGACGGGCAACCATACGGTTAGAATCCTCATCAATGGCAATCCAATTTCAGATTGAAAAAAAGAATCGCGGCGCGCGCGCCGGGAGACTCATCACGCCACATGGTGAGGTGAACACCCCAGTATTCATGCCGGTGGGGACACTGGCATCCGTAAAAGGGGTTCCGCAGGATGTCCTCGAGGAGCTGGGCGTTCAGATTCTGCTCGGCAACACTTACCACCTTTATTTGCGACCAGGAATCGAGACCGTGCGGCGCATGGGCGGGCTACATGGATTCATGTCGTGGAAGCGATCGATTCTGACGGACTCGGGTGGCTTCCAGGTTTTCAGCTTGAACGATCTGCGCAAGGTGAGTGAAGACGGAGTGACGTTTCGGTCGCACTTAGATGGATCGTCGCACTTCTTCACGCCGGAGAGCACGATGGCAGCGCAGATCGGATTGGGCGCGGACATCATCATGGCGTTTGACGAGTGCACGGAGTTTCCGGCGGAGCGGCAACGGGTGCGCGAGTCAATGGAGTTGACGCTGCGTTGGGCGGAACGGAGCAAGAGATATTTTGAGGAGCACAAGGGAGAAGTGCCGTGGGGCGGCTCTCAGCCATCAGCCATCAGCCATCAGAAAATTCCAACCCAGTCGCTGTTGGGGATTGTGCAGGGCGGGATGGATCGGGAACTGCGGCGAGAGTCGGCATTGAGGACGGTGGAAATTGGTTTCCCTGGATATGCAATCGGCGGGTTGAGCGTGGGCGAGCCCCGTGAGATGACGCGGGAGATCGTGGAGTCCACGCTCGAGTACTTGCCGGCGGACAAGCCCCGCTACCTGATGGGGGTGGGGACGCCGGAGGAGATTGCTCAATATGCGGCAATGGGCGTCGACATGATGGATTGCGTGCTGCCGACACGGGCGGCGCGGCATGGACTGCTGTTCACATCCGAGGGAAAGATTTCAATCAAGCAGGCGCGGTATGCGGAGGATGAGCGGCCACTGGATCCGAATTGCAGTTGCCGAGTGTGTCAGCGGTATTCAAGGGCGTATTTGCGCCACCTTTATGCATCGAACGAGATGCTGGCGCAGGTGCTGAATTCGGTGCACAACCTCCATTACTATCTCGAGACGATGCGGCGGGTGCGTGCCGGAATCGAAGAATAGGCGTGATATCTACCTGGGCCCGACCGCTGGGAGGAGTAACAAGCTAAGTCTTCACCTGACGGGACGTGAGTTTGGCCGCGGACGCGTGCGGGTGGCAGGCACCTCACCTTGACACCTTGCCGCTGGTCCGGCATTCTATTCAACTTGGGGAAAGGCTCGATTTCATTCTGTGCCTCCTCGACCTGAGTATTAGATCGGTGTCGTCACCCGGCAGACCTGGAAAAGCAGTGCAAGTTGCTAGTCTCTGGTTGCTAGTCACTCGCAGCCGCTTCAGACAATCAGGAAAGAGCGCATAAAGAGGGCTGCTGCGGGCAGCCGACTGGTATTTTGAAGCGGTAAGATTGCGGCGAAATTGAATCCGTTGGGGTTGGAAGGCGAAATGGCGGCGTGGTTGCAGGGAACAGGCGGCGGGATGGGCTTATTGAGCCTGGCTCCGCTGCTATTTATTTTTGCCATCTTCTATTTCCTCTTGATCATGCCGCAGCAGCGGCGACAGAAGAAGTGGCAGGCCATGCTGGGCGAACTGAAGACCGGCGACAAGGTTGTGACGAGCGGGGGAATCCGCGGAACGATCATGAGCCTGAAAGATGATGCGCTGGTGTTGCGAGTACCCCCCGACAATCTGAAACTCGAAGTGAGCCGGAGTTCAGTGGTGTCGGTGACCACGGCAGAGGAAGCCAAAACCGGTTCCTAGTTGCTGGTTACTAGTTTTCTGGCGTTGGGATGCCGGAAGCAAGATCTGGAAGCAAGCAACAAAAACAAGAAACTGATCGTTATTGTCATGAACAAGAATCTTGGCTGGAAGTTGCTCGTTGTTATCGCGATCACATTGATCTTTGTGTTTGGGATCTTCGGCTGGCCCTGGGCATGGTCGGGGAAGAGCGTCGCGTCGTTGGTCACCGATCGGATCCATCTGGGGCTCGACCTCAAGGGCGGTACCCACCTGATTCTGCAGGTGCAGGTCAATGACGCCGTCAACGTTGACTCGGAAAACGCATTGCAGCGCATGAAAGAAGACATGCGCTCGCGGAAGATCAACTATGCCGACATCACGAAACCGGACCCGACTGGGCATCCGGACATGATCGTGATCAAGGGTGTACCGCCGGAGCAGCGTTCTGACCTGCAGAGCATCGTTTCCGACCGCCTGCCGGAGTACCAGATCGCGTCGGGTGCTGAGAACTCGTACACAGTTACGATGAAGGCGCAGAACCTGGCGGACATAAAGAACCGGGCGGTGACGCAGGCGATCGAGACGATTCGCAACCGCATTGACCAGCTTGGCGTGAGCGAGCCGGTAATCCAGGAACATGGCTTGGGCGACTACCAGATTCTGGTGCAGTTGCCGGGCGTGGATGATCCAGCGCGCGTGAAAGACATCATGCAGTCCACGGCGATGCTGGAAATCAAGCAGGTTATCGGCGGGCCGTTTTCGACCCAAGAGCAGGCGATGCAATCGCAGCCAAACGGCCTGTTGCCTCCCGACTCGCTTCTGCTGCCGGGCACGGCCCGGGCGGGCGGCGGGGACCAGGGCGGCGAATCGTGGTACATCGTGACAAGATCGTCCGCCATTACCGGCCGCGACTTACGCGGTGCGCAGCCATCGCACGACGATAACGGGCAGCCTGCCGTTGGTTTCACCCTGACGGGCGAGGGCGGACGGAAGTTCTACGCGTTCACCTCGGCACACGTAAAGGACCGGCTGGGGGTGGTTCTCGACAATAAAGTTCAATCGGTGGCGACGATCGATGAGCCGATCCACGACCAGGGAATTATCCGCGGGCGGTTCACGCAGCAAGAGGTGCAGGATCAATCGATGATCCTGCGTTCGGGCGCGCTGCCGGCCAGCATTAAGTATCTGGAAGAGAGAACGGTAGGACCGTCATTGGGTGCCGATTCGATCCGCGAGGGTGTACGGGCGGCAATCGTCGGCATGCTGGCGGTGCTGGTGTTCATGCTGATTTACTACCGCGGGGCGGGCATCAACGCGGACGTGGCACTGATCCTGAACCTGATCATTCTGCTCGGATTCATGGGCTTCACGGGCGCAACGCTGACGCTGCCGGGAATTGCTGGAGTGATCCTGACGGTTGGTATGGGCGTCGACTCAAATGTGCTGATCTTTGAGCGCATCCGGGAAGAATTGCGGAATGGCAAGACGCCGCCGTCGGCGGTGGAGCAAGGATTCAGCCATGCGTGGGTCACGATCGTCGATACGCACGTGACCACGATTGTCTCGGCGGCGATTCTGTTTATCTTCGGAACGGGGCCGGTGCGAGGATTCGCTACCACGCTGGTATTTGGTTTGCTCGCAAACCTATTTACCGCGGTTTTCGTATCGCGCATGATCTTTGATTGGATTCTGAGCAGGAAACAGCGCGGAGAAGCGCTGAGTATTTAGTGAATCATCGCTACGAGCTACGAGCTTCCAGCCACGAGCAAGCCAGTTGGCTCCAGGCTCGCAGCGCGAAGCTCAGGGCTATGTGAGCTGAGGTCGAACTTGGAATTCTTTAGAGACGCAAACATCGATTTTTTAGGTAAGAAGTGGTACTTTCTCGCCTTCTCGCTCATTTTCAGCGTGGCGGGCGTTTTCTCCATGCTGTTTTGGCATGGGATTCCTCTAGGCGTCGATTTCCGAGGCGGAACCCTCGTGTACGTGAAGTATTCGCACACTCCAGATCCCGCGGCGGTCCATAGCGAACTGGATCGGGCGGATCTCAAGAATGCACGCGTGCAGCGCTATGGTCCGACTTCAAACAATGAAGTTTTGATCTCGCTCGATATCCAGGAAACCAGTGAACAGGCCCTGGATAAAGGTAAGACGCAGATCATTAAGGCTTTGTCGAGCAACACCCAGGCGGGGAAAGACGATCTGAATAACGCCAGTTCTTTGACAATTGCGAACTACTTGCTGGAAAAGGATCCGTTGCACCTGGGATCGGAAGCCAATCAACGATACACGGCGATGGCGCAGGCGATCGTAAATTACCGGGACAAGCAGAAGAGCGGTGTCCTGAATTCGATCGACGAATTGAAGGGCGCGGCCGATCCAGCGGCCGTGGCGTCATTGGCTGATCAGTTCTATGTTTCCGATTTCGGGGTAAGGAATGTCGAGATTGTCGGCCCGCAGGTCGGAAAGCAGCTGCGGCAACAGGCCATACTGGCGACGTTGTATTCGCTGCTGGGGATGCTGATTTACCTGGCGTTCCGGTTCGAATGGATCTACGGCGTGGCGGCGGTGCTGACGGCCTTCCACGACACATTGATCACGGTGGGCGCGTTCTCGCTGATGAATAAAGAGATCTCGCTGACGGTGATCGCGGCGATCCTGACGCTGGTGGGTTATTCGAACAACGACACGATTGTGGTGTTTGACCGAATCCGAGAAAACATCAAGTTGTTGCGGAGGGAAAAGCTCGCGGACATCGTCAATCGCAGCATTAATCAGACTCTGAGCCGAACTATCTTGACAGCGGGCCTGACATTCCTTACCGTGCTTGCTCTGTTCTTATTCGGCGGTGAAGTGCTGCGCGGGTTTAGCCTGGCACTCGTGATCGGCATTCTGATTGGGACCTATTCGTCGATCGCAATTGCGGCACCCATCCTGGTGGCGTATCAAGACTGGCGGTCACAACGGGGTAAAGCACCGATTGCGATGCCAGCGGGAAAGCCAAGTACAAGGGCCGAGCCGAAGGCCAAGGTTAAGGCTTAATTTAAGGCAATTGCCATAGAATCAACGAGCTGCCCGGAGAGGCAGGGGGCAAGGAAAATGGGAGCAAACCGGAAACAGGCGGTGTCTAACTTTACGTAGGGTCTGAAGTAGGGAGAAGCCTATGTTTGAAGATAGCCTTATTGAGTCGGGAGGCAGACTCAAAACCAAGCGCGGAGCAACGACAGTACTGTCGTTCACACTCCAGATGATGCTTCTAGGGATTTTGATTCTAATTCCCTTGATCTATACCGAAGCGCTGCCAAAGACGCAATTAATGACCTTCCTGGTCGCGCCTCCACCGCCACCTCCGCCTCCACCACCAGCAGCGGCCCCCGTTAAAGTCGTTAAAGTCCAAAGCGAAGTGATCAACGGGCAGCTGCGCACACCTACCAAGATTCCTGAGAAAGTTCAGATGATCAAGGAAGAGGAAGCGCCACCGCCGGCGATGGGCGGAGTAGTAGGCGGCGTGGTAGGCGGTGTACCAGGCGGATCGGCCGGCGGAGTGATCGGCGGAATCATCAGTTCGACGCCAGTTGCCGTGCCGAAAGTAGCCACCCCGCAGCGCGTGCGCGTATCGCAGGGTGTCTCTTCCGGTCTGTTAATCAAGAAAGTGCAGCCAAACTATCCACCCCTCGCGCGGCAAGCCCGCATCCAAGGTCAGGTTTTGCTGCAGGCCGAAATCAGCAAGGACGGAACGATCCAGAACCTACAGTTGATCAGCGGTCACCCGATGTTGGCGCCGGCCGCGATTGAGGCTGTGAAGCAGTGGCGGTATCGTCCGTACCTGCTGAACGGCGAGCCGGTCGCAGTGGAGACACAGGTAGTCGTGAACTTTACCCTGTCGGGCGGTTAGAACCCAGCAGGTCGAGGCAGTAAACCCTTCCCCATCCTCCTTTTCCCCATTGCGGGAAACCAGGGTGGTTCGACACCCAAGGGCGACCCTGCCCACCTTTTTGCGTGGCAGCACAAGTTTCAAAACTCAGATGGGAGCACACGAAAGGTAGTGAGTGTCCAATCTGGATAGCCGTCTTTTTCGAAATCGAGGGGGCGGCGGAGCGAGTTTAAACGTGTTCTGAGGAGGAAAAGCAACTCATGGTAGTGAACCTAGCAGCAGTCGCACTCTGCAATATGCACCTATTCGCCGCCTGGCTCTTGCAAGAGGGCTCGGTGGGTTGGGACCCGATTTCGCTCTGGAAGCAGATGGGAATTCTGGCGAAGGTCGTGGTCATCATTCTCTTCATCATGTCGGGCTGGTCGATCGGCGTAATGATTGACCGTTGGATGGCCTTCAATGCGGCACGCAACCAGTCGCGGGCATTCGCCCCGGCAGTGGCGGGCGCGTTGCGCGAAGGCAAAATCGACGAAGCGATCAAAGTGGCGGAGCGCAACAAGAAGAGCCACTTGGCGAAAGTCGTCACGGCCGGCTTGATGGAGTTCAAGGCCCACCAGGACAGCCCGGGTGAAATCCCTGGCGAAACCATTGAAGCGTCGAAGCGGGCGCTGGAGCGGACGGAAGCCATCGTTCATGCCGAACTGAAACGCGGCCTGGGCGGACTGGCGACCATCGGCTCGACGGCACCCTTCGTCGGACTGTTCGGAACGGTGGTCGGCATCTTGAACGCGTTCCGCGGCATTCAACAGGAAAAAGCAACTGGTCTTGCGGCCGTGGCTGGCGGTATTTCGGAAGCGCTGGTGACGACGGCTATTGGACTGTTCGTGGCGATTCCAGCCGTGATGATGTTCAACTACCTAACCGGACGCGTGGAAGCATTCGACGTGGAGATGGATAACTCGTCGAGCGAACTGATTGACTACTTCCTGAAGCGCCGGAGCTTGCGCCGGTCCTAAGCCGGGAGAGTCGCAGACATGAGTTGCGGGCCGGTGCCGCAGAGGCGGCGCCGGGTCCTCCTCAAGTCAGAAGCGATTGATCTGGCCAAGGCTCAGGAGAAGGAAGGAATCCATGGCACTCGCAGTACGAAACGAAGGCGCCAAGGTCAATTCGGACATCAACGTCACGCCGATGGTGGACGTGATGCTGGTGCTTCTGATCATTTTCATGGTGGTCACGCCGATGTTGCAGAAGGGCGTCACCGTGGATATGGCCAAGGTGAACAATCCGGCGGCGATGCCGGATGCGGACAAGGAAGATGCGTTGCTTGTCGCAATTATGCGCGACGGCAAGGTGTTCTTCGGAAGCGATCCGATCACACCGGACCAATTGACACAAAAAGTCAAAGACCGGCTCACGAACAAGACCGACAAGCGGGTATTCATTCGCGCGGACCAGCGGGCAAAGTTCGGCGCGGTCGTCGAAGTCGTGGATAACGTGCGGGCCGCAGGCGTCGATCAACTCGGGCTGTTGACCGAGCAGAAGAAGTCCGGCGCACTGACACCGCCACCGTCCGCAAAGGGCGGCCAATAGAGGAGATTTCCTATGGGAATGGCAGTCGGCCCGAGCGGGGGTCAAAACGCAAATATTAACGTCACACCGCTCATTGATGTGTTACTCGTGTTGCTGATCATCTTCATGGTGATCACGCCGCTGACACCGAAAGGCTTGGACGCGCTGGTTCCACAGCCGCCGCCGAAAGATCAGAAGCAGCCGCCACCGCAGACGGACCGCACGATCGTGGTGCAGTTGATCGATCGTGGTGCGGGTCAACCGCCGGCACTGAAGATCAATCAGGACGACACGACCTGGGAAAACCTGCAGGGGCGTCTGACCGACATTTTTAAGACCCGCGCAGAGAAGGTCATGTTCGTGAAGGGCGACGACAACATCCCATTCGCTGATGTGGCTAACGTGATCGACATCGCACACTCGGCGGGCGTGGATAAAGTCGGCCTGATCACAGCCAAGATTGAGGCGGGCGGCTAGAGTTATCCGCAGGGATGAACCGACGCGGGCGCCGGACTCTAAAGCGGGGCGCCCGCAGCACGCACATGTCCCAGGCTTTACTCTGTGCAAGGAGACTCATAGCGCAATGAAAAATATGCAGAAGTTGTTCGTGCTCTTGGCCGCTACGATGATGTTGCTGGCAGCGACCGGATGCAGCAAGTTGATCGCGCGCGATCACCTCAACAAGGGCGTCCAGGCATACAAGAACGCGAAATATGAACAGGCGATTGATCACTTTCAGCAGGCAGTGAAGCTCGATCCGTCGCTGATTAACGCTCGCCTGTACCTCGCGACGGCGTATGCGCAGCAATACATTCCCGGAGCGGACACTCCGGACAATAACCGGATGGCCGAGCAGGCCATCGACCAGTATCAGCAGGTGCTGCAAGTCGACCCGAAGAACATCAACAGCATTAAGGGAATCGCCTATCTGTACCTGCAGCAGAAGAAGTTCGACAAGGCCAAGGAGTATTACAAGAAGGCTTCGGAAGCGGATCCTAACGATCCCGAGCCGTACTATTCAGTGGCTGTCATCGACTGGACACAGACCTATCAGCCCCGGCAGGAAGAGCGGGCAAAACTTGGCATGAAGCCGGATGACGCGCTTCCGACCAAGGACAAGAAAGTTTGTGCGATGCTGCGAGAGAAGAACTCGGCCAACATTCAGGAAGGTATCGACAACCTGACCAAGGCGCTGCAGCTTCGCCCGGACTACGATGACGCGATGGCCTACATGAACCTGATGTATCGCGAACGCGCGGACGTGCAGTGCGACGACAAAGATGCGCGCGCAGCCGATCTAAAAACGGCCGACGAGTGGGTGGATAAGACCATGGCTACGAAGAAGGCAAAAGCCGAGAAGCAGCCTGGCGCCCAAGGCATCGTGATGGATCAGAACCAGCAGTAGAGTTGCTTTCTCAGAACCGAAGGCCCCTTCACCTCGCGCGACGGGGCCTTTTGCTTTCTCTCAGTTTTCGGTTCTCAGTTCACAGTTCTCCAGTAACTGGCGGGTCTGTCGCTGCGATGGGCTTGTCGTAGAGAAGGACGTCCACGCCGACGAAGGCTGCCTCCCATTCGTGCTGATAGCTCTGACGTAGTACCTCCCTAATCATCGCAGTCGTGTCGTCTGGAGCTTGCCCGAGGCCGCGCTCATTGTGACTGAGCACGACCCAGACACGCGGATGTTTTGTCACCAATGATTCCAATAGCTTGCGATCGGGACGGCCGAGGAAGTCCTGATAAGTGATTTTGTCAGCGTGTCGAGGCGCGACAACGATGGGACCACGCGCGTCCCAGCGGTAGAACTCGAAGGGCATGCGGCCCATAAGAGTGTGAAAGACGAGTGCATCGCCGGGCTGGGCATGGTTGAGAACATAAGCGGAGGCCTGACGCCAGTCTTCGCGTGGTACATCGAGGTCGTGGGCGTATGAGGAGCGCAAGCCCTGCCACGACAACGCGAGGAAGAGCACAAGGGCGAGGAGGCGGGAAGAAGTGCGCGGCAGATATTGAATTCCGCGTGCCGCGAGAAGAAGCAGCGGAGGCAAAAGGAAAAGAAAGTAACGGGTCAGGAAAAACGATCTTAGCTGGGAGATCAAAAAGATCAGCAAGATCGGTGCAAAAAGCCAGAAGAGAAGGAATTGCGTTGCGCCACGATCCTCGGTAGACGGCTTTTGCCGAAGGAAAATAATGACGATGACAATCGCGACGCAGTAGAGGGTTACGAGAGGCCATCCGGCGTTGCCAGTGAGTGCGGTAAGGAAACGCGACACCTCCTGCCAGCCGGGGCGCGGGATCCAAGCCAGTGGGCCGGCTCCAGTGGTGACAATAAAAACGAAGAGCGGGGCTGAAAAGATGACGATCCAGAGCCAATTGCGTTTCCAGGCAGGCGAAATCATTCCACGGAGCCGAATCCAACACCACTGAACAGCCAGCAGCAAGGTGGCAAAAAAATGGGCGTACACCGCCAACACGCTGGCCATGATGTGCCATCGCAGATTCTGGCGGGAGGGAACCTTCATGCTGCGCCAAAAGAAGTACGTGGAAAGAATCGAGAGCAATACAAATAGCGGATAGCTGCGGGCTTCCTGGGAATGATCGATGTGCAGTGCGTTGACAGTGAGTAACGCGGCGGCAATCAATCCCGCCTGGCGGTTGTAGATTTCCTTGCCGAGGAAGTAGATCGCAGGGATAGCCGCAACTCCGAAAATAACGGAAAGAGCTCGTACAAAGGCTTCGCTGTGCCCGAGCAAAAGCCAAGGCCGCAGCAGAAGGTAGTACAGCGTCATGTTTGCTTCCCGGCGACCCAGGATGCGCAGGAAGTTGTACCAATCAAGACGCGCGATCGCGACGCTGACACCTTCGTCGAACCAGAAGGACTTTGCGGAAAGATGCGCACAGCGCAAAACCGCCGCCAGAACGGTCAAACATGAGATACAAATGCCATCGTAGATCCATGCGGCCCGCTGTATGGTGGACGCAGAATTACCCGGGGCAGCGATGGTGCTGGCGTCAGCCAAGTCGACCCTCCGCCTCCATCGTACAGAGTCCCGCAGAAGTCAGTATTGATTTGCGGAATGCACCCAAGCGTTCACTTGGGTAGAATCATGGGGCTGCCCGAAATGTTCAAGAAGATCCTCATTGCCAATAGGGGAGAAATTGCCGTGCGCGTGATTCGCGCATGCCGCGAGCTAGGAATCGCGACGGTCGCGGTCTACTCGGATGTGGATCGGGTGTCGTTGCACGTGCGGAAGGCCGACGAGGCGTATCACATCGGGCCTGCTCCGGCGAGCGAGTCCTACCTGCGCGTGGACAAGATTCTTGAAGTCGCGCAGCATTCTCGCGCCGAGGCGATTCACCCCGGATACGGCTTCCTTTCCGAAAATGCGGCCTTCGCGCGCGCTTGCAACCAGGCTGGAATCAAGTTCATTGGGCCTTCGCCTGAAGCGATGGAAATGATGGGATCGAAGACACGTGCACGCCAGGCGATGGAGAAGGCTGGAGTGCCCTTTGTGCCGGGAACATCGCACGGGCTGAAGTCCGCGGAGGAAGGCGAACGGGTTGCCGATCGCATTGGCTACCCCGTAATGCTGAAAGCAGCAGCGGGCGGCGGCGGCAAGGGAATGCGGCTGGTAAATTCGCGCGACGAACTGCGGTCGGCGCTGGAAGCTGCGCAGAGTGAAGCGCAACGCTCGTTTGGCGACGACGAAGTGTACATCGAGAAGGCAATCGTCAATCCGCGGCACATCGAGATGCAGATCCTCGCCGATGAGCGTGGAAACACGGTGTGGTTGGGAGAGCGCGAGTGCTCCATCCAGCGCCGGCATCAGAAAGTGTTGGAGGAGTCGCCATCGCCGATCGTCGATGCGGACATGCGGCGCCGCATGGGTGAGGTGGCGGTGCGGGTGGCGCGGGCGGCGAAGTATTCGAATGCGGGTACAGTCGAGTTCCTGGTCGATCAGCAGAGAAATTTCTATTTTCTCGAGATGAATACGCGGCTACAGGTGGAGCATCCCGTGACGGAGTTGATCACGGGGCTTGATTTGGTGCACCTGCAGATCCGAATTGCGAACGGTGAAAAGCTTCCCTTCCAGCAGCAGGAGGTGAAGATTCGGGGGCACGCGATCGAGTGCCGAATCTACGCAGAAGATCCTGACAACAATTATTTTCCGAGCCCGGGGAAGATCACGGTTCTGCTGCAACCGTCAGGTCCGGGAATCCGGCGCGATAGCGGCATGTACGAAGGCTGGAATGTACCCATCGACTACGATCCGCTGCTCGCGAAGCTGATCGGGTTTGGTACCGATCGTGAACAGGCGATGATGCGGCTGCGGCGGGCGCTGTACGAATACTTCGTCGCAGGCATCAAGACAAATATTTCGCTCTTCCAGCGCATTCTGAGCGATGGCAATTTTCAGGAAGGGAACTTCGACACGGGATATCTTGACCGTTTGCTGGCGCAACAGAGCGCTGCGGCAGGATCAAAGGATGACGCGCGGATTGCGGCGCTGGCGGCGGGGTTGTTTGCGATTCTCGCGCCAGCGTCGACGGCAAACAAGAATGGGAATGCCCCTGCTACGCCTGAAATCTCCAAGTGGAAGCAAAGAGCACGAGCGGAGTCACTGCACTAAATCGCCATGGTCTATGACGTTATCGTCGATGGAATATCGCATCGGCTGGAAATCGAAAAAGCCGAACTGGGGTGGCAGTGTCGGTTGGACGATCGGGAATTGAAGGTCGATGCCGTCATTGCGCGACGCGACGTATTGTCGCTGCTAATCGACGGACGATCCTATGAGATCAAGCGCGAGCAGACGGCGACCGATCTGCACATGTGGGTGGGAAGCAACCGGTTTGCAGTCGAGGTGCGCGATCCACGATCGTTGCGTTCGCGCAGGGGCGTGGAGGGAGCAGCGGACGGTCCGAAAAAGTTGGTGGCTCCAATGCCGGGACGGGTTGTGCGGTTGTTGGTGGCGGAGAACGATTCGGTTGAAGCCGGCCAGGGCGTGATCGTGGTGGAAGCAATGAAGATGCAGAATGAGATCAAGTCTCCGAAAAAGGGCAGAGTGCAAAAGATCGTGGCTGCTGCGGGGGCAGCGGTGAATGCCGGAGATGTGCTGGCCGTGGTTGAATAAGAGCAGGCGTTGCAGGCGTTAGGCTTTTGGAAACCACTCGTTAAACACTTCATTTCAAAGCACAATCAGACCCACACCTCCGTTATCTAAACCTCTAACCTTGGTGCGGGTACCATCGCGGGAGTGGGCGGAGGTGTCCCATGACGTGGCAACGAATCATCAGCGTGGCGACGCTGGGAATCTCGGTATTCACGCTCATTCTTGTGCTGCGGAAACCGAGTCCGGTGGCAAATCCCATGTCTCCGGCGACAGCGGCGGCGAACGCGCAATCGTTCCAGGAAAAGGTAAATAAGCTGGAACAGCCGCAGACGAGTTCGGAGGGTGCGGGCGAGGTCCGAATGACATCCGGCGAATTGTCGGCGGCGCTGGCGCAGGCAGCAGGGGCGATGACGGCACCGCAGCCCGCCAATGGTGGGTCGGCGACCCCAGCGGCGAGTACGACACCGAGTGCGGGCATGGAGTTTCCTGGAGCGGTGCCGAACATCAAGGATTACCAGGTGTCCATGGATGGCGACGTGGTGCGCGGACAGTTCCTGACGCAGATTGCCGGGAAAGATGTCTACCTCACGCTGGCGGGACATCTTGGCGCGAAAGACGGATACGCCACGTTTGAAGCCACCGAGGTCAAAGTTGGAGACCTGAGCGTTCCGGTATCGCTGGTGAACGATGCATTGCAGAAAAAGCTGACAGAACAGCATGACCAACTGAAGCTTCCGGAAAACGTGAAAGACATCAAGGTAGAAAATGGCGAGCTGGTCTTTGTGCAGAAGTGAAGCAGCATCGATGACTAGAACGACTGCAAATTGTGCCGACCTTGTAAAGGAAAAAGCTGCCGAGTAAACACACGTTGGTTTGCCTTTTGCGAGAGCCTTCTAATCTTCTTCTAATCTCCTTCTAATCGAGTCCGCTTTAAAT